>VOFG01000352.1_pt1 | contig 24915 bp, 30 predicted proteins | sample 5384171 | NCBI WGS metagenome assembly VOFG01 (sample SAMN12384726, study PRJNA508395) | human gut metagenome | isolation source: healthy gut F | host: Homo sapiens | reverse complement strand
GTCGTTTTTCGGCAAGTATTTCCGCAGCCACACGGGCATGACCCCGTCGGCATACCGGATGAGCAAATAGCCGGAGGTTTTGCAGCGGTCCGACTTTTTCGTATCTTTGGTGTCGTAACGACACTTTCCGAAGGTCGGCAGGTTCCACCGAGTCGCACGGCAGTCCGGTATTGCAGCGATCCGACTTTTTCGTATCTTTGTAAATAAAGTGCATTCCGATATGGCAAAATACGATTTCGATCAACTGATCCCGCGCCGGGGAACCAACTCGGTGAAGTGGGACGAGGAACCTGCGGCCGACATCCTCCCGATGTGGGTCGCCGACATGGATTTCCGCACGGCCCCGTGCGTCGTCGAGGCGCCCGCCGCCGGGTGGAGCACGGCGTCTACGGCTACGCCACGGTCCCGAGAGCTACTACGGGGCGGTCACGTCCTGGTTTGCCCGGCGGCACGGCTGGGCGCCCGGAGCGGACTGGATACTTCCCGTGACGGGCGTGATCCCGGCGCTCTCGGCCATTCTCCGGGCGCTGACCCGCCCCGAGACCGGGTGCTGGTGCTGACGCCCGTCTACAACCACTTCTTCATCGCCATCGACAACAGCGGGTGCTCCGCCGCGGAGTGCGAACTGACTTACGGCGACAACCGCTATACGGTCGATTTCGACGCGCTGGAACGCCGGGCCGCCGACCCTGCCGTGAAACTGATGCTGCTCTGCAACCGCACAACCCGCGGGGCGGGTCTGACGCCCGAAGAGCTGCGCCGCATCGGCGACATCTGCCTGCGCTGCGACATACTGGTCGGGCCGACGAAATCCACTGCGAGCTGGTGATGCCGGGATTCCGCTACACCCCCCTTCGCCTCGCTTTCGGAGGAGTTCGCGCGCCGCTCGGTCACCTGCGCCTCGCCCAGCAAGGCATTCAACCTCGCGGGAGTGCAGGTGGCCAACATCTTCGCCGCCGACGCCGGCCTCCGGGAACGGATCGCCCGGTCGCTCGAAATCAACGAGACGGGCATGATCAGCCCCTTCGCCATCGAGGCTCTGACGGCGGCCTATACGGACGGCGCCGAGTGGGCTCGACGCGCTCAACGGCTACCTGTGGAAAACTACCTTTCCTGCGGGACTACTTCGCGCGGCATCTTCCGCAGTTCCCGGTGCTTCCGCTGGAAGGAACCTACCTCGTCTGGGCCGACTGCCGGGCCGCGGGGCTGTCGTCCGACACGCTCACCCGACGGCTGCTGGACGAAGGAAACCGCCTGCACGTCAACTCCGGGTCCATGTACGGCGCCGCGGGCGAAGGCTTCATCCGCCTGAACATCGCCTGCCCGCGCAAACTGCTGGCCGAGGGTCTCGACCGCCTGAAAAGGGTTCTGACAACCTGAAAAACGGTTGGCTTTCCGAAAAATATTGCTATCTTTGCGCGTTAATCCACACCTGTAACCCAAATGAAGAAAATAGCACTTCTGCTGCTGTTAGCAGCCTCTTTTTTCACGTGCCGGCATTCCGCCGCCGACGGCGCCGAAACCGATCAAACTGATCTCCACAACCTGCGCACCAGCCACGGCAAGGACGGCGACAACGTCTGATGAAACGTCGTCACGCCACCTCCGAGATGATCCGCCGGGAGGCTCCCGACGTGTTCGGCGTGCAGGAAGGACTTATCGACCAGCTGCACTACATCGACGCCGAGTGCCCGCAGTACGCCCGCGTGGGCGTGGGCCGCGACGACGGCAAGGAGGGCGGCGAGATCATGGCCGTCTTCTACCTGCGCGACCGTTTCCGAGCTGCTCGACAGCGGCACGTTCTGGCTCAGCGAAACACCCGACAAGGTGTCGCGCGGCTGACGGGGCCTGCAACCACGGTGACGTGGGTCGAACTCAAGGACCGGAAGTCGGGCAAGGAGTTCTACTACTTCAACACGCATCTCGACCACAAGGGCAAGGCGGCGCGCGAAGAGGGCGTGAAGCTGCTCATCGAAAAAGATCCACGGATCGCCGGGCAAGAAAGCCCCGGCCATCGTCGGCGGCGACTTCAACACCCCGTCGACAGCCCGGATCTTCAAACCCCTGACCAAATATATGGTCTCGGCCCGCGCCAAGGCCGCGACGACCGACCACAAGGGGACTTTCAACGGGTTCGGCTCGGCTCCCGACACCATCGTCATCGACCACCTCTACTACCGCGGCAAGCTCAAATGCCAGCTATTCGCCACGCTCGACGGCAACTACGGAGCGCCCGACCATTTCGGACCACTACCCCATCGCGATGGTCTTCACACTTTAAGAACACGAAAAAATCCCGGAGCGCAAACTCCGGGATTTTTCGCTCCCGCCGGCCGCCCCGGCGCTACCCTTTCCCGCTGCGCAGGACCACGACCGACACCGCCGCCACGATCAGCAGGATGCCCGCAGCGCCGCTTCGCCGTGAAAGGCTCGGCAAAACCCAGACGCCGATCACCACGGCGGTCAGCGCTCCATGGCCCCGAAAATCGAGGTCAGCGTCGGCCCGATGCTCTTGACAGCCTGCACCAGCGCCATGTTCGAGACGGCCGTCGCCGGAATAGCCACACCGAGGATATAGAGCCACGTATGCGGGTCGGTCAGACGCACGCCGCCCGTCAGCAGGCCCCGGCGATGAAAAACAGCGCACCGAGCCATCACGCAGCAGGTCAGCACCGTGGAGTCGATCTCCCACCGCGCGGCTCGGCGCACGCCCCGCCGTAGGCGGCGACCAGACGGTCGCCGAAACGATCCCCAGCGTCGTGTCGCCATTTTTGAAATCGACGATTGCCCAGCGACAGCAGCACCGCGCCGACGATCGACATGCCGATCGCCGCGAAGGTCCACGCGAACCGCGTTCGCGGAAGGAAACATCATCACGACGGCCACGACCAGCGGATTACATGAAGTGAATCGTCGAGGCCACCCATGGCGATGTTCTGATAGGCGATCCACCAGGCTCAGCGACGTCGCGGCGCGGGAGCAGGCTCAGCAGGAACACCGTGCCCAGTTCGCGCCCCTCCCGAGGCGGAATCGCACCCGCCAGCAGGCCGTAGGCTCCCAGACACAACGACGCCACCCCCAGCGGTAGGTCAGGACCTCGAACGACGAATAACCCACGCCCAACAGCAACAGCAGGGTGAACAGCGGGCCAGTCGAATGTCGACGAGGCCGCCCAGAGAATGCTGCTGACACGCAACATAAAAAACTCGTTTGGAGCCGCAAAAATAAATATATCGCCATTCCGCACAGCCCCGGAGTGAAAGCGCCGCCGCAAAGCGGTTTCCCCGTTTCCCGGCGGGGTTCCGGAATCCGCCGCCAGGACCGTCGAACTCTCGCCGCCCGGCCGACTGTCGCCAGGCCTGCCTCCGCCCCACAATCGACGACGGCCGCTTTTCCGCCGCAGGCGGCAATCAGCAGATCGCTTGCCCGTGCGGAATTTAATGCTACCTTTGTCGTATAAGCCCCGATCGCGTAAATGGTACTCGAAATACCTCCCCCGTCTGAAAAGCCCTTCGCCGAAGTCCCCGCGGAGACCGTCGCCGAAGTGCGCGCGAAACTCGCCGAACGACAGTCCGGACCGGCCGCTGGCGACCGTGTCGGTCATCGCCTGCAACGAGGAAAAACGGCTGACGGCGCAATCTCTGGTCGCTCGCCGAACAGCGATGCCGCTACCCGATGGAGATCATCGCCACGGACAACCTGTCGAAGGACCGCACGGCGGAGATTTTCGAAACCCTCGGTCTGCCGTGGCAGCGCGAAACGACGCCCGGATGCGGCCATGCACGCCTCTGCGGACTGAACCGCGCCCGGGGAAAATACCACATCAACATCGACGCCGACACCATATACCCGCCGCGCTACGTCGAAACGATGGTCGACGCTGGAACGCCAGGGCGTCGTGGCGGCCAGTTCGCTGTGGAGCTACATTCCCGACGCAGCCCTCCGCCGCCGGACTTTGGTTCTACGAACTGGCCCGCGACACGCACCTGTGGCTCCAGTCGTTCCAACGTCCCGGAATTGAGCGTCCGCGGACTGGTTTTCGCCTACGACACCGAGCTGGCCCGCAAGGTGGGCATCCGCACCGACATCATCCGCGGCGAGGACGGATCGCTGGCCCTCGGACTCAAGCCGTACGGCCGCATCGCCTTCGTCCGCAGCCGCCGGGCGCGCCGTGACGGGCTACGGCACCGTCTCGAAGGACGGCACGCTGCTGGACAGTTTCCGCGTGCGGGCCGTCAAAGGCGCTGAAAGGCCTCGGCGGAATGTTTTTCAAAAATCGGACTACAAGGACGAGGAGGACAACCTGTTGAAATAGCGCTTTGGCCCGGACCCAACCAAAGGCCCGGGCCAAAGTGCGGAACCAGGCAGAAAGCATCAGACCGGGCAGAGAGCGCCGGACCGGGCAGAAAAGCACCGGACCGGAAACGGCCGGCCCGCCCCTACCCGGCCCCTTACAGCGATCAGAACCGCTTGGTGTAGGCGTGGCAATAGGGCTGCGCGCCTTTGCGGTCGTAATAGTCCTGGTGATACTCTTCCGCCGGCCAGAAAGTCGTGGCCGCCGTGACGCGCGTGGCGACGTCGTACCCTTTCGCACGCAGCTCGGCGATCAGTTTTTCAGCCGTCGCGCGCTGGGCCGGTGTCGTATAGAAGACCTCCGAACGGTACTGGTCGCCGATGTCGGGTCCCTGCCGCCCGACCTGCGTGGGGTCGTGAATCTCGAAAAAGAGCCGCGCCAGCTTTTCGTAGGAGACTTTCGCCGGATCGAACGTCACCCGCACCGCCTCGGCATGTCCCGTGCGGTGGCTGCACACCTCCTCGTAAGTGGGATTCTCCGTATGTCCGCCGATGTATCCCGACACGACATCGAGCACCCCCGGCTCCTTCGAAAGCAGATGCTCCACGCCCCAGAAACAGCCTCCGGCGAAGATCGCCGTCTCGGTCCGCTCCTTTTTCGCCGCGGGCACGAACTCCAGCGACACGGAGTTGACACAGTGGCGCGTGTTCCGGGGCGTAAAACCCTCGCCCGTGAAAACATGGCCCAGATGGCCGCCGCACCGGGCGCAGGTGATCTCCGTGCGCCGCCCGTCGGCATCGACGGTCCGTTTCACGGCTCCGGGAATCTCGTCGTCGAAACTCGGCCAGCCGCACCCCGCGTCGAACTTGTCCGACGAACGGTACAACGGCGCGCCGCACTGCCGGCAGACGTAGGTTCCGTCCTCCTTGTGTTTGTAATAGCGGCCCGTGAAGGGGGCCTCGGTCCCCTTTGTCCACGATCACCCGCTTCTCCTCCGGTGTCAACGGTTTCATATTTTGTCCATTTACGGTCCCGCACAGGGCGAGGCAAATTATCAGAATAACGGTTTTCATAAATATCTCCAATCAAAACTGCGCCGCCCGGGCAAAAAGCAGGATTCCGGAGAAGATCCCAAACGCCGATTCGGGTCCGGACCGTTTCGCCTCGCCCGCACCCCTGAAAGCCGGGTTATGACAAGGGCGGACGCCCCGTTCCGAAGCGTATCGGCCAGCCCCTGCCTATAAACCGCACATCTTGCGCCCGCGCAGGAACACCTGCCGGATCAGCGGCGTCTGGTAGGCATAGGAGAAAAATTCGACCGACGGCATCGGTTTGGTTATGAAAAAGTTGGCGGCCTTACCTAAAGTGACGCTTCCGTAGTCGCGGCTCAACCCCATGGCATAGGCGCCGTTGAGCGTCGCGGCGTTGATCGCCTCGGCGGGGTCATCTTCATGCGGATCGAGGCCAGCGAACAGACCATGCGCATGTTGCCCGAGGGCGACGACCCGGGGTTGTAGTCCGAAGCCAGCGCCACGCCCAGCCCGGCGTCGATCATCGCGCGCGCCGGAGGATAGCTCATCCCGAGGAAGAACGCCGCGCCCGGCAGCAGCGTCGGCATGGTCGCCGCGCCGCGCAACGCTTCGATCTCCTCCCGTCCCATGCGTTCGAGGTGGTCCACCGACAGGGCGTCGCAGGCCACGCCCACCTGCACGCCGCCCGAGACGGCCAGTTCGTTGGCATGGATTTTCGCCCGCAGCCCCCAGTTTGCGCGCGGCCTTGAGAATACGGGCCGTCTCTTCGACCGTGAAAAAACCTTCGTCGCAGAAGACGTCGACGAAATCGGCCAGCCCTTCGGCCGCCACGGCGGGCAGCATTTCGTTGCACACCAGATCGACATACTCCCCTGCCGTCCCCGGTAGGCACGCGCCACGGCATGCGCCCCGAGGAACGTGGCCCGCACCTCCAGCGGCACGCTTTCGCGGATGCGGCGGATGACGCGCAGCATCTTCAGCTCGTCCCCGGTCGAAAGGCCGTAGCCGCTCTTGATCTGCACGCACCCCGTACCCATCGCCGCGATCTCGCGCACGCGCTCCATCGCCTGCGCATAGAGTTCGTCCTCCGAAGTCTCGTGCAGCCGGTCGGCAGAGTTGAGAATGCCCCCGCCCCGCCGGGCGATCTCCTCGTACGACAAACCGTTGATCTTGTCCAGAAACTCCCGCTCACGGCTCCCGGCGTAGACCAGGTGGGTGTGCGAGTCGCAGAACGACGGAAAGAGCATGCCCCCTGCCGCGTCGACGACCTCGTCGGCGGCGATGTCGCCCAGAGAGTCCATGCGTCCGAACGCCGCGAAACGGCCGTCTTCAGCCAGCAGCCACGCGTCGTCGAGCATGCCCAGCTTGTTCATGTCGGCACCGCAGCAGCGCAGACGGCCCGTCGATTCGATGCCGACGATGCGGGCGATGTTCTTCACCAGCAGTCTCATAGGCCGCGGAGGAATCGGACGGAGGCTTCGATATGGGGATACATCACCTCGTCGTTGTCGATGAAGGGAACCTCTTTGCGATAGTCGGCCAGCATTCGCTCCAACTCGGGCGACGTGTGCGCCGGGCGGCGGAACTCGATGGCCTGTGCGGCGTTGAACAGCTCGATGGCCAGCACCCGTTCGGTGTTGCAGACCACGCGCCAGAGCTTCGTGGCAGCGTTGGAGCCCATGCTGACATGATCCTCCTGCCCCTGCGACGAGGGGATCGAGTCGACCGACGCGGGCATACACAACCCCTTGGTCTGGCTCACGATCGACGCCGCGGTATACTGCGGAATCATAAAGCCGCTGTTCAGCCCGGGGTTCGCCACGAGGAATTTGGGCAGTTCGCGCGCCCCGGAGATCAGTTTGTAGGTGCGACGCTCGGAGATGTTGCCCAGCTCGGCCAGGGCGATCGCCAGGAAATCCATCGCCAGAGCGATCGGCTGTCCGTGGAAATTGCCCGCCGAGACGACCATGTCCTCCTCGGGGAAGACCGTCGGATTGTCCGTCGTGGAGTTGATTTCCGTGGTCAGCACGCTCTCCACATAGTCGATCGTGTCCTTCGAGGCTCCGTGAACCTGCGGCATGCAGCGGAACGAATAGGGGTCCTGCACGTGGTGCTTGGGGCGGGCGATCAGTTCGCTGCCTTCGAGCAGCCCGCGGACATTCCGGGCCGTGGCGAGCTGCCCCCGGTGGGCGCGGATCAGGTGCACCTCGTCGCAGAAAGGCTCGATACGACCGTCGAAGGCGTCTAACGACAACGCCCCGATGCGGTCGGCCCACTCGCTCAGCCGCCGGGCGTGGATCAGCGACCAGACGCCGTAGGCGCTCATAAACTGCGTGCCGTTCAGCAGCGCAAGGCCCTCTTTCGACTGCAACCGGATCGGCTCCAGCCCCAGTTCGGCAAGCACTTCGGCCGAGGGACGCACCTCGCCCTTATACTCCACCTCGCCCAACCCCAGCAGCGACAGGCTCAGGTGGGCCAGCGGAGCCAGGTCGCCCGAAGCGCCCAACGATCCCTGCTGGTAGACGACGGGCAGGATGCCGCGGTTGAAAAACTCCACGAGCCGTTCGACGGTCGCCAGCTGCACGCCCGAATGGCCGTAGGCGAGCGACTGTATCTTGAGCAGCAGAATCAGCCGCACGATCTCCGAGGGCACGCGCTCCCCGGTTCCGCAGGCGTGCGACATCACGAGGTTCTGTTGCAGGCGCGACAGCTCGTCGCGGCCCACCGAAATGTCGCACAGCGACCCGAACCCGGTCGTGATGCCGTAAATCGGGCGGTCGGGGTTCTCCATCTTGCGGTCGAGGTACTCGCGGCAGCGGACGATGCGCGCCCGGGCGTCGTCGCTCAACGCGAGCGGCAGCCGCCGTTCGAGGATTTCGCGGACGCGCCCGACCGAAAGGTGCTCCGCGGTGATATGGTGATGTTCCATGGATGACAATTCAAAATTCATAATTCGAAATTCATATTTATCCGAAGCGCCGCCCCCTGTTCGTTCAGCGCCTCGCGGACAAGTTCCTCGTCGGCAAAAACAGGCAGGGTCACACGCAGTCCGGGCGTGCGGTCCATTTCGCGGCGGATGGCTTCGACGGCCCCTTCGTTACGCGCCCAGCTGCGGCGGGCGATGCCGTTGTTGACGTCCCACAGCAGCATTTCGCGGATGCGGCGGCCGGCATCCTCCGAACCGTCGATCACCATGCCGAAGCCGCCGTTGATCACCTCGCCCCAGCCCACGCCGCCTCCGTTGTGGATCGAAACCCACGTCGCGCCGCGGAACGCATCGCCGATGACGTTCTGCACGGCCATGTCGGCCGTCAGGCACGAACCGTCGTAGATGTTCGAGGTCTCGCGGTAGGGCGAATCGGTTCCCGAAACGTCGTGATGGTCGCGCCCCAGCACCACGGGAGCCGTGATGCGGCCCTCGGCGATGGCCCGGTTGAACGCCTCGGCGATCTTCACGCGCCCTTCGCAGTCGGCATAGAGAATGCGCGCCTGCGACCCGACGACCAGCCGGTTGCGCCCGGCCTCGCGAATCCAGTGGATATTGTCGTCCAGCTGCCCCCGGATGTCGTCGGGGGCCGTCTTCCGGATCTCCTCCAGCACTTCGGCGGCCAGAGAGTCGGTCGTTTCGAGGTCTTCGGGCTTCCCCGAGGTGCAGACCCAGCGGAACGGCCCGAAGCCGTAGTCGAAGAACATGGGTCCCATAATGTCCTGCACGTAGGAGGGATAGCGGAAGCGTCCGCCCTCGCCCGTCACCGCGGCCCCAGCACGCGAGGCTTCCAGCAGGAAGGCATTGCCGTAGTCGAAGAAATACATTCCCCTGTCGGTCAATTTGTTGATGGCATCGACCTGCCGCCGCAGCGACTCCTGCACACACTCTAAAACGCCCCGGCTCCTCGGCCATCATCTTGTTCGACGCCTCGTAGCTCAACCCCACGGGATAGTAACCGCCCGCCCAGGGGTTGTGCAGCGAGGTCTGGTCCGAACCCAGGTCTACCGGAATCTCCTCCGCGGCCAGCCGCTCCCAGAGGTCCACGACGTTGCCCACATAGGCCATCGACACGACCTCTTTCGCCTTGACAGCCTGGCGGATACGCGGGATCAGCTCATCCAGCGCTTCATGCAGCTCGTCGACCCATCCCTGCTCGTGGCGTTTCTGCGCCGCCTTGGGGTTGATCTCGGCGACGACCGACACCACGCCCGAAATATTGCCCGCCTTGGGCTGCGCTCCCCGACATGCCGCCGAGACCCGACGAGACGAACAGCATCCCGCGCGTATCGGTGCGGCCGGCCGTAAAAGCGTTTGCGCGCGGCGTTCATCACCGTGATCGTCGTGCCGTGGACGATGCCCTGCGGCCCGATATACATGTACGACCCGGCGGTCATCTGCCCGTACTGCGACACCCCGAGGGCGTTGAGCCGCTCCCAGTCGTCGGGTTTCAGTAGTTGGGAATCACCATGCCGTTCATGTAACCACCACGCGCGGGGCGTCTAAATCACCACGCGCGGGGCGTCGGACGACAGGTTTTGATTTTCAGTCATTTCGAAAGATACTGCATCGCAAGGCGGTACTGCGCCCAGTTCTGGAACACGGCGCCGTTGCCGCCGTAGGTGATCAGCTCGTGGGGATGCTGGGCGACCCGCGGGTCGAGGTTGTTCTGAATCATCAGCATGACGGCCGCCGCCTGCCGGCAGCGGGCGGGATATTCGCCGATCGGACGCGCATGCATCTCGTAGTCAGGACGCAGGCGGTACATATAGATACGGCCGTAGCGGCGCAGCTCTCGGCGAACTCCTTCGCCAACACGGCGTGGTGCCTGACCGGAAAATAGCGCAGGGCGTTTTCAGGGCCAGCGCCTTCTCCTCGTCCGAAAGGATGTCCTTGCGTTTGCGCGCATGGTTGATCCGTTTGTCATAGGGTTTCGCGGCGGGCAGCCGGTCAGGAATACCCCCGCGAATGTCGTTCTGAAACTCTTCGCGTGTCATATTATCCGATTTTAGATTCGACGATCTGCAAGACCTCCGCTTCGAGACGCACGGCTTCGGCGGCCAGCGCCTCGAAGCCTCGGTCAGCGCATCGGCCACGGCACGGTCCTTGCAGCCTCCGCGGCGTTCGATCTTCACATTGAGCACGCCCCCAGCACCGCGCTGCGGGCCGCCAGCGCACCCACGCCGGCGTCGGAGACCGAATTGGGGTTGCCCTCCGAGGCCATGGCGCGCACGATTTCAAAACCCGCGAGGCGGCCTTCATCGTCCGCAGAGGAACCTCCGTGGCATAGAGCGTCGCCTCCTGCAACGCGGCGCTGCGCGCCGCCTTCTCCTCGTCGGTCGACTTGGGCATGGCGAAACCGCCATGATGCGGTTGAACGCCGCCGTGTCCTCGTCCACGAGGTGCAGAAGCTCCGCAAAGAACGGCCTGCCCCGTTCGGCCCAGTCGGAAAAATCCTCCCAGCGGTCGTCCCACCCCGCCTTGTGCGACGAGAGGTTGGCGACCATCGTCCCGAGGCCGCGCCCAGCGCACGCATGTAGGCCGCGATCGAGCCGCCGCCCGGAGCAGGAGATTCGCTCGCCGTCTCTTCGGCGGCGAACGCCTTGCAGGTCATGTCGATAAGCCGCTTCTTCGGAACCTCCGCTTCAAGCAGGTACTCGATCACCTTCTCGGCAGGATCGAACGGCTTCAGGTCGTCCAGTCCCATCGACTTGACGGCGATGCGGACGATCTCCCTCGGCGACGCCCGTCGAGCATTTTAACTGTTTGCGGAGGAAGGACATTTGCCGGCTTCGACCAAAGCCCGTTTCGGAACCAGCCCCACGATTTCAGCCCCCGTGACGCGCACGCCGCGGGCGTCGGCCTTGCGGCACACCTCGTCGAAAGCCGCGTGGAGCGGCGTCCGGGAGATGTCGGTGATGTTCATCGAGACCTGCGCGATGCCGTACTCCTCGATGAACCAGCCGATGGCCTTCGTGGCCGGAAGCGTTCCGGGCTGCATCACGGGATTTCCGCGGCATCCTTCACCACCCTGCCCGTGATGGGGTTGCCCTCGCGGACAGGACGCCCCTTTTTCGCGCGTCGAAGGCGATGGCGTTGGCGCGGCGCGTGGAGGTGGTGTTCAGGTTGAAATTCACGGCGATCAGGAAGTCGCGCCCCCGACGGTCGTAGCTCCCGTGCGGGCGACCCCCTCGTCGAAGGGACGCGCCCCGAAATCGAGGCGCGGATGCCGTGTGCGCCAGTTTCTCAGGCAGGGCCTCGTACTCCCCGGCGCGGCACACGGCGAGGTTTTTCCGTTCGGGCGCAAAGGCCGCAGCCTCGTAGCAATAGGTCGGAATGCGCAGTTCGTCGGCGATACGCCAGGCCAGCGCGCGCGCCAGTTCGGCGCACTCCGCAAGCGTGACGCCCGCAATCGGTATCAGCGGCAGCACGTCGGTGGCCCCCATGCGGGATGCGCCCCCAGTGGCGGCGCATGTCGATCAGTTCGGCCGCCCGCTTCACCCCGGCAAAAGCGGCCTCGACGACCGCTTCTCGTTCGCCGACGAAGGTCACGACCGTGCGGTTGGTCGCCTCGCCGGGGTCCACGTCGAGCAGTTTGACGCCCCCGGAGGCCTCGATGGCCGCGGTGATTTGCCGGATCACGGCCTTATCGCGTCCCTCGCTGAAATTGGGAACGCATTCAATGATTCTTTGGGACATAGGGATCGTCGCATTTAAATTCTTATACTTCAAAGATAAATAATAATCGGGAGAAATCCGAAAAAAAGCCGTAACAAAACAGGCGGCTTTTTGCGAAAACAGAAAGGCCCGGTGCACAAATGCACCGGGCCAGGATTGCAGCCGGACGAAATCCGGAAACGCTTCGCAAGCGGATGCGCCCCGACTTCGGAGGGTTATTGCCGATGGTCAGCGTCACCCGCCCGTACACCAGAAACCCGGCAGGCGGATTCCGCCGATGTCGCAGTAGCGCGTGTCGGTGATGTTCGTGGCGTCGACATAAAGGCGGCAGATGCCCTTCTCCACTGGAGACGTCCGTCGAGCAGGAAATAGGGCTTGTAGTCGCGTTCTTCGTTAAGGGAGGCGTTGCCCGGTTCGGGGTAATGCGTGTAGCTGCCGTTGCGGTCGTAGACCGAGCCGGTCAGCGCAAGCGACATCCGCCGCAGGAAATGCACCTCCACGGCCAATGCCGCCTTGTGACGCATGAAATCCATCGCGCTTTTGGCGATGACGTCCGCGTTCCGGTCGGTCGTGATGTAGCCGTACGAGAGCGTCACGCGGCGCGGAAGCCTTCCGAAACCGTATAGCCGCCCGCGAGTTCGATCCCGAAGGTATCGAGGCTGCTCGTCTGTTCGGAATGCCACTTGCTGCCCATGTCCTCGCGCCAGACCCAGTCGATGATGTCGCGCCCGGAGCGGTAATAGGCTTGCGCCGAAAGGTTCCAGCTCCGCTTGAGGTAATCCACGCCAAGTCGGTATGTGACTGCGTGTTCCGGCGTAAGATCGAGGTTGTTGATCTGCGCCGGGAGGTGTAGTAGAGGTCCGTGGGTCGGCAGGCGCATCGACTGCCACGCCCCGGCTTCGAGGCGCAGCCCGGCCGCGGGGCATAGCCCGCCGAAAGGCTCCACAGGGCCGAAGTGCCGTAGGGCGTGAGGCTCACGCCCGCCGAAGCCGCCGCGTCGAAATGCCGCCACCGCTTGGCGTGCCGCAGCCACAGGTTGCCCGTGTGGCGCGCCTTGGCATGGGTGTAATGGCCTTCGGGAACCGAAAAGCTTGTCACCCAGATTGGTGCTGTAAATGTGGTTGAAAGCATAGTCTCCGCCCACGGTGGTAACGCCCGCCGCCCAGTCGCAGTCGGCCCAGAGCTTCGCTCCGACATTGTCCGTGTTGTGGCGGTTCATCGCTGTGCCGCGCGTCCAGTCGTAGCGGTCGAAGTTCTTGCGGTAGCTCGCGGCGGCCCCCAGCGAAAAGCGGCCTGCGGTTTTCAGCCACCGCAGCGACCCCAGGGCCGTGGCGGTATGCTCCCACTGGTCGGGATTGTAGGCCGCATAGAAACCGTTGGAGCCGAAATCGCGGTCCTGCCACCCGGCCTGCAAGTCGAAGAACCCGGCCCGCCCGCCGTCGTAGGTCGCCCGTACGAATGCGTTGTAGTTGGAGAAATCGGTATTGTGCCGGTAGCCGTCGCTGCGGCGGTACGAAGCCGCGCCGAGCACCGAGAAGCGTCCCGCACTCACCGCGCCCGAAAGATTCCCGTAGCCATAGCTGTACTGGCCGCCCGAGGCTTCGAGGCGCAGGTAGGTGGGCCGCAGCGGCGCGGTGCGGATGTTCACCGCACCGGCGTAGGCTCCGACGCCCGGAACGCCGTCGATCAGTTCGACGGCCGAAATGCAGTCGAGGTCGACGGGCAGCGCATGGGACTGGTGTCCCGTGCGGGCATCCGTGAAGTCGATGCCGTTGAGCAGAATCATGGTTTGGTCGGATGATCCGCCGCGGATGTAGATGTCGGCCTGCGTTCCCTCCCCTCCGCGTTCGCGGATGTCGACCGAAGGCGTGAGGCGCAGGGCGGATTCCAGCGTCTGGACAGGCGCCGGGGCCTGGGCTTTCCGGTCGAAAAGCGGGGTGTGCGACTGGGCGCTGCGCACGGGGGCCGTCTGGCTCCCCGTGACGCCGACTTCCCGTATCCTCCACGTCTTGAGGACAGCGGTCGTGTCGGCAGTCTGCGCAGACGCACCTTGCGTCGCAAGCAGCAGGATCGACATCCCGACAGAGAGGACCCCGATAGTCACATAACGGTGGAGACTGGCAAAACCGACCAGTTTTTGCGACTCCAACGCTTGAAGCAGGGGTACTGCTTTGTTTGGATGTTTTCCATTTGTTTGAAATTTGGGTTAAAAGTAAAAAACGTCCCAACCGGGTCCGGCTGCTGATCCCCGGTTCGGACGCGCAAAGTAACAAAAAAACGGGCTATACAGGCCCGTTTGTGTAAATCGCACAGAAGCAATCAGTCAACCCGCTGTCATTCAGTTGAACAGCGCTTCGACTTTCTCCACCACATCCGCCTCGTCGGGTTCGAGCGGGAAGACGTGGCTCGGCTTGAGATACCACAGCTCCTTACCCTCCTTTGAAGTGCTCCTCGCCGCCGCCCGTGACATTGAGCATGACGGTGGCGTCCTTCTCGATTTTACCCGCGTTCACGGCATTGACGAGCGACGCCAGCGCAACGCCCGCCGCCGAATAGATGTCGACGCCTTCGAGTTCGTGGAACAGCTTGCGGGCCTTGCGCGCCATGGCGTTCGTGGCCACGAAAACCTCGCCGCCGGTGGCTTTCAGCGCATCGAAAAGACCGCCCGTGACGCTGTAAGGCGGACGGCGGTTCGAAAGCACCTTGGCGTCGATGATCTCCGCGTCGCGGCGCGCCTTGTCGTCGTCGTAAGGCAGCAGCTTGCGCGATGCCGCCTGCCAGGCGTCGTACATCGGAACGAACGGGGCGTTCTGCGCCACCATCAGCTTCATCGTATTCCGCCCGAAGCGGCCGTCCTCCACCAGACGCATGTTGGCCTCCCAGGCGGCGATGGCTCCCGTACCGCTGCCCACGGCCTGAAAATAATAGTCGGGAATGCGGCCGATGGTCGTCACGGCCGAGAGGACCGTGCAGGCCATGCCGTCGCGGCGCGCGACGTTCTTGGCGCCGCCCTCGGCGTAGAAGCCGGGGCTTTTCAGCGCAATGTCGCTCAAATGGATGGCGTCGAAATAGTCGCCGCCCTTCTCGCACGAAATGAGTTTCACGCAGGGGTTCAGCGGCTGGTCGAACCACAGCGCGCCGATATTGTCGTAGGGGAACCGAGAGCAGCAGCCTGATGTTATTGTCCGAGCAGACCTTGGCGAAGGCCCGCGCCGTATTCCCGGCCGAGGCCACGACCAGCACCCGCTGTTCGTCGGCCGCCGCGCGTCCGCAACCGAATAGGCTTCGGTCTCTTTGAAGGAACACGTGGTCATCGTCGCTCCGATGGCCGGATAGTAGCCGTTGAAGGTGATCCAGAGGTTTTCCAGCCCGAGGTGCGCGGCGAGGCCCTTGCTCTTATAGGTCACGGGGAGCCGACGAACCTTTTGAGGATACGCCGCACGGGCATCCAGTCCGAGAAACGGTACAGGCCCCAGTCGGCGGGCTTCACGTCGATCTGTTTGCGGGCGTATTTGGTGCGCACGAGCGAAGGCTCCTTGCACTGCGGGTCGGCAAGCATCCAGCCGGCGTCTTCGAATTCGCGGCCCGTGGCGACACATTCCAACGTGTAGGGGTAGGTGTGAAATTTTCCATGAAGAGGTTTCGTATATCTGAATTCAATATTGTCTATGACATGCGGTTCCGGAAGTCCTCGTAGCCGAATTCGCGGATGACGTCGGTGCGGCCATCGCGGCGCGCGATGACGATGGCCGGATGGTGGACGCCGTTGAACATCGTGGTCTTGACCATCGTGTAGTGGATCATGTCCTCGAAGACGACGCGCTCCCCCACCTTCGGCTCGCGGTCGAAAGCCCAGTCGCCGCAGTAGTCGCCCCGGCAAGGCAGCTCGTGCCGCCCATGCGCCAGCGCTTTTCGCCGTCGGCAGGTTCATGCGCTCCGATGACGGCGGGTTTTGTAGGGCATTTCGAGGCAGTCGGGCATGTGGCGGGCGAACGACACGTCAAGCATCGCCGTCGTCACCCCGCCGTTCTCGACCACATCCTCGACGGTCGAAACCAGATAGCCCGTTCGCCACGTGAAGGCGCTGCCGGGTTCGAGAATCAGCCGCAGGTGCGGATGCCGGGACCTGAAATCTTTCAGAACGGCGATCAGTTCGTCGCAGTCGTACCACGAGGCGGTCATCAGATGGCCGCCGCCCATGTTGAGCCATTTGATCCGGTCGAGATACGCTCCGAAATGCGTCTCGACGGCTTCCAGCGCCTTTCCGCAGATGTTCCGGGCGCGATTCGCAGAGGACGTGGAAATGCAGCCCCTCAATGCCCGCCGGAAGTCCGCCGTGCGCCGCCAGCTGTTCGGCCGTGACGCCCAGCCGCGAGCCGGGGACGCAGGGGTTGTAGAGGTCCGTCTCGACGGGCGAATACTGCGGGTTGATCCGCAGGCCGCAGGAAATGCCGTTGATAAGGGCTTTCTGGCCGAAGCGGCGGAACTGCGACAGCGAATTGAACGTGATATGATCGCTGCAATTGAGGATTTCGTCGATATTGGAGTCCGTGTAGACCGGGGCGTAGGTGTGGGCGGGACGCCCGAACTCCTCGAAAACGAGACGCGCCTCGGCGGCGGAACTTGCAGTCGCACCGTCGGAATGCTTCGCCAGCTCGGGAAAAATGCTCCACATGGCGCAGGCCTTCAGGGCGACGATAATTTCGGCGCCCGATTCCCGGCGCACACGGTCGACAGTCGCCAGGTTCCGGTCCAGCAGCTCCTCGTCGAGGACGTAGCACGGTGAAGGCAGTTTCAGAAAGTCAATCATCGAATTGTTTTTAGTTGGATTTCATCCTTCGTTTTCTCCGCTCGGCATAATCCGGGCAAGCCCGGCTCTGCCCTCGCTCAACGAAAACGTCCAAAACAGTTGCAAAAGTAGCAAAAACCTCCTGAAAACCACGCTGCGCAGGCTTGGTTTTCGGGAAAATACGCATTTATACTTATCGCTTGCGAAACCCGGTCCGAAATAAGCATCGGAGCCGGTCGCCGGCAGGGGCATTTCGGGAAAAGCGGTTCTGCGGAAAACGATACGACAGTTTTGATTTTGGAGGAGCGGAAAATCCCGCTGCGGTTTTCGATCGGTGCGGTGCATCTGTCGTGCATCGTGAAAAAATCCCCGGATGGGACGTACTTCGGCACTATCCATCCGGGGATTTTGAGGGATGTGCGGCATCTGCGCCGCAATCTTCAAAAACCTACACTTCGAGATTCACATCGAACAGCTCGTGCCACGGCAGGCCCTGCTCGCCCAGCTCGGCGAGGAACGGATCGGGATCGAACTCCTCGACGTTGAACACGCCGGCGCCGCGCCAGAGGCCCTTGGCCCACATCGAAGCGCCCAAAGCCGCCGGAACGCCCGTGGTGAACGACACGGCCTGCGTGCCGGTCTCCTTGAAGGCTTGTTCGTGGTCGCAGTTGTTATAAATATAGTAGGTGCGCTCCTTGCCGTCCTTCAGGCCCTTGATGCGGCAGCCGATCGAGGTCTGGCCGTGATAGTTGGCGCCCAGAGACTTGGGATCGGGAAGAACCGCCTTGAGGAACTGGATCGGGACGATCTCGACCCCGTTGTAGATGATCGGGTCGATACGCGCCATGCCGATGTTCTGGATCACGCGCAGGTGCGTCAGGTACTCCTGACCGAAGGTCATCCAGAAGCGCGCACGCCGGATCGTGGGATAGTTCTTCACGAGCGACTCCAACTCCTCGTGGTAGATGACGTACGACTCGCGCTCGCCGATGCCCGGATAATTGAGCGGCTTGTGGATCTCGTGCGGCTCGGTCACCACCCACTCTCCGTTCTCGTAATAACGCCCTTTCTGGGTCACCTCGCGGATGTTGATCTCGGGGTTGAAGTTCGTGGCGAAAGCCATGCCGTGGTTGCCGGCGTTGCAGTCGACGATGTCGAGGTAGTGGATTTCGTCGAAATGGTGCTTGGCGGCATAGGCCGTGAAGATGGCCGTCACGCCCGGGTCGAAACCGCAGCCGAGGATCGCCGTGAGTCCCGCGGCCTTGAAGCGGTCCTGATAGGCCCACTGCCACGAGTATTCGAAATGCGCCTCGTCCTTCGGCTCGTAGTTGGCCGTGTCGAGGTAGTTGCAGCCGCATTCGAGGCAGGCGTCCATGATCGTGAGATCCTGGTACGGAAGCGCCACGTTGACCACGATGTCGGGTTTGAACGCGCGGAACAACTCGCACAGCTGCGGCACATTGTCGGCATCGACCTCGGCGGTCTTCACACGGTTGCCGCCGATGGCGGCCGCAACGGCGTCGCATTTGATTTTGGTACGGCTGGCCAGCATCACGTCCGTGAAGACGGGATTGGCCGCGATTTTCTGCGTCACCACCGTTCCGACGCCGCCGGCTCCGATTATCAGCGCTTTACACATAGAATTATTCGGTTTTAAAAGTTAGATTTCATCTTAACGCCTACAAAAATATCCTTTTATTTCGGCAAAACAAAATCCGCGCGCCAAATTTCACGATCCCGGCCGGCCGAAACCGCCGGAAGATGCCCGGACGCCTATCGCCTGCAGGCGGCAGCCGGCAGCCGGAAAGGCAAAAAACACACTTTTGCGCAAAATTTGCAGGCCGGGTATTGGATTTTAAAAATAAATCCGTACATTTGCACCACCAAAACGGAAACGATTCCCATTTTGGCACACGGAGATTCCGTAGCTCAGCTGGTAGAGCACAACACTTTTAATGTTGGGGTCCTGGGTTCCGAGCCCCAGCGGGATCACCAGAGAAAGGAAGGTCGAGGCCTTCCTTTTTTTCGTTTTCGGGAAGGAGAGACCGGTTTTATCCGGCCGGTTCCCGCGCATCGGCCGCGTCAGGTCAACGCTCTCCGGAAAGCAGGTCGACGTATTCCCACTCCCGGCCGCCGGCACGTTTGAGTTTCGGAGGCTCGCTGCAACACTGGCTGATCGCCGAGCGGCTGACGCCGTATTTGGCGGCGGCTTCCCGAAGCGTGTCGAACACCTCACCGGTGGTGTGATGTTACCTTCCGGCTTCGTCGTCGCAGCATCGCCCCTAACGGGCATTTCCGGCAGCCGGAAGAGCGGGATTTCGCGATGAGGCCATACGCCTGCGCCGACCATACATGGCCGCAGGCCCTGCACTCGAATGTCATGCGGGTCTGGCTGTTGACATCCTCGGTCAGAGGACGGTCTCCGGATGCAACAGGTTCAATCTTTCGACGAACCGTTCATGCGAGAGTTTCAACCTGCCGGCACAGCTGGCGCATCCCGAACCCGGCGCAGGGTCGTGGGCGCAACGGACCACTCGTGATTGCAGACCTTGCACCGCACCCTGATTTTATCAGAGGCCCTCGTGTATTCGCCGATAACCTCGATTTTATCATTGATCCCCATAGCTCCGCCCGGAATTCTTCGGTGGTCATCCGCCGCGAATCCAGTTCGGCCCTCCTCCGGATCGTCTCCCATTCGCCCGCGGCGAGGTTTCGAATCCAGCCCAACGCCCCGAAAAGGGTTTTCGTCACCGCAACCAGCTTGTCCATATTCCGGCGGGAGGCAGGTCGCAGGGAGTCACCAGGCAATCGTCAGAAAGGAACGGCCGTTTCATCATAATGGTCATATACGGTTATCAGCCGGATGCCTTTCCTTTCGCACAGCAGGCGCTTTTCCCGATCCCTCTCCACCAGATTCCGGTGCCAGTACCACGAACCGGGTTCCACGGCCGCCCTCAAGGCGGGAATGCAACGTCCAGTTCGACACCAGCCGCAGTCTTGTCCCGCGACAGGACTTCCGATTCGCCGAGCATGCGGACAAAGGCGTGGCGGATAAACTGTTCCGGAAAGGAGGTGCATGCCCTGTGGCAGTTCGGACAGCCGCCGCCGTGCAGAACTATCGCTCGGCTTTACTTCGTACTCGTATTTGCAGGCGTTGCAGCGGAGGGATCGGCGTCGTATAGTTTACATATTTCCCGCCCTCCCGGACGACGAGATTCCGGTCGATTTTATGGAGGCGTTTCAAAAAGCGCTCCATCGTCAGCCGCTGGGACACTCCCCGGCGGGAATGCGCGCACAACGGACATCCCCGGCCGTTAAGTATATGCGCAGGGGTCACGTCCCATTCGTGTCCGCATTTCAGGAACCGGAACCGGGTCTTTTCGAGCGCTTTCACATACGGGCCGACGATGATCACGTCATCCCTTCGGGATTTAGCTCCTCCACGAACTCCGCGTGGGATTTCCGCATGGTTCCCGCGCACTTGGGACAGCCGTGGCCGCACAGGCTACCCCCGACCGGCGCCCACTCCCAACCGCATACGTCGCATCTTACGGCAACCCGGGAGGAGGCAGTTTTCGTATGTTCCGACGACCGTGATTTTGAGATTCCGCGCCTTCAGGGCACGCACGAATTCCGGGTGGCTCTTTTTCTTCATCATGCGATCGGGTTATGCGGTAAAACGGAAGAGCCGGCATAAGCCGGCTCCCGTCAGTGTGCGATGGATCGGGGACGTTTCAGGTGCGCCCAGGCCGAATGCACGAAGGCGCCGGCAAGACCTCGTCGAAGACCAGCCGGTGTTTCCAGCGGTTCGCCCACCAGCGGCGGGTCTTGAACCGGACCACGCGCAGCAACCTTCGGGCTGCTCGCCGGAGAGAACGCCGGGAGAGGATTTCGTCCAGCACCCGCTTTTTCGAGTTCGGCGTCGCGTTCGAAATCCGGGAGCGACGGGGCCTCCAGCCCCAGGCAGTCGACGCAGAGGGCGTTGAGGCAGTTCAGGAACCCGACCATCCGGGTCTCCCGGGCCACGGCGTACAGAGCCGGCCAGTCGATCCGGTCGTGGCAGTGCGCGACGAAGACGCACCAGTCCAGAACATGCCGCAGGCCGATGTTGATCGCCGCGAAATGCACGGCGGCATGGCGCAGCAGGAACAGGGCGTTGAGCTGCTCCGAAGGCAGGTAGACGGCTACGCCCGCAACGGCGACCGACTCGCCGGGCTGCGCGGCATACTGCTTGAACAGCCGTTCGAGACGCGCGTTGGAGGCGTGCGTCTCCTTATTGACAAAGTCGTAATGGTTCTCGACCATGATGCCGTCGACGTCGAACGTCGTGTGGTGCTCCCTTGTGCGTCGACCGGAACGCCCCACTCCCGGGCGACCAGCTTGTCGGCCTCGGGCTGACGCCCGAAAAGCCAGATGTCGATGTCCCCCGCAGGGACGGTGTTCCGGAACGGGATAGAAAGGCTCAAGCCGTAGCCCTTGAGCAGCATCATCGGGATCGCATGCTCGCGGTAGAACGCCGCGAGGCGGGCGATGGCCCGCTCCTGCCGGCGGTAGACCTTTTCGATCCGCTCGACGTTGACGGCCCATTGCAGGCGCAGCGCCCTGGGCGGCCGCATCGCTTCCGGGCAGGAGCTGCATCCGTCCCACGCCTGGGCCAGCACGCCCTGCACCGGGAGAGGTCGTAGATTTCACGCCACTGCGCCGCGTCGGTCCCCTCGAACAGCGATGCGTCGTCCATACGGTTGCGCAGCGTCGCCCCGCACGAGGGCGAACAGTCGTTCGGCGGCCCGCGTCATCGCACCATGTCCTCCGGCGCCAACGGCGCATAGGGACCGTCCTTGACCTCGAACAGCACCGTGCCGCTTTCGAGAACCTCCAGCGTGTGCCACTGCCCTTTGGGGACGTGGATGCCGTAGACGCCTTTCAGCGGGTCGAGCGCGAAACGCTGCGTCTGGCGGCCGTGCTCGTCGCAGAAAATCACGTCGAAGCGGCCGCGCAGGATGACATAGGTTTCGTCCGTGTGGGGATGGCGGTGCACGGGCAGCACCGTGCCCGGCTCCAGGGCGTTGAGCAGACGCTGGGCCTTGGCGTCGAGCGAGTCGTGAAGGTTGAAATTCATCCGCAGGCGTTCGCTCGTCTTCGCCCGGGCGGTCACTTCGTCCAGAAGTTTATCGTCGAGAATCATACTGTCTATGGTTTGAATTAGTCCCGGTAAAGATAGCGATACTTTGCAAAAAAACAGGCACGGAGATCGGATTTTCGCAAAAAAACCGTACCTTCGATCGAAATTATCCGCCCGAAGACCCGGAGAAAAGGCCCGCGGGCGACGTCAACGACGCAAGAAAATGAAAGGTATCGTATTAGCCGGAGGCTCGGGCACGCCTGTATCCCATCACGAAAGGTGTGAGCAAGCAACTACTGCCCATTTATGACAAGCCCATGATTGGTGCTAAGCGACAACATCTTCCACGGCTCGGGCTTCGCGACGATTCTGATCGGGAAGCGGTCCATCGGCGGCCGAAGTCTGGGAACAAGGCCACCGTATTCGGGCTTCACGGGCATGCTCCGGGACTGGGTCGATGATCCGGAGCGTTACGGGGTCGCGGAGTTCGACGATAACGGCAACTGCCTCTTCGATCGAGGAAAAGCCGGCCAATCCCAAATCCAACTATGCTGTAGTGGGACTCTACTTCTATCCCAACAAAGTGGTCGATGTGGCTAAAAGATCAAACCTTCGGCCCGCGGCGAACTGGAAATCACGACGGTGAACCAAGGCGTTTCTCAAGACAGCCAACTGAAAGTCCAAACCCTCGAGACGCGGCTTCGCATGGCTGGATACGGGCACGCACGACTCCTTGGCCGAGGCCTCGATCTTCGTGGAGGTCATCGAGAAGCGTCAGGGACTTAAGATCGCCTGTCTGGAAGGCATCGCCTACCGCAACGGGTGGATCACGGCGGACAAGCTGCGCGCACTTGCCGAGCCGATGCTCAGGAACCAGTACGGACAATACCTTTTGAAACTCCTCGACGAAAAATAATCCCATGAAAGTTCTGACAACCGCCATAGACGGCGTTGTTATCCTAGAGCCGGAGGTTTTCGGCGACGCGCGGGGCTACTTCTTCGAGAGCTACTCGCAGCGCCGTTTCGACGCAGAGGTCCGTCCCGTGCGCTTCGTGCAGGACAACGAATCGCACTCACGCTACGGCGTGCTGCGGGGCCTCCATTTCCAGAAAGGGCGGTACTCCCAGTCGAAACTCGTCCGCGTGGTCCGGGGCCGCGTGCTCGACGTCGCGGTGGATATCCGCCGCGGCTCCCCCACGTTCGGCCGCCACGTGGCGGTGGAGCTGACGGAAGACAACAAGCGTCAGTTCTTCATTCCGCGGGGGTTCGCGCACGGTTTTTCGGTGCTGAGCGACGAGGCGGTATTCCAATACAAGTGCGACAACCCCTACGCCCCCGAATCGGAGGGCGCCATTGCATGGAACGACCCGTCGCTGGGTATCGACTGGCGTCTGGCCCCCGAAGATGTCGTCCTCTCGCCCAAGGACAGCGCCCACCCGCTGCTGTCGGAGGCCGGGGAACTGTTCGACTATAACGAAGACTATTATGCTTAATATCCTGATTACGGGCGCGAACGGTCAGCTTGGCAGCGCCCTGCGGCGTCTGGGCTGTGTCTCGCCCCACAACTATATCTGTACGGACGTCGCGGAACTAGACATCACCGATGCGGCTGCCGTTCTGCGAACGGTCGAGGAGCGGCGCATCGACGTTATCGTAAACTGCGCGGCCTACACCGACGTGGAGCGGGCCGAGGAAGACGAACCGACGGCGGAGCTGCTGAACCACAAGGCCGCGGGCAATCTGGCAGCTGCGGCCAAGGCGACGGGCGCGACGCTGTTCCACGTCTCGACGGACTACGTCTTCGACGGCACGGCCCATACGCCCTACAGGGAGGATACGGCTCCCTCGCCGCTGGGGGCGTACGGGCGCACGAAACTTGCAGGCGAACGCGCCGTCATGGCGTCCGGGTGCCGGTATCTGATCTTCCGCACGGCGTGGCTCTATTCGGAGTACGGACACAACTTCCTGAAGACGATGCTGCGTCTGACTTCGGAGCGGGATACGCTGCAGGTGGTCTTCGACCAGATCGGCACTCCGACCTACGCCGGGGACTTGGCGCTTGCGATCTTCTCGATCATCGAGTCGGAACGCTACGCGGGCAACGAGGGCGTGTACCACTTCACCGACGAGGGCGTCTGCTCGTGGTACGACTTCGCGACGGAGATCGCCGCGGCCGCGGGTCACGACTCATGCCGCATCATCCCCTGCCACACGTCGGAGTTTCCGACCAAGGCCCAGCGCCCGGCCTACTCGGTGCTGGACAAAACCAAAATCAAGACCACCTTCCAGATGGACATCCCCCACTGGAGGGAGGCTATGATCTACTGCCTGAAACAACTCGCCGAATAATCCAATCACTATGCAACGCACTATCCTCATCACGGGCGGCGCGGGCTTCATCGGCTCGCATGTGGTCCGTCTTTTCGTGACCAAATACCCCGATTACCGGATCGTCAATCTCGATAAGCTGACCTATGCTGGCAATCTGGCCAACCTGCGAGACATCGAGAAGCCGCCGAACTACACTTTCGTCAGGGCCGACATCTGCGACTTCGAGGCGATGCGTGAACTGTTCCGGCAGTACGGCATCGACGGGGTGATCCACCTCGCAGCCGAGAGCCACGTGGACCGCTCGATCAGGGATCCGTTCACCTTCGCGCGTACGAACGTCATGGGCACGCTGTCGCTGCTCGAAGCTGCGCGGGAGCATTGGAACGGCAATTGGGCGGGCAAGCTGTTCTACCACATCTCGACCGACGAAGTGTACGGTGCGCTGGAGCTGACCCGCCCCGCGGGGGACCCTGCGGGCTGCGAGAGCGGCGGCGGTCCTTTCGGGGAGGAGTTCTTCACCGAGGAGACGAAGTACGACCCGCACAGCCCCTATTCGGCGTCGAAGGCTTCGTCGGACCACTTCGTGCGGGCCTACCACGACACGTACGGCATGCCGACGCTGGTTACGAACTGCTCGAACAACTACGGGCCCTACCAGTTCCCGGAGAAGCTGATTCCGCTGTT
>VOFG01000980.1_pt1 | contig 24922 bp, 40 predicted proteins | sample 5384171 | NCBI WGS metagenome assembly VOFG01 (sample SAMN12384726, study PRJNA508395) | human gut metagenome | isolation source: healthy gut F | host: Homo sapiens | reverse complement strand
GGAACCAAGAAACAGGTACTCGGAAATTGTTTCGGGCTACGTTCTGATCAACATGATCATGAACGACGATACCTGGTATGTTGTCCGCAATACCAGAGGTGTTACGGGCTTCGTCGGACCGGGATCCAAGCCGGTACCGCTTACGGATGAGGAAATGGTGAACCTTGGAATCACCGGTGGTGAGGAAAAAGGTTGAGCTTGACCTTGAAGTCGGCGATGCAGTCGTTGTAACAGGCGGCGCATGGAAGGATACAAACCGGACTGATTCAGAGTATCAACGATACAAAACAGATGGTTACCATCAATGTTGAGTTATTCGGGCGCGAAACGCCGGTAGAAAATAAGTTTCGCAGAAGTCAAGAAGATGTAAGAAATGCCCCAGGGGCGTTTCGTGGGGAGGGAAATTCCCGCAATTACCACATTTATTTAGGAGGTGCCGTAAAATGGCAAAAAAAGTTTCAGGTTATATTAAATTACAGATTCCAGCCGGAAAGGCAACACCAGCTCCACCTGTTGGACCTGCACTTGGACAGCACGGAGTAAACATCGTACAGTTTACCAAAGAGTTCAACGCAAGAACAGCAGATAAGGGAGACCTGATCATCCCTGTAGTTATCACTGTATATGCAGACAGAAGTTTCAGCTTCATAACCAAAACTCCTCCGGCAGCAGTTCTGCTTAAGAAAGCCTGCAACCTGAAATCTGGTTCCGGCGTTCCGAACAAAACGAAAGTTGCTACTATCTCTAAGGACAAAGTTCGTGAGATCGCAGAGATGAAGATGCCAGACCTGAATGCAGCAACTGTTGAGGCAGCTATGAGCATGATCGCAGGTACCGCAAGAAGTATGGGTATCGTTGTAGAGGACTAATTTAGAAGAAGAGTTTACATCTTCTCGTATTGACGTGGGAGGAGATTCCCGCAACTACCACCAGGAGGTTATTAGACAATGAAACATGGTAAGAAATATTTAGAGGCTGCAAAAGCAGTTGATCGTAGCATTCAGTACGATCCGGCAGATGCTATTTCCACAGTTAAGAAATTAGCTACTGCTAAATTTGACGAGACAATCGAAGTTCACATCAAAACTGGTTGTGACGGACGTCACGCAGACCAGCAGATCCGTGGAGCAGTTGTTCTGCCGCACGGTACCGGAAAACAGGTTCGTGTACTTGTTTTCGCTAAAGGCGCAAAAGCTGATGAGGCTGTTGCAGCAGGTGCAGAGTTCGTTGGAGCTGAGGAGCTGATCCCGAGAATCCAGAACGATGGCTGGTTTGATTACGACGTTGTTGTTGCTACACCGGATATGATGGGTGTTGTTGGTCGTCTGGGCCGTGTACTTGGACCGAAAGGTTTAATGCCAAACCCGAAAGCTGGTACAGTAACAATGGACGTTACTAAAGCAGTTCACGATATCAAAGCAGGTAAGATTGAGTACCGTCTTGATAAAACCAACATTATCCACGTGCCAATCGGAAAAGCTTCTTTTACTGAGGAGCAGTTAAGCGACAACTTCCAGACGCTGATCGGTGCAATCAACAAAGCAAAACCGGCTACTCTGAAGGGACAGTACCTGAAGAGCGTTACTCTGGCTCCTACTATGGGACCTGGAGTTAAGGTTAATACTTTGAAGCTTGCATAATAAATGAAATACTGAGAACCCCCGGGCTGTAATGGCTCAGGGGTTCTTTGCGTTGAAAAACGGACGCAGGGGAAAGGCGAATTCCGATTCCTTAAGAAAGAGCTTTATTTCAATGGGAAATAATTGAAAAAGATCAAAATAGTGTTAGAACATGAAAATTAAGATCAAGTATTCTGCCGGAAATGTTAGTATAATGCTAAGCAGAAAGTAAACGAAAAGAGCAGAGCCCATGCATGCGTTTGGAACGGCGGGTTCTGGAAAGGGAGGTTTTATGCAGTATTTTTGAGAAACAGGGAAATGCGCTGATTTTCCGGCAGGATGGGGAGACGGTCCGGGTGGAGCCGTGGCAGAAGGACAGTCTTCGGGTGAGAGGTACGCTTCTTTCGGAGATAGAAGAGGGAAGCATTGCACTGCTTGATCCGGAACCGGTGGAAGCGGAAATTGAGCTGGTGGACGAGCTGAAAGCGACGATCAAAAACGGTAAAATCCAGGCGGTTCTCGAGCTTCAGCCGTGGGGACAGAAGCTGCGGATTACGTTCTTGAATCAGAAGGGTGAGGTGCTGCTCTCCGAGATCGCAAACGGCGGAGCGCTCTGCCTGCGCGCACACGATTACCGTGCATTAAAGGGCGGCGCTTATCAGCTGAAAGTATCCTTCGATTCCAACCCGGATGAGAAGATCTACGGTATGGGACAGTATCAGCAGGAGCGAATGAACCTGAAGGGATGCAACCTGGAACTGGCGCACCGTAATTCGCAGGCGAGCATTCCGTTTTATGTATCGAGCCTTGGCTACGGCTTCCTGTGGCACAATGCAGCGGTCGGTGAGGTTCATTTCGGAACGAACACAACGGAATGGCTGGCACGCACCACAAAGCAGCTCGACTACTGGGTAACCGCAGGCGATACCCCGGCGGAAATTGAAGAGCACTTTGCAGATGCCATTGGCAAAGTTCCGATGATGCCGGAGTACGGCCTTGGCTTCTGGCAGTGCAAACTGCGCTACTACAATCAGGAGCAGGTACTGAATGTGGCACGCGAGTACAAAAAACGCGGCATTCCGCTGGATGTCTTTGTCATCGACTATTATCACTGGCCAAGATGCGGTGATTATCGTTTTGACGAGGAATACTTCCCGGATCCGAAGGCAATGATCGACGAGCTGCATGAGATGGGCATTGAGACGATGGTTTCCATCTGGCCGCAGATCGACTGGAGAAGTGAGAATTACGAAGAAATGAAACAGCAGGGACTCCTCGTGAAGAGCAACGCAGGTGTTGATGTACAGATGCTGTTCCATGGAAATAATGTCTTCCTGGATGCAACAAATCCGAGAACAAGAAAGTATGTATGGGAGAAAGTAAAGAAAAATTATGCAGATCTCGGCATCCGCACCTTCTGGCTCGATGAGGCTGAACCAGAGTTTTCAACCTACGAGTATGAGTGCTACCGCTACGCCGCAGGCCCGGTGGAAGAGATCGGAAATATTTACCCGAGAGAGTATTCCCGCATGTTCTACGAGGGCCAGAAAGAGAGCGGCCAGGAGGATATCGTCAACCTCGTCCGCTGCGCATGGCTCGGAAGCCAGAAATACGGAGCCCTTGTGTGGTCCGGCGATATTTTCTCAACCTACGAGGACTTCCGCAAACAGATCTGCGCAGGTCTTCATATGGGACTTTGCGGTATTCCGTGGTGGACAACCGATATCGGCGGATTCCACGGCGGTGTGACCGAAGATCCGGACTTCCAGGAGCTGCTTGTGCGTTGGTTCCAGTTTGGCACCTTCTGCCCGGGTGTGCGTATTCACGGAAACCGGGGACCGAGAGAAGAGATCATCAACAAGGCTGGCGAAGTGCGTGAGGGAACCGGAGCTGACAATGAGGTATGGAGCTTCGGAGAAAAAATTATGAAATCCTGACAAAATTCATCGGTGTCCGTGAAAAAATGCGCGATTACACGAGAAGCCTGATGGCAGAAGCACACGAAAAAGGAACACCGGTCATGAGAACGATGTTCTATGAGTTCCCGGAAGATGCAGCGTGCTGGGATATCTCCGATGCTTACATGTTCGGCTCCGACATCCTTGTAGCTCCGATTGTCCGGCCAAAAGCAACGAGCCGTACCGTTTATCTGCCGGCCGGTGCGTCCTGGACGCTGGCAAATACCGGTGATGTTTATGAGGGCGGAAAAGCCTATGAAATCGAGGCGCCGATCGAAACACTGCCGATCTTCCTGCGCGACGGAAAACAGGGATATCTGGTGGGAGAGATCTGATAAATCACAGAGCAGTTGTTTGGTTATGGGCAGGCAGCAAATGCGGATTGCAGATAGCTGCATGAAAAAAGAAAAGGAAAAAGGAAAAGCATTCCGAAGATCGACAAGATCCAAAGGAATGCTTTTCCGATGTTATAAATCAATTTCGGATCCGAAAAACGGATTTTAGCCTTGCTCCGCATACGGGCGGACAGAAAACTTACGGAAGCGGATGACCTGCCGCCAGATACAGCTCATACCATTCTTCCCGCGTCAGCGTAATATTGCATGCCGCGATAATCTCTTTCAGGCGTTTTTCACTTGCCGTACCGGTGACGAGCTGCATATTCGCCGGATGGCGCAGAATCCACGCCGCTGCAATCGTGGTATCACTGACACCGTATTTTTCGGCCAGCACGCGGATTTTCTGGTTCAGCTCCGATACTCGTCACTTCCAAGAAAACATCCCTTCCATGACGGCATCTGAACGGCGACCATGCCTGAAGCGTAATATCATGGAGCCGGCAGTAGTCGAGCAGACTTCCGTCGTGGTCAACCGAGCCCGGTGTCTCCATATTAACTTCCATGCCGTTGGCGACAAGATTGGAAACCGGAATGCTGAACTGTACCTGATTGACAACGAGCGGCTGGCGGACATATTTCTGCAGAAGTGCAATCTGCATCGGCTTGTGGTTGGAAACACCGAAATGGCGGACCTTTCCGCTTTCAAACAGAACATCAAACGCTGCTGCAACTTCTTCTGGCTCTACGAGGGCGTCCGGGCGGTGGAGCAGCAGAAGATCGAGGTAATCCGTCTGCAGACGTTTTAAAATACCATCGACGGATTCCAGGATGTGGTCTTTCGACAGATCATAGCAGCCCTGGCGGATGCCGCATTTGGACTGGAGAAAAATATCCTCCCGTTTCAGGGACGGATCGCCGGAAAATGCCTCACCGAACACAGTCTCGCTCATGCCGCCGCCGTAGATATCCGCGTGATCAAAGAAATATGCGCCCTGCTCCAGCGCGGAGTGGATAAAATGATTCATCTCGTCCTTCGATTTTTCGGAAAGCCGCATGCATCCGACTGCAATGGAAGGAACTTTTCGCAGGTGATTGCCTAAAATTGTTTCTTTCATAGTAGAATTTTCTCCTTTGTAATGCTTCTGTATTCGCAGAGGTTTTCGTAAAAGCAGGCGTGGAAGGACTCTGGAAGTACAGAAAGAATAGTAATTACGTTGCTTTTAATATATCATTTAAGTGCACTTGAAAGTCAATGGTTTTTGAGGAAAAGAGAATAAAAAAAATCGCCGGAATCGATCAGAATTCGACCAGAACACAGAAAATCCGTATTTTGTTAACAAAATCGGAACAAAATCGACAACAAAGTTTACTTGCATTTTCAGAAAAATGATGTAAGATAGGGGTATTCGAAAAAAAGATCCGACAGGATCTGCGAAGTGGTATTGACTCAGATAATGGAGGTTTTGCGATGGATGCAAAAAAATAATAGCCGGAATCCTGGCCGCAGGAGGCGCAGCCTTAGCTGTGGGCGGCATATATAGCATGAATAAGAAAACAGGTTATTTTAAAAAGGAAATTCCGTCCGATACGATGTTTCCCGTATTCCGTTTAAAAAAACAAGTCCGTTAAAAGGAAAAACAGTTGTATTTTTTGGGATCCTCCGTGACGAAGGGCTTTGCTGCCCACAACAATTCGTTTGCGGAGTACATAGCGAAGAAAGACAGCTGTACCTGCATCAAAGAAGCGGTCAACGGAACCACGCTGATTGATAATGGTGAGGATTCCTACATCGAGCGCATGCGCGACAATCTCGACCCGGAGCGTCAGGTGGATCTGTTTTATCTGCCAGCTTTCCACGAACGATGCAACGCGCAACAGCCCGCTCGGCGAAATTTCGGAATCCCGTGATCTGACAGCTTCGATGTCAAAACCGTCTGCGGTGCGATCGAGTACATCATTGCGTATGCAAAAGAAACGTGGCATTGCCCGGTGATGTTCTATACGAATCCACAGTATGATTCCGATACGTACGCAAAGATGGTGGAAGCACTTCTGAAAATCCAGGAAAAATGGCAGATCGGCGTGATTGATTTCTGGAATGACGAACGAATCAACAGCATTTCGCCGGAAAAACGAAAACTGTATCTTCAGGATCCGATTCATCCGATGAAGGCCGGCTATGCCGAGTGGCTGGTGCCTGTGATGGAACAGCGGATTGGTGAGTATCTGGAACAGCAGGTATAGGCAAAGAGAAAAAAAAAAATACTTTCGTGGTTTCTTTTGGAAAGATTCCGCGAAAGTATTTTTTTGATTTACAGGAAACTTCGTTGAATTTTCCTGTAAATTAAAAAAAGCCCTCCGGGCAGGATCGCACTGCGGCGGCGAGGAATTCTATCGCTAAAGCGGCCCGCCGCAGGCGGAGAATCCTGCAAAGCAGGATTCTTTCTTGTTTACGAGAGCAGTGAGTCGGGATTCGCGCCTGCATTTTCCGTGGTTTTCCGTTTCTTCCGGATTCGGAACTGCTTGAAAATGCCCCGAATGGCAGCGTAGAGCTCCGGCTTTAGTTCTTCAAGCGGAACCGGCTGCTGGTACAGGATAGCATTGTAGCTTGTACCGCTTACAAGCTCCAGAATCATATAGAACATCAGCTCCGGTGAGCGATACGTATATGCTGCATGAGAGAGCAGAGATTCATAGATGGTGTAGATGGCCGGCGTGTCGGCAAACGGAGCAAAGGTAAGAGAGTTTTTGAAGAATCCCCAGCTCAGATGCTTGGAAATCAGCGTCACGAGGCTGTGGTTGGCGGCAAACTGGTCGAGGATATTGTCGGTGATAAAAAAGCACCTGCTCTTCAAAATCATGGATATCCGGGTGGCGCAGCAGATCTGAGTAGGCGGCCTGAAATACCTGACTCGCCTTATGTGCAATCAGATGATTCCGAATATCGTACTTATCTTTGAAATAAAGATAGAAGGTACCTTTTGCAACGCCGGCGTTATTCACGATATCCGAAATGGATGTTTTACTGAAGCCGTTGTCGATAAAGAGCGAAAAGCAGAGTCCAGAAGGGACTCACGCGTCATTTGTTTGTTATTATCAATTTTTCCCACAGAGAGTCTCCTTTCCTGAAAGATATCAAAAACGTGTGTTACTATCTTGCCTATAATTATAGGTATCATACATGGAAACTGTCAAAGGGAAAATGACTAATTTTCTCATTTTTGTGACTATGCACGAAGAAAAAATGACCGATCGTCAATTTTGTGCAGTATTTAATGTTGACTAAGAGTCATTTTTGCGTTATAACATTAGATGATTGAAAGGCATAGGAAAAACATCCTCGATCTGAGGGAAAAGTATCCCGCAGTATCTTACTCCGAGCGGGTTTTTACTTCTCTTATGATCCTGATTTCATCATAAAAAACCATTATAAAAACCACAGAAAGGAAGTTTATCACAATGAATAGAAACAGAAAACTGAGAAAACAGATGATGTCTGGTCTTGCTGTTGGTATGGCTGCTGTTATGGGAGCTGCCCGGTTTATGCAGCGACAGGAGGGACGCAGCGGTTTCCAAAGAAGAAACCGTATATGTAAATGCAAATGCAGACGGATCGGAAGATCAGATCACCGTATCCAACTGGCTGAAGAACGCAGGAACGGAAAAGAACCTGAAAGATGAGAGTGAACTGAAGGACATCAAAAAAACGTAAAGGGCGACGAGGAGTTCACCCAGAGCGGAAACGAGCTGACCTGGCAGACAGACGGCGAGGATATCTATTATCAGGGAACAACCACAAAAAGAACCTCCGGTTTCCGTGAAGTTCACCTATTATCTGGACGGCAAGGAAATCAAACCGGATGACCTGGCCGGAAAGAGCGGAAAACTGAAAATCAAAGTTGACTATACAAACAACACAAAGACAACGGTTGACATCAATGGCAAGAAAGAGACGATGTACACCCCATTCGTCCTGATGACCGGAATGATTCTTCCGCAGGATACTTTCTCCAATGTCAAGATCGACAATGGTAAAGTCATTTCCGATGGAAGCAGAAACATCGTAATCGGATTTGGTATGCCGGGCCTGCAGGAAAGCCTGGGATTAAATTCCGATTCCCTTTGAAGATCTGGTATCCGGTGACAGCGATTTCGAACTGCCGGAAAGCCTGGAGATCACTGCAGATGTGGAGAACTTCTCTGGATTCTACCTTCACCGTTGCACTTGACGATGTTCTCGACACCATCAATACCGACAACATCACCGGATACGATGACCTGAAGGATGCACTGAGTGATCTTGAGGATGCTGCAATGGAACTGGTTGACGGTTCCAAGGCACTCTCCGATGGTGTGGATACTTTTAAAAGACAGCTACAAAGAGCTGGATGACGGTATTGGAACGTTAAAAGACGGCGCTGACGAGCTGAACAGCGGAGCCGGCACACTGGCAGGCGGAGCCGGCACACTGGCAAGCGGGAGCATCGACTCTGGCAAACGGAACTTCTACTCTGAACAGCGGAGCTTCTACCTTAAACAGCGGAGCAGCTACCCTGTCCAACGGAGCATCCACCTTAAGCAGCGGAGCTTCTTCCCTGGCAAGCGGCGTAAACTCCTACACCGAGGGCGCTGATACCCTGAATAAAGCAATCCAGACGTATCTTGGAAAGAACGGTGTGCTGACTGGAAGCGTAACCGAGTATGTAAACGGTGTGAATAAAGTCGTTGCAGGCGTAAAACAGTACACCGACGGAACAACACAGCTGTCCGACGGCGTTGCTTCTTATGTAGCAGGCGAGAAACAGCTTGCAGCAGGCGCTGAGCAGCTTCAGCCTCTGGCAGACGGCCTGACCGAGGTAAACAGTGCAATCGCAACACTGAACGCAGCACTCGACGGAAAAGATGAGAATGATATTTTAGCAGGAGCAAAACAACTCTCCGAAGGACTGACCAGTTTGAACGAGCAGCTGCAGAGCACCGATGTACAGAGCCTTCTGACGATGGCAGACGGTATGACCAGCACCGGTTCTACCCTGATCTCCGAGACCGAGGCACTCTCCGAGGTTCTGAACACCACAATCGCAGGATCTGTCAACAGCATGATGACAAACGGCAACGAGCTGATGAGCCAGATGGATACGCTGTCCAAAGGACTTGAGAGCTACTTAAGCGGTCTGGAGGCACAGATCACGAATCAGGCAACGCAGATGGGAACCCAGATGGCAGCACAGGTTCAGGCATGGGCAGACGGGCAGCAGCACAGCTGAACCAGGAAGCAACAGCAGCAGCACAGACCGCAGCTGATGCAGCAGCAAGCCAGGCATCCGCCGATGCAGCAAAACAGGCAAATGATCAGCTCTCTGCAGCAGCGGCTACACTGGATGCACAGATTTCCGCAGCTAAGAGCGCCGGAAATACAGAGCTTGCAGATTCCTTAAGTAAAGCAAGAAACCAGATCGGAAGTGTCAGCGTTTCCGCTTCAGCAGGAACCGTTTCGGTTACTCCGGTTTACAGCTCCGCAGATTACTCTTCCGGAACTGAACTTCGAAATCGAGCGCCCGGATCTCTCCGGTCTTGCAGCAATGCAGCAGAAGATGAGCGATATCAAGAGCCAGTACAGTGATCTGCAGAAGACGGTTGCAGCTCTGATGCCGCAGCTTGAGACCATGCAGAAACAGATGCAGACCATCACCGATAATAAAGCAGTTGTTGAGCAGAACCTCGGTGCAATGCAGAAACTGACCGCAGGTGTGGCACAGCTTGATGCAGGTGGAAGCGCTCTGTACAAGGGCATCGGTACTCTGTCCGTAGGTGTGAGCCAGCTGTACAGCAGCACAAATGAGAGTTTTGCAAAAGCAACAGCAGGCATCAATGCACTGAACGCAGGATTCACTCAGCTGAGTGCTTACAATGATACGCTGCTTTCCGGCGCAAGCCAGCTGAAAGCAAATGCACCGGCTCTGGTTGAGGGTGTTACGACTCTGCAGGGGCGGCACGACACAGCTGACCGCAGGTCTTGGACAGCTGGGAAGCCAGTTAAGCGATGGATCTGCAAAACTTTCTGCAAACAGCGGAAGCTTAAGAAGCGGTGCTTCTCAGGTAGCAAGCGGAGCATCCCAGCTGGCAAGCGGAGCCTCCACACTGGCAAACGGAACTTCTTCCTGGCAAGCGGAGCTTCTGAACTGAACAGCGGAGCATCTACGCTGGCAAGCGGAGCATCTACGCTGGCGAGCGGAGCTTCTACACTGGCAAATGGAACTTCTTCTCTGGCAAGCGGAGCTTCTGATCTGAAATCGGGAAGCAGCAAGGGTTGTTGATGGTATTGACGAGCTGTCCGATGGGGCGAAAAGAACTGGCTGACGGTACGAAGAAGTTTGAAGAAGAGGGTACCAGCAAGCTGAAGAGTACCTTTGAGGATGATCTGGGAGATGTACTGGATCGGATTCAGGCGCTGAATTCGGATAAATGCGCTTATACTTCTTACAGTGGTAAGGCAAATGGAATGGATGGAAGCGTGAAATTTATTATCGAGACTGCAGCAATTGAAGCTGCGGAAGAGTAATGTGATTCCACGGTAGATTGTGAGGCCGCCTGCGGTCGGGATGTTTTCCCCGACCGCAGGCGGCATTTACGTTACGTGGGGTGCAAAAAGACAAAAATAAGAACAGCCCGCGGATATGCGGGCTGCTCCTTCATAATGAGGGGGGGAGATAGTTTTGAGTGGTTCATCAACTATCTAAGTTATAGTATAGGGAAGAAATGTGAGCAAAGTATGTCTATTTTCTAAAAGAAACAGTAAATTTCTAAAGAATAAGTGAATCCATCCATTGAGTAAATCACTTCCGCTCGCCAAAACGTAGATGGGTCCCCAGGCGCAGCGGAGCGTCCGCCCCCCGCGGTGCCTGGGGGTCGTATCCTCCCGTCCTATTCAAAAGAAAGTTTCCGGTTCCCATAACTCTTCCGGTACTGTCCCGGCGTCATCCCGGTGAGTTTCGGAAAGCCGTGGAAAAATTATGCGCATCCTGAAATCCAACGTTATAGGCAATCTGAGAGACCGTGTGATTTGTGTCCGTCAGCTCGGCCATAGCGCTGTCCATTTTGGATTTCAGGATGAACTGCTTCAGTGTCATCCCGGTGCCCTCGTGGAAGAGGGAGGAGAGGTATTTGTCGTTGTAGCCGAAATAACGGGCGAGTTCGGTGACTTTGAGGGACTCGCTGCTGTGGTATTGGATGTAGCTGATGATGTCCTGCAGGATCTGTGTCCGCTGCGTTTCGGAAGTGTAGGTGCGGTAGAAGGGGCTCTGGCAGTTGATTTCGCCGAGAACAGCGGCAGTCAGGCTGTTGTTGAGGAACGTGTTGTGGAAACGCAGGGAAGTGTCCTGGAGCTGCTTCATGAGGATGATGACGCGGTTCGGGGACGAAAGCGTTCCCTGGCGCGGGATGCATAACGTTTCGGGGTAGTTGGATGGAAGCTGGGCGGGAGCGAGGTCCTCAAGGCGGTAGGAGGATGGCGGTGCAGCATGAAACTCATCCAGAACCGATCCGGCGGTCGGGTCAGAAGGAGCGACGATCGGTGCGGAGGATACCCGGGATAAAAATGGAGCCAGTAGAAAGAGCAGCTTCCCTTTTTTCGAACCATGCTGATGGACGGTCGGCGGCAAAAGAAGATATTCGCCGGGGTGAACCTCGTAAGAGCGGCGTTCGTCCGCGATAAAAAGCGTTCCTTCCGTCACAACCATCAGTTCAAAATTGACGAGATTCCGTGTCAGGTGCATCCACTCCGGGGACGGGGACTGGAATTTGCCGCAGAGGTCGTAGGTAAAACAGGCGGCATCTGGAAATAAAACAGAGATCATATGACTTTTTCAAACCTTTTCAAACATTCTTGTATTTTAAACGGCGGTCCGTTTTGCTAAAATAAAACTATAGAAAAACAGGAAAACAGCCGTCAAAAGAAGTGTAACGCTTCCCATATCTGAAAGCAAGGAAAATATCTTTTCAAACCAGGAGGCGGCGGAAGAAAATGAAAAGGAGACCGAAAAAATGGATCAGAAAAACTTCAGCAAACCATTATCCCTGGCAAAAGTCCAGGTTACCGATGCATTCTGGAAAAAAGAGATGGAGCTTGTCCGCACCGAAGTAATTCCGTATCAGTGGAATGCCTTAAATGACAATGTTCCGGGAGCAGCACCGAGCTTCTGTATGCGGAACTACCGCCGCGCCGGTGAAGTTGAAAAAGAGCGGAAAGCAAAAGGAGACAAATTTGTTCAGATCAAATATCCGCTGGATACTTTTGAGACACTGCCGAAGGATGGCAAAATGGACGGAAGATTTTATGGCTTCCTGTTCCAGGATACCGATTTTACCAAATGGGTGGAGGCAGTTGCGTACTCCTTGACACAGCATCCCGATCCGGAGCTGGAAAAAACGGCAGATGAAGCAATTGAAGCTGTCTGCGCAACACAGAGAGAAGACGGATACCTCGATACCTACTATCTGATCAACGATCAGGATATGATTTTTACAAACCTTAAGGACAACCATGAGCTGTACTGCTTCGGTCATCTGACGGAAGGCGCCGTAGCCTATTATCAGGCGACCGGAAAAGACCATCTCTTAAAAGCAGCAGAGCGTTTCGCGGACTTTATTGCCAGCAAACTCGGTCACGGCGAGGGTAAAAAAGCAGGTTATCCTGGTCACGAAATTGCAGAGATGGCTCTGATGCGTCTCTATGATCTGACCGGCGAGCAGAAGTATCTTGATCTTGCGAAAATACTTCATCGATGAACGCGGAACAAAAAACCATACTATTACGATATCGAGCGCGGTCTGACCTGCCCGGAGGGCGAGGAACGATATAGCTACAATCAGGCAAACCGCCCGGTGCGTCAGCAGGATGAGGTGCAGGGGCACCCGTACGCGCCGTATATCTCTATTCCGGCATGGCGGATGTGGCAAGGGCAACGCAGGATGAGAGCCTGCTGAAAGCCTGTGAAACTCTCTGGAACAACATGGTGCATCAGAAAATGTACGTCACCGGCGGAATCGGTGCCACTCATATAGGAGAGGCATTCTCTTTCAACTATGACCTGCCAAACGATACCGCTTACGCAGAGACCTGTGCATCCATCGGTCTTGTGTTCTTTGCTCGCCGCATGTTGGAGATTCAGGCAAAAGCAGAGTACGCGGATGTGATGGAATTAGCCCTCTACAATGGCGTTCTCTCCGGAATGGCGCTCGACGGAAAGAGCTTCTTCTATGTCAATCCGCTGGAGGTACTGCCGGAGGCATGTCACAAGGATGAGCGGAAATTCCATGTAAAACCGATCCGTCAGAAATGGTTCGGCTGTGCCTGCTGCCCTCCGAACCTGGCAAGAACGGTAAGCTCAGTTGCATCTTACGCATACACGGAAAACGACACAACCCTGTTTGTCCACTTGTACATGGGTGGAACAGTGGAAGGAGAAAAAGTAAAAGCATCCATCACTTCCGAATTCCCGTGGGACGGCCATGTTTCCGTGACCTGCGAGAGCGATACCAAAGAGCCGTACACCTTTGCATTCCGCATCCCGGGATGGTGTGCTTCTTATGAAAAAGAGATTCCAAAAGGCGCAGAAGTGGAAGAAAAAGACGGGTATCTGTATGTGACAAAAGTATGGGCGAAGGGTGAGACGATCCGCCTGAACTTCCCGATGGAAATCAGTTTTTGGCATCAATCCGCTTGTACGCGAGGACGCCGGCCGTGTTGCCGTAAAACGAGGACCGGTTGTTTACTGTATGGAAGAAGCAGACAACGGAAAGAATCTGCATTTGACAAAACTCTGTGTGAATGGTGAAAAAACCGCAGAAGCAGCCGATGAGCTGGGCGAGCACTTTGTGCGCGTAACGGCCGAGGGACGTCGCATGAAGCTGGGCGATGCGGAAAACAGCCGTTGTATCATCTGTATCAGAAAGAGGAAGAGGAAAAAGACGAAACTGAAGCTGATTCCATATTATATGTGGAACAACCGAGGTGAGGGCGAAATGCAGGTATGGATCCGCGCATGTGAATGATTTTATTAAAGAAGAAATAAAAACTCCGGAAAAGGGATGGCTCCTGATGCAGCCTCCCCTTTTTCCGGAGTTCTTGTTATGCCAAAATATGAGAATCCTGCAAAAAGAAAGTGAATTTTTTGGGATTCTTTGTGCTATTGGTACAGATTATTTTCTGCTTCTCATAGAAAGACTGCCGAAAAGCAGAAGAAACGGCGGGCAGAATCACGAGGACGACCGCAAGGACAATCATTCGATCCACAAAGTCTGTCATGGCCTGTACAACGCAGACAGAGAGAGTCAGATTCATACCGAGGCTGTGAAGCAGCTGCACCAGCACAGTGGAGCCGGAGGAAGTAATTCCACCGAAAAACAACCGCGGTGATTGTGGAACTTACCACAGTACCCGGAAGTGAGATCACAAGCGCTGCCGGAAACAGCTTCCAGCCCATGGAGCGGAGGGAAAGACTCTCGCTGCGGGATCCTGCCGTATGGGACGGGCGGAGTCTGCGGAATACAAGGCCGGCAACGAGACCGATGACAAGCTGCACCGGAATATAGTAAAAACGCATAGACATCACTCGTCATGCCGGAAATGAGTCCGGAGATCAGTCCCGGAACGAGGCCTGCAGCAGGTCCGAACAGAGCGGCTGCCAGAACTGTTCCGATGGAGTCCAGATAAACCGGAAGACGCAGCAGCAGAGCAATGGTACCGCCGAGAATATTGATGACACCGCAGAGCGCGAGTGTCGTGAGTTTTACCGTACGGTTAGTATTCATCATGCCTCGCCTCCCTTCTGAAACATCGTCTCATGTGGGAAGACCGGCGGTGCGGTGAGAATCTGGTCGAGAACCGGTGCGGATTCCTCCTGCGGCACGCCGAGAACGCGCTCAAAGAACATCAGGAAGAAACGGCGCACATCGACCTGCGTCAGAATGTGGCTGTTCGGTGCTTTCTGATAAAAATTCATGGCATCCACAACCGTCTGTCCGATGCAGGGCCTCCGGTTTCTACCTGCGTATACGCATCAAAACCGCTGCAGAGCGACGGATCCACAAGATAAGCGGCCGCGGGCGGATCGTTGATCACGCATCCGATGACCTTTTCCTGTTTCAGTGGAAATCAAAGTAGAAGCGCGTCAGCTCCTCAATGCGGGTTCCGACTCCTGGATTTACGCATTTCATATATTCCACAAGATTCGGCGTCAGGACAATTTTCGTGTGACATCAGCCCGATCATATGAAGCTTTTGCCTGCAAGCTGCGGCAGCTCGGAAAACGCGCGGAATACTTCGGCTGCGGCATCGGGTCGCACCAGTAATTGTACTCGGCAACCGGGGGCAGTTTCCATGGCTCTTATAGCTTCCGCCCATGGAGACAAGAGCCGTCAGGTTTGTCAGGCACTCCGGTGCGCGGGGAGATGACTTTTGCAAAGGTTCGTCATTGGTCGAGGGCAGAATGGTAACATCAGGGGTTGTTTTAAGGTTTCGATCAGGAAAAGAAACAGCGTCCTTGTTTGGCGTAAGGCCTTCGGCATCCGGCCAGCCCGATTCGCCGAGACCGTCCATGCCGTGGGTGTCCATCGCGTCCACGTAGTCGCGGACCAGAGGCGTCTCCTCGCCGACATAAACCGGGACATCTGGTTTTCCAATCATAGAAAGAATTTTGAGGGCATTTTTAGCGCCCATAGAAGCGGGTACATTTCCGCTGACTGTGGTGATGCCGACAAGATCCAGCTCTTTCGAAGCCGCGGCAAGCATCAGGGCGAGAGAATCGTCGATGCGGATCACAGTCGATGACCAGTTTTCTTGCATTCATTTCCAATCTCCTTTGATGAAAATTTTGAGATACTTGGTTTTTATACTGGGAAGTTCACGAACCAGTCCGGACACCACAAAAGACGGAAAATCCGATTGCATAAATGCACGGGAAGAGTATAGCACAGATAAAAAAAAAAATCTAGTAAAACAAACCTTGCCTGTTTTGAAAAAATCGGTTATGGTATAGAAAAGCATACAGCAAATGAGAACATGGGAGAAAAAAAATGGCAGATGGATTTTTAGCACCAACTGGGAAATTCTATCCCAAAACAGAAAAATTTTCATGCGCAGACCGCGCGGGCGATTTTAGGTCGGACGGCCAGACGGACGAGCCGATCCAGGAGCTTTTCGTCGCGGTTATATTTTATTTGTAGGATTCCACAAAACCAGGCGAACCGGAAAATCTCCATGCCGATATGGATTACGTCCTCGGCGGACCGAGGGTATCCGGCGACCGAAGGGGCAGAAGGCCTGGATTGCCAGAACATACGGAAGAACTGTCGAGAAAGCAGACAGTTTGACATCAACAACGACGAGACAAACTTTGAGAACATTTACATCAGCAATGTCCGCATGTTTCCCTGGTGCAAAGGGTGTGCCAAGAGAAAGCGCGTGACCTCTGGGGCAATGCACAGAGCGAGGAGAAGCCGAAGCGGTGTGATGCGTGTCCGGCCTTCAGGAACCGTCCGCTTTAACGAAAAACAGAAAATGTCAGAAAAAATAATCTGGTGAGATTATAATAGGAAGAAAAAATACTTTTGCACAGTAATGCATCAATGGGGAAATCCGCAGAAGCCGCGTAAATACGCGATTTTTTGCGAATTTCCCCCTTGACTTTTGAAAGGACAGACGCTATAATAAACGAGCGTGCGTAAAAGACTGTTTTTTTGTGCGCGCAAAAGCTGCAAAGCAGCAATTATGTTGAACTAAAGCAGCCGTATGAAACCCCGTGGGACACACGGAGAAATCTATCAGGAGGTGAAATGGAATGCCAACATTCAACCAGTTAGTCAGAAAAGGCCGTGAGACTTCCGTAAAGAAATCTACCGCGCCGGCACTGCAGAAAAAGCTACAATTCTCTGAGAAAGAAATCCACAGATATGTCTTCTCCTCAGAAGAGAGGTGTGTGCACAGCTGTTAAAACTGCTACACCGAAAAAACCTAACTCAGCTCTTCGTAAAATCGCCAGAGTTCGTCTTTCCAACGGAATCGAAGTAACAAGTCTACATCCCCGGAGAAGGTCACAACCTTCAGGAGCACAGCGTTGTTCTGATCCGTGGAGGAAGAGTTAAGACCTTCCAGGTACCAGATACCACATCATCCGTGGTACATTGATACCGCAGGTGTTGCTAACAGAAAGCAGGCCCGTTCCAAATATGGTGCTAAGAGACCGAAAAAGAAATAATTAAACAAAACGAGTTCGAGATATATCTAGTAACAAAAAAGCGAAATGTTGTGCGTTATTCCATAAATCCCCACGGCTGCGGATTTATAGAGAATTTACACGCGCGGACATACTGCTAAATAAGTGTGAGTACCGATGATTTAATCGAATGATGGTTAAGAGGGAAGAACGTGCCACGTAAAGGACATACTCAGAAAAGAATGTTTTTAGCAGATCCGTTATACAATAACAAAGTGGTTACCAAGCTGATCAACAACATTATGTTAGATGGTAAGAAAGGTGTTGCACAGAAGATCGTATACGGCGCATTTGACTAAAGTAGAAGAAAAAAGCTGGAAAACCAGCAATCGAAGTATTTGAAGAAGCAATGAACAATATCATGCCGGTTCTTGAAGTAAAAGCAAGACGTATCGGTGGTGCTAACTTATCAGGTACCGATCGAGGTAAGACCGGACAGACGTCAGGCTCTTGGCCTTCGTTGGCTGACCGCTTATTCTCGTAAGAGAGGCGAGCGTACCATGGAAGACAGACTGGCAAACGAGATTCTGGATGCATCTAACAACACAGGTGCTTCTGTGAAGAAGAAAGAAGAAGTTCATAAGATGGCAGAGGCTAACAAGGCATTTGCTCACTATCAGATTCTAATTATAGGAGGAAAAATCTTGGCTGGAAGAGAATATCCATTAGAGAGAACCAGAAATATCGGTATTATGGCTCACATCGATGCAGGTAAAACAACCCTGACCGAGCGTATCCTGTACTATACCGGTGTTAACTACAAGATTGGTGATACTCACGAAGGAACTGCTACCATGGACTGGATGGAACAGGAGCAGGAGCGTGGTATCACAATTACTTCAGCTGCTACAACCTGCCACTGGACTCTGGAAGAGAAGCCAAAAGCCGAAACCGGGCGCTCTTGAGCATCGTATCAACATCATTGATACCCCAGGACACGTTGACTTTACCGTAGAGGTTGAGCGTTCTCTTCGTGTACTTGACGGTGCAGTTGGTGTTTTCTGTGCTAAGGGTGGAGTTGAACCGCAGTCTGAGAACGTATGGCGTCAGGCCGACACTTACAATGTACCACGTATGGCATTCATCAATAAGATGGATATCCTTGGGTGCTGACTTCTACAACGCAGTAGACCAGATTAAGACCAGACTTGGAAAGAACGCTATTTGTCTTCAGTTACCAATCGGTAAAGAAGACGACTTCAAGGGAATCATTGATCTGATGGAAATGAAGGCTTACATCTACAATGATGATAAGGGCGATGACATCTCCATCGTTGATATCCCGGAAGATATGAAAGACGACGCTGAGCTGTATCATACAGAAATGGTAGAGAAAATCTGCGAGCTGGATGATGATCTGATGATGCAAATATCTGGATGATGATATCCCGTCTGTAGACGAGATGAAAGCAGTTCTGCGTAAAGCTACCTGCGAGTGTACAGCTGTACCGGTATGCTGCGGTTCTGCATACAGAAACAAAGGTGTTCAGAAACTCCTGGAAGCTATTCTTGAGTACATGCCGGCTCCTACCGATATCCCGCCAATCGAGGGTACCGATCTGGACGGAAACCCGATCGTAAGACATTCTTCCGATGACGAGCCGTTCTCCGCACTGGCATTCAAGATTATGACAGACCCATTCGTTGGTAAGCTGGCATACTTCCGTGTGTATTCAGGAACCATGAACTCCGGTTCTTACGTACTGAATGCAACAAAGATAAAAAAGAGCGTGTTGGACGTATCCTTCAGATGCATGCAAACAAACGTATGGAGCTGGATAAAGTTTACTCTGGTGACATTGCAGCAGCAGTTGGTTTCAAGGTAACTACTACCGGTGATACCATCTGTGACGAGCAGCATCCGGTAATCCTTGAGTCCATGGAGTTCCCGGAACCGGTTATCGAGCTGGCAATCGAGCCGAAGACCAAAGCTGGTCAGGGCAAGATGGGCGAGGCCCTTGCAAAACTGGCTGAGGAGGATCCGACCTTCCGTGCACACACCAATCAGGAAACTGGTCAGACTATCATTGCTGGTATGGGTGAGCTGCATCTGGAGATCATCGTTGACCGTCTGCTTCGTGAGTTCAAAGTAGAGGCTAACGTAGGTGCTCCGCAGGTTGCATACAAAGAGACCATTACCAAACCGGCAGACATCGACAGCAAGTATGCAAAACAGTCTGGTGGTCGTGGACAGTATGGTCACTGTAAAGTTAAATTCGAGCCTATGGATGCCAACGGCGAAGAACCATGTACAAGTTCGAGTCTACTGTTGTCGGCGGTGCTATTCCGAAGAGAATATATCCCGGCTGTAGGAGAAGGTATCGAAGAGGCTATGAAAGCCGGTATCCTGGGAGGCTTCCCGGGAGTCGGTGTACATGCAAATGTATACGATGGATCTTATCATGAGGTCGATTCTTCTGAGATGGCATTCCACATCGCAGGTTCCCTTGCATTCAAGGATGCTATGCAGAAGGGTGCTCCGGTTCTTCTTGAGCCTATCATGAAAGTCGAAGTTTCCATCCGGAAGATTACATGGGTGATGTTATCGGTGATATCACCTCCGTCGTGGTCGTATCGAGGGTATGGATGACATCGGCGGCGGAAAGATGATCCGTGGATTCGTACCGCTGGCTGAAATGTTCGGTTACGCAACAGACCTTCGTTCTAAAACTCAGGGACGTGGTAACTACTCCATGTTCTTTGATAAATACGAGCAGGTTCCGAAAAACGTACAGGAAAAAGTTCTGTCTGCAAAAGCAAAATAATGTAAGAAAAATAATCGGGTGTGCAGCTGTCAAAATCTGCACAGCCTAAAAGTATTATTTTTCTGAGATTTCCCCTTGCAAATAAGACGGAAATGCAATATAATCAGACTTAGCAGGTTTACGATTCAGGTGGGTTCCTGCCACCAATTTAGTCTCAAAAAAGCCCACTGGGCGCAATTTTAAGGAGGACATTTTAAAATGGCTAAAGCTAAATTTGAAAGAACAAAACCGCATTGTAACATTGGTACCATCGGCCACGTTGACCATGGTAAAACAACTCTGACCGCAGCTATCACAAAAAGTACTTTCTACCAGAGTAGAAGGAAACACTGCTGAGAACTTCGAAGATATCGATAAAGCTCCGGAAGAGAGAGAGCGTGGTATCACAATCTCTACTGCACACGTTGAGTATCAGACAGAGAAAAGACACTATGCACACGTTGACTGCCCAGGCCATGCTGACTATGTAAAAGAACATGATCACTGGTGCTGCACAGATGGACGGAGCTATCCTTGTAGTAGCTGCTACAGACGGTGTTATGGCTCAGACAAAAGAGCACATCCTTCTGTCCCGTCAGGTAGGTGTACCTTACATCGTTGTATTCATGAACAAATGCGATATGGTAGACGACGAAGAGCTGCTCGAGCTGGTAGAGATGGAAATCCGTGACCTGCTCAACGAGTACGACTTCCCAGGCGACGACACCCCAATCATCTGTGGTTCCGCTCTGAAAGCTCTGGAAGATCCGGCTGGCCCATGGGGAGATAAAATCATGGAGCTTATGGATGCAGTAGATAGCTGGATCCCGGATCCGCAGCGTGACACTGATAAAGACTTCATCATGCCTGTAGAGGACGTATTCACCATCACTGGTCGTGGTACTGTTGCTACTGGCCGTGTTGAGGCTGGTGTTCTTCATCTGAATGAGGAAGTTGAAATCGCAGGTCTGAAAAGAAGAGACCAAGAAAAAACTGTTGTAACTGGTATCGAGATGTTCCGTAAACTCCTCGATGAGGCTCAGGCTGGTGATAACATCGGTGCTCTGCTTCGTGGTGTTCAGAGAACAGAGATCGAAAGAGGACAGGTTCTGGCTAAACCAGGTACCGTTCACTGCCATACCAAATTTACCGCTCAGGTATACGTTCTGACAAAAGACGAGGGTGGCCGTCATACTCCATTCTTCAATAACTATCGTCCGCAGTTCTACTTCCGTACAACTGACGTAACAGGTGTTATCACTCTTCCGGAAGGAACTGAGATGTGCATGCCTGGCGATAACGTAGAGATGACCATCGAACTGATCCACCCGATCGCTATGGATCAGGGTCTTACCTTCGCTATCCGTGAGGGTGGCCGTACCGTTGGATCAGGCCGTGTTGCTACTCTGATCGACTAATTTCGGTTATCTATGAGCAGTGCAAATTCGGAGAGTAATGACCGGTGGAGAGTTGCTCACACAAGGGCATTAGTCGGAGAATTTATAGAACGACAGCCCGACCGAGATGGAGCGAAGCGAAATCGAGGAAAGCACTGCGGGAAATAAAATATAATTGTATCGAAAGATACTTGTGCTCAAACGTAAGAGACCCCGGCGCCGTAAGGCGGCAGGGTTTTTTCTGTTTTAACCAAAAAGAAACTTATCATATATAGCAAGGATATGATATAATTTTTATTAGTTGAAATAAAAAGAGAATAAGAAAGGAAAAAGATGGACTACTTGGAGGCAATTGATGAAACCTCTTATTTATCAGTACCGAATGCAATGGAGAGAACTACTGCAGTGCGTGGGAATTGTACCGGATAACATTTCTTCCCTGGTACATGCGTTTGGAATTCGTTTGAAAAAACAGGAGATATGGCATCCTGCATATGAAGCCTTTTGCCGATGCGGGGAACCGTATGTGCTTACCATGGAAAATCTGAAGGGTATTACAGAAGTACAGCCTGTCGGAACGTGTGTATACATTGTGGAAAACGAAATGGTATTCAGCTATCTTATGGAACAGGTGCAGGAAAGAATGTGTCGCTGCTGTGTACGTCGGGACAGCCGCGGTATGCAGCATTAAAACTGATTTCGTTGATCGTACAGAGTGGGATTCCCATTTACTACAGTGGAGATCTTGACCCGGATGTGATCAAAACCAGAATCTGTAAAATACGAATTGTGAATGATGGGAAAAGATAGAACAGAAAAGGATTTTACCAGCATGATTACAAAGGCGGACATCAAACAGGAGACGAATTCCGTATCATATAACCGTGGAAAAAAGATCTATGAAGAACAGAAAGTGCATGCTTTTCAGGTACAGGAAATGGAGGATATTTTCGGATATCAACTGCATAAAATTACAGCTGTCGTAGACGGAAGCGGAAAAAATATGTATTGTGTCAGCGTTTCTGTAGATGAAGAAATGTCTGAAATTATGGAAGATGATTGTGATTGTCCGGCACATGAGCAGTACTGGGGATTGTGCAAACATTGTGTCGCTGTTTTGCTGTACTATCTTGAATGGCGGAAAAAGAGAGAAAAACTGGAAGAAAAAGTGAGAAATGACGAAGAACATCAGGAACTGGAGCAGCTTCTTCGTGCTGTCGGCGTGAAAAAAGGAATGAAAGAATTCCAGGAGAACATAAAATTGTCAGAAAAGTAGTAAAACCAACACCAAAAGCAGAGACGAGCCCCGGTTTTTCTGAACTGCTTTCACATTATGTGATGCGGGATCAGGTTGCTTTTCTGCCGAAAGCAAAAGCAGGTCAGGTTAAACTGGAAATTCATCTGGAGAGCCAGTTTGACGATTCCTTTCGGGCAGAATTTAAAATCGGAAGCAAAAGGATGTATGTATTAAAAAGTGTTTCCAAAATGACAGCAGCTGTAAAAAAATATGGAAACGGTCAGCTACGGTGCGCAGCTTTCTTTTTGCACTGTATGGATGCTTTTGAAGAAGAAAGCCGTCCGATGGTAGAATTTCTGAGCGCATATACCATGGAATGCGGCTCATGCTATCAGATAGGTACCGGCAGCTATGCGTCCTGCTTTGATGACCGTTATGTGATGATTTCTGTGCAGAATATGGATGAATTTTTGAGGCTGTTGGCAGCCAGGAGTTCTTTTGTCGTACGAACTGGAGAGAAGAAAAAAACTGTGGCACTGCCAGGAGGGGATGCCGCAGTATGAAATGAAGCTTTTACGGAAAGCAGATGGCCTAAAGGTACAGATGTATGCGGATCCCATTTTTTATGGCAGAAAATATTTGTATTTTCTTTCAGAAAAAAATACAATTTACCGAATCCCAAGGGAAGAGATAGCAGAAGTCTGCGAATTCCTGGAATATATGGAGCGATGTCCGGACGGAGTCTGTGAAATTGCAAAAAGAAGATATCCCGACCTTCTGCCAGGGACTTCTCCCGGTGTTGGAGGAACATTTTAGGTAAAAAAGAAGAAAAGCTGGAATTACAGCAGTATCTTCCGCCGCAGGTGGAATTTCAGATTTATCTGGATGCGCCGCAGCATGATATGATTACCTGCGAACTTCTGGCTGTCTATGGCGAGAAAAATACAATGTTTTTGCAGATGCAAACGATATCCATCAGCTTTCCCATGGCCGTGATGTACGGAAAGAAGCGGCGGCAAACCAGCTCGTTCGATCTTGTTTCAGTGCCTATGATGCGCGGAAACATCAGATGCTTCTCCAGGGAGCCGATGAGATGTATGAGTTTTTAAGCAGCGGTATGGAAGATCTGCAGAAACTGGGCGAAATTTTTGTTTCTGACCGGTTAAAAAGCGATCCGTGTCATCCGTCCCCGAAAGTTTCTGTCGGTGTATCCCTCGCAGAAAATGTACTGGAACTTCATTTTGAATCCGGGCAATTTTGGCATGGAGGAACTGGCAGAGATTCTTTCAAATATGACCGGAAAAAATTTTACCGCCTGAGGACCGGTGAATTTATGGATATGGACGAGGACGGTATCCGCGTTCTCTCGGAACTGCGGGAAAATCTGCAGATCTCCGAGGCAAAGCTGAAGAGCGGCGAGATCACAATTCCGAAATACCGAGCACTCTACCTCGATACCCGTTTAAAAAGAGCAGGATGATCTTCAGGTTGAGAAAAACCGCGAGTTCCGTATGCTGATCCGAAATATGAAAACTGCAGAGGAGAACGATTTTGAACTTCCGGACAATCTGCAGGCACAGCTCCGTGAATATCAGAAAACAGGATTCTGGTGGCTGAAAACCTTATGCCAGAACGGCTTCGGCGGTATTTTAGCCGATGATATGGGACTTGGAAAGACGCTGCAGACCATCGCCTTTCTCTTATCTGAAATGCAGGAAGCACCCGAAAATGCAAATCGTCGTTCTTTGATCGTTGCACCGGCATCTCTCGTCTATAACTGGGAGAGCGAATGTGCCCGCTTTGCTCCGGAGCTGCAGACGAGACTCGTCGCCGGCACACAGGAACAGAGGAAAGAGATGATCCAAAATGCCGGTATGCAGGATATTTGATTACCTCGTACGATTTGCTCCGCCGCGATATCAAACTGTATCAGGACCTCCCGTTCTTCTGCGAGATCATTGATGAGGCGCAGTTCATCAAAAATCACGCAACGCAGGGAGCAAAAGCCGTGAAAACGATCCATGCATCGTTCCGCCTGGCATTAACCGGAACACCGGTAGAAAACCAGTTAAGTGAACTATGGAGCATCTTTGATTATCTGATGCCGGGATTTCTCTATGGATATCAGAAATTCCGCGAGCAGTTTGAACTTCCGATTGTGCGGAACGGCGACGAAGAAGATTAGAACGTCTGCAAAAGATGATCCGTCCGTTTATTCTGCGCCGTCTGAAGAAGGAAGTGCTGAAGGATCTGCCGGATAAAATTGAGAAAAATATGGCTGCCTGCATGGAACAGAAGCAGAAGGAGCTGTATCATGCACATGCCCAGCGGCTGGCGCTTATGCTGCAGAACCAG
>VOFG01004568.1_pt1 | contig 24931 bp, 28 predicted proteins | sample 5384171 | NCBI WGS metagenome assembly VOFG01 (sample SAMN12384726, study PRJNA508395) | human gut metagenome | isolation source: healthy gut F | host: Homo sapiens | reverse complement strand
CTCAATTGTACTTCGTTCAGTTACGTATTGCTCCTTGGTGGCGGTGAAATAAATATCGTAGAGTTTCCGATTGTGTTTGCGTCGAGGTCTACGACGCCAGTACCAGGTGGTGCCAATGTTTGATATTCAGCTTTCTTCTGGATGTATGTGGGCGCACGTTGTTTCCAACGATCTCCCGGTGTAGATGTATACATTCAGCGCCATTCGTATTGCAGCTGGCGCAGAGCTGGACAGTCGTACCGCGCTCCACCTTCGACGATCTGCCGGTCGGGTTCTTGCCATCGACCGCCTTCAGATTCAGGGTCTTGGTGCGGTGATGGGCAGTCTATTATTTAGCATTGTTCCAACTGCGAGACTTTGACATCATCCTGGGCATACCACTTGTGGGTGCCGTCCGCGTTGAGCACCTTGTATCCAAGTGCTGTGCCATTCAGAATCGTTTTCCACGTCGCGCCCTCTGCCAACGTCAATTCGCCGATCACGGCAGGATATTTCGACCCGGCGAGTTCCGCACCATCTCAAGCAACGACCTTATCAATGCTGGCTGTGGTCGTGTTTTCGTGTTGCTCAAGGTGGTGGTGATAAAGTCGCCCTTGGTGCCCTTGACCGTCACTGTGCCCGCTGATGGAGTGGCCGTACAGGTCCAAGTGCCGTGTCCTGCGTGCCGTTGATGGTATAATCGCCGGTCACGTCGGTCAGCAGCGAATTCTGCGCCGCCGTCTCTGTCTGCATCAATGGCCGTTTGTAAATTTGCAAATCTCCGCTGCTGGCGGTTGCCTCGCCATTGTTCAAAGGCGCTTCAGCCACCGCAGGCGCGTTGCAGTATGGACAGGTAGTGGCGCTTTCGTCAAAGCCTTCCGCGCCGCCGTGGTCGCAGACCTTCTGGCAGACGGTGCATTGCCGTTTTTCCCAGTTGTGCTCGCACGGGCGCACGGTCACTTCGTCTGCCGTTTCGGTGGCGCTGCTCCAGGTCGATCGGGGCATTATCCTTCCAGAACAGGCTCGCCGTCCAGATAGTTGGAAAAAGCTGCTTGCCGCTATCCTCTGTTTTGATGCTGTAGTCGTTATTGCCCTTCTGGAACGTACCGCTTTCAGTACGGCGTTGCCATCTACTTTAACAGCACACCGCCGGTGTACGTGCCGCCGTCAAACTCCACCGTGCCATAGGTCACATATGCCAGCAAGACAGACCGTTGATCATTCAAAGGAATCCGCTACAGATCCGCTCTTTGCGGTCACATTTTCCAGTGTCAGCTTCGAGCCGCTATTATTGGATGAGATGTAAAAAGAACGCCATCATAGCTCGTGCATCTGCTGCCATCCAGCGTGCCGTTTTCAGCGTCAGCTGGCTTCCGTGTAGCAGCATGATCAGGCGGGCACCGTCGGCACTCAGGGTATGGTTGTCCAGATCGATGGTGAAGTTCTTTTGAGAAGAACTTTCTACCTCTAGCACCGCGCCGTTGCCCAGATCAAGATCATCCAGCAGCGTGATGGTCCGCCGTTCTGGACGGCATTGATCGCCTTCGACAGAGAAGCGTATTTCACGTCCCGATCTTTGCGACCGGCGCATCTATGGCCGTACCCTGCTGAACGGTCACGACCGTGTTGAAAGCCGCCGCCGGTGCGCACCTGTGTTCTGTTCTCATCCACATAGACACAGCCATCTCCCAGAAGTTCCATGCAGTCGCGGCTGGTAGCGTCGGTGGTCTCGTTCACCTTCCAGAAAATGCTTTTGACATTCTCGTTTATTATGATCCATGTAGGGGCGGAACGTACCGCCTTCCAGTGTGACTTGACTTTTGCACCTACGTACAGTCCCTGATAGTCGCCGCTTTTGATGACAGCAGAGCCGAAGTCGCCCACCGTCACACTGCTTTTATCACTCGTTACTGTGGCGGTCACGTCTTCCAGCGTCATGCTCGCACCGGATCTGTACGCGCAGATGGCGCAGCTACCCATTTCTGCGGCTTTTACTGTACCGTTCTTCACCGTTACGGTGGCATTTTTGACCATCAGAACGCCGTAACGTAACCACGCTTTGGAGCTGGACAGCGTTTTGCCGTTCAGGTCGAAGGTGATGCTCTTGCTGATGGTCACATATGTCTCGCCCAGGTCTACGTCGCTTAGCAGTGTGACGGTATCGCCGTCCTGCGCCGTGTTCAGCGCGTCGTCGAGAGAGGTGTAGTTGTTGGTTACGCCGCTGCTCGTCGTCACCAGAAGCAACGTCGTTACTGACCGTAAGCTCCACGATATCCGAGATACCTTCGTTGTAATTCTTGGTCGCGGCGGTCTTGGCGTAGACATAGTAGGTGTTATTGCCTTCCTCGTCGAGCTTGTCGATCACGGTGTTCTCGTCGATCTTGGGGATCGCTTCGCTGCCCTCATACTCCGAATCCCCAGCTATTGTTTTTTTGTACTGTGTATAGTAGTACGTCACCGCAGCGTCTTCCTTCACGCCGCTGACGGACAGAAGCGGAAGGAGCTTTTCGCCCACCGCACAAGTCGCCCTGGAAAGAGATACGGTCAGATCGGGATAGGCCTTGTTGATGTTTCCGCCGATCGTAAACGTTTCTTCGCCCGCCCTGAGCTTGTACTTTACCGCAGTTTCGCCAGTCAGCGCGATTTCCACAGTGACGGTATGCCATCCGCGTCCGCGGAATCGAACGTCTTCACCGCAGAAAGTCCGTCCCTTCCTTTGAACTCGATCTCATTTGTGCCGTCTGTGAAACGTCAAGTTGATCGGGATCCTGCCGCCGTCCGTCGTGCCGTCATAGCTGCGGCCAATGGAATCGGGCTTGCTGACGCACCAAATCTCTGTCCGCGTGTCTTCTCCGGGGATATACGTGCCGCCGCCCCCCTCTGTCGGGCTTCCGGGGGTACATAGATCCCACCCCTCGCCGGTGGAGCCACCGGTGGTACAAGGACTCCACCGCCCTCGCCACCGGTCTCACCGCCGCCGATGACGCCGCCCGATATGCTTCCGTCCTCTCCCTCGGCAAAAGCCGCTGTGGGCAGAAGCGTCAGGCAAAGCACGAGCACCATAAATAAGCTCAATACTCGTTTTTCATAAGATCCTCCTTTAGGATATACATATAGGGTTTCTATCCAGCCCGTTCAAGCACAGGCACAGCTTTTATAGGTCATCCGGAATGAGCCGCAGCTTTTTCGCGGCAGTCTTCGCCTCGCTGCGGCGGCTGACGTTCAGTTTCGTCAGAATATGCCGGACGTGGGTCTTGACGGTGGGGAGCTTGATGTTCAGGATCGCACCGATCTCGGCGTTGCTCCTGTCAGCGCAGATCAGGCGCAGAACCTGCATTTCCGCTGCCGTCAGTTCCTCGCCATGGGGTAAAGGCGGCTGCAAAAACGCCGGATAACAGGATGCCTGCATCCGCACCGCACCCATGAGCCGACTGCCCCATTTGCTGTCTTTGTCCCACGAAAGCGTCTCCAGCAACGGCAGCGCCGCGTTTGCCATACATGCTGATGGTTCGGATGAAGGAAAACTCCTTTGCTGCGTCCAGCGCCGCCAGCAAATGCTCCTGCCACACCTTGTCATCCTGCCGGTACAGGGCGATGGCATATAGCATATCCAGATGGATGCCGTCGATGTGCCGGCGGCAGACCTGACAATAGGTTCGCAGCGGCGCAAGCGTCAGCAGCGCGGCGTCCGGCCTGCCGTTCGTAAGCTCCGCCATGGCCTGCGTCAGATACTGATAACGCTTCATGACATTCAGCCGCTGGGGGTCTCTTGGTGCCTTTTCCCGGTACCAGCTCTCCGCTGTGTCCAGATCTCCGGTCTGCAAGGCAAGACGGCAAAGCATCGCGTCGATGTTGGGGAGGAAACGCTTCTTCCCCTGCTTTTCAAAGCGCGTGCGCAAAAGCTCCAGCGTATGCCGCGCGTCGTCCGCGCGGCCGGATGCAAACTGACTGCGGCTTAAAGTCCCACAGCGGCAAACTCAATGTCCGGCGTACCGTTTGTTGGATCTCATGGATGCGCCCCATCATCGAGAGCATCCGGGCAGAAATGTCCTCGCCCTTCTCAAATTTGCTTTCCGCAATCGCGGTGTCTGCCAGGCAAAAGCCGTCCTTTCCCAGGACTGCCTCCACAGGGAATACGCAGCGTCTGATAAAGCAGATCATCCTTTTGCTCCATGCGGAAAAGTCCTTGCCGCCGTTCATGATGCTGGGCAAAGCACTGGTGACGGAAAACGGCGGGAGCGACACTTCTTTGTTGGTGATCAACCGGAAAGCTGCCGGGATCGTGTCCGTCAGACTCTCCACGCCCCCGTTGGGGCAGGGAGATGTCCAGCCACGCAAGGCGGCTGCGCGCCTGCTTCCCGGCGGCATCCTGCTTCCCGCGCTGTTCGGAGAATTTCCGCAGCTCCTGATACCAGCGTTCAGAACTCTTGTAGTCTGCCGCCAGCGCACAGAGCATACTCATGCCCTGCATCAAAGGCGGCGAGGCAAGGATCTCGTCCTCCGGCAGCGCGCGGTAGTATTGCGCCATCTCTGCGTAATGCCCCATGCCAGGGTGCAGCTCTGCATTGCGGATCAGCAGCTCGGAGACCTTGGAGTGATCCCCGCCTTTTGTGTAGCAATCCAGTGCGTGGGCATAATCCTCTTTCAGTTCGTAATACAGACCTCCGCGGATGAAGATCGCGTTCCGCTTTTCCGGCGCATATTCCCGCTCCATCGCCCAGAAAGGAATGTGCGGAACTGCGGCCAGAAATGGAAGTGCTGTACATCATCGTCACAGCGCAGCATGGAGGTGTGGCTCAGCAGCCATTCCAGCAGCTCCCCGGCGTGCGGGTCGCCGCTGACCACCCGCGCCAGTTCCGGATCAAAACGCTCGAAGGGCGCAAGCTCCAGCAAAAACCGCCGCACAGGCAGATCGAAGCGCTTGTAAACATGCTCCTGAAAATATGTAAACACCTGCCGGCGTGCCTGCGCCGCGATCTCAGCGCCGAATGGTTTTCCGCCGGACATACACTGTGCGACGGTCACAAGCCCCAACGGGTAACCGGCGGATTCCTTCAAAATGGCGCCGATCTCATTGTCTGTTACAGCAACTTCATGGGCGTCAAAGAGCTTTCGGATATCGTCACGGTCGAAGAGCAGATCGTCTGCGTACAGCACGGTCATCAGTCCCGTGTACTGAAACGCCGTCAGGCAGCCGGGCGGCGCACCGCGCGAGAGCAGCACGAAATGGCGCTCCGGATTTGAGCGGATCAGTTCGCAAAGAGCCTGCTGCTGCCCGGCTTCCTCCTGCATGAGCTGAAGATCGTCGATCAGCAGGACATCCCAGTCCTGCGCTGGCAATGAGATCGCGCAGTCCGGCTCTCCCGCATTTTGCCGCAGTACCTTCCGCCCGCGCAGCAGTGCATCCGCCAGCACGGTCTTTCCAAAGCCGCAGGGTGCGCTGAAAAAAAGGACTCTGCCGTGCTCCATAAAGCTGTCAAACCGTTTCTGAACGGAGGGCTTTATGATGATATTTTCGGTCATTTCTTCCCTCCCTTTGATACAGATTGAGATTGTCCCGTAGGGTTCCCCTACAGGGACAAGGGGGCGCGCCCCCCCCTTGTCATAAACCTTTCGACACTTATCTCAACTTATATTATACGCGGCTGTTCCGAAATGTAAATCATCCCAAAGGATGAGACACGCTGCATAGCAAACGGCTGTGCAGGCCAGCATTTCGTGAGGTGAAAAAAGAAATCGCACAGCATCAAGCCAAAAAGCGCTGCGCGATTCGGTGTTTACTTATAGAGTCTTGTCACTTCTTACCGCGTCACAGGTGAATCAAAATTAAAGCTGCGGCGCAATGCGGCCTGCCCATGTTCTGTGTGATATTCTTCTTCAACGCGCACAGCGCAATTATATTTCGACAATAGTATAGCATAGAAACGAGTTGAATAAAACGGGAGAAAAGAAAATATGTTGTATCTTTTCTTTGAACGTACGCTGTTTTTGCAATGATTTTCTGAAAACTGGCCAAAACGCCTTGTTCAGATTGTAGTATGGGTAGAGGGGGAAAACGGGGGTACGAAGTAGTCAGCAAGCACAGCAAGTGTAGCCACACTTGCGGATTTTCCCTCTTTTCAGGTCGCTTGCCCGAAAAGAGAAAACCGCTTGTTGGGGTGCGGGTCTCCGGTGGAGACCTCAAAGCGTGAAACGCTTTGAAGCACCGACCGAGCCGGCAGGCGAGACATCCCAAACCCTTATGAGAAACGGAGGTATCCGCTATGGCGAACAGGAAACGTCCCATCGTTCTTCGCTGCCCGGTGACAGCAGAGGAACGGGCTTTGATTGAACAGAAAATGGCCCAGCTCCCCACACAGCGAATCGGTGCATACCTCCGTAAGATGGCGATTGACGGGTATATCATCTATACGGACACCGCAGATATCAAGGCATTTACCAAAGAGCTTTCCGCCATCGGCCGGAATATCAACCAGATTGCCAAGCGGATCAATGCTGGAGGCCCTGCGTATCAGGCTGACATGGACGAGATACGGGAAAGGCTGGACGAGATATGGCAGTTACAAAAGACACATCCTATCAAGCGGGCGCTGAAAGCAGCCATTGACTATATCTGCAACCCGGAAAAGACGGACGGAAAATTGCTTGTTTCTTCCTATGGCTGCGTCGCCGAAACGGCGGATATCAATTTGCATGGACCGCCGCCACGCCATCGACAAGGGAACGAACCTTGGTCGCCACCTGATCCAAGCCTTTCAGCCTAGGGAGGTCACGCCGGAACAGGCCCATGAGATCGGCATGGAGCTTGCAAAAGAAATCTTGGGCGGCAAGTATGAATTTGTACTTACCCAAAGATCATGTTCATAACCACCTGATTTTCAACGCCGTCAGCTTTGCGGATCACAAGTACTATCATTCCAACAAGCGGAGTTATCACGATATCCGCCGCACTTCGGACCGGCTTTGTAAAGAACACGGTCTGTCCGTCATCATCCCCGGACAGGAGAAGGGCAAGAGCTATATTGAACATCAGACCACGCAGAACGGCACCAGCTATAAGGCAAAGCTGAAAGCTGCCATCGACCGACTCCTGCCGGGCTGTTCCGACATGGAAGAACTGCTCCGCCGCCTGCAGAGGGAGGGCTATGAGATCAAGCGGGGCAAATATATCTCCGCCAGAGCGCCGGATCAGGAACGGTTCACTCGTCTGAAAACTCTGGGTGTGGACTACACCGAAGAAGCCCTTGCCGCCCGGATTGCCGGATGCGCCAGACCTTCCCACCAGCCGAAACAGCAGAACGGGAAAATCAGCCTGCTCATTGATATCCAGAACAACATCAAGGCACAGCAGAGTGCAGGCTATCGCCGCTGGGCGACCATCGAAAATCTGAAACGCATTGCAGATACCTCCAACTTTTTGACAGAGCATGGTATCAGCAGCTATGAGGAATTATCGGATCGGTGCGAAGCGGCGTCTGTATCCGCCGCTCAACTCAAAGCAGACCTTCGGGATGCCGGGGCGAAGATCGACGAACTGGCCTTGAAGATGAAGCACGTCGGCACCTACCGCCAGCTCAAACCGATCTATGACCGCTATAAGGCGTCCAGAGATAAGGAAAAGTTTCTGCGGGGACATGAGAGCGAGATCATTCTTTTTGAAGCCGCCGCCAGAGAGTGCAAGCGGCTGGGTGCGGTCCGCTGCCTGCCACGGAGCGGATGCAGGCTGAAATGGACGAACTCAACGCAAGGAAGGCCGCTCTGAAAGCTGAATTACAGAAGGCCCAGCGGGAAGAACAGGACTATGCTGCCATACGTCGGAATGTGGAGGATTTTCTTTCCCCGCCGCAGCCGGAGCAGGAGCATAGAAAGAATATGGAATTGGAATGACCCGCACGGAGCGGAACACATATATAAAATTATGGAGGTATCTTCCCCACAGCGATATTCTGCACCAGCACCGCATAGATGCCGACGCAGACCATAATAAGAAATGCCTGAAAGCCCAGCGCCAGCAAGGGACTTCAAGTAATTCTGCCCGTATGGCATTCCCGGTTGACCATCGTGGCAAACGGGATCGGCCCCACGGATATCCGGTGTCTCCTTTCTCTTGATTTGAAAAGTGTTGATTTTAGCGCAAAAAGTTCCTGTCCTGCCTCCCATGTGCTTCCCATGGGAAAACACCCGCGCCGCCTTTTAAGCGGCGCTCTGAGAGGAAAAAAACAGCGGCTTTCGCACCCTAATTGCTACATTTTTCGGGGGGTATAGGAAAGGACGCTGATTTTTTGTGGGTATCGTTATCCCACCCTGATATTGGATCGCCCTGGATAGTTTGGGCTTGTTGTTCTGCTTTTTCTATTATTGAAAGACCGTCTTTAATTAACAGCGGTACATTCTCCCAACTCGGCGGCAAGTAGCTTCGTTTTCTTGCCGGAATTGGAAAATGATTGCACACTGATCATGTCTGCATAAATCTCTGTGCTGATAATCGTATCAGGACCGAGTTCCTTGCGCAATCGCATCGAGGTTGCTTTTGAGACTTTGTCCGAATCAATCCGAGCTTTTTCCACATTGCAAGGAAGGCATCCTTGGAAAAACACATACAACTGCTCAGCAAAGCTCTGATTTGGTGAAAAGTTAGGCGCATAAAGCACATAACTCACACCGGGGAGGATCTCCAAGACTCCATTGACGCGCTTGCCCAGCGAAGGGCACCCGCTCTTTACAGTAATAATGATCGACTTCCCGCTTGGCAGGGTTACGGCGATAGTTCCTTTAATGGCGCTTACCAATACCGTCAATTTGGTTTCTGTTTATGGAGAAACTGTGCTACCAAGTTAAGAGCTGCTTTGGAATTCGCACCTGAGTCTTTGCTTTTAGTTGCTTGCGGTCTGGACGCCGTAGACGCTGACATAATACTCCCGACAGAACGGCAAATAATTTGTTTCTAACTCTAGATTTAATCCGCACTACCAAAGAGCTTCCGGATATGGTATAATAATCCCATCAAAGCAACGGTGGTGCCAGGCAATGAAGCAGGAAACATTTACAGACATCGAGTACAGCTGCCGCAAGAAGAAAACAAAGCGGGAAGAGTTTCTGGAGATCATGGACGAAATCATTCCGTGGGATGAGTGGGTCAGCGTCATCAGGCCCTGCTATCCCGAGGGAAAGCGCGGCCGTCCGCCCATGGGCATTGAAAAGATGCTGCGAATGTATCTGCTTCAGATCTGGTTCAACCTGTCCGATCCGGCAACAGAGGATGCAATCTATGACAGCTATGCCATGCGGAAATTCACGGGCATTGACTTCATGACGGAAGCAGTGCCGGACGAAACGACCCTGTGCAAGTTCCGCCATCTTCTGGAAGAAGACGGCCTGAACAAGCTCTTTTTTGACGCGATCAACCGGGTCATGGTACAGACTGGGCACATGATGAAGGGCGGAACCATCGTAGATGCAACGATCGTCAACGCCCCCAGCTCTACGAAAAACGCGGAGAAGAAGCGCGACCCGGAAATGCACCAGACGAAAAAGGGTAATGAGTGGAAATTCGGGATGAAATGCCACATCGGTGTGGATGCAGTCAGCGGGCTTGCGCATACCATGACGGTCACGGCGGCAAATGCCCACGATATTACGCAGGCAGCCGCGTTGATTCGAGAAGACGATGAGGTGGTATATGGGGATGCCGGGTATCTCGGAATCCAAAAGCGTCCCGAAATAGCCTGTGACAAGCATTTGTCCAGCATAGATTACCGCACGAACCGCCGCCCCGGAAAGCTGCCTCATGTATCTGACAATGCAATTGATTGGGACCGGTATATTGAAAACCGCAAATCCTCGGTGCGCTGTAAGGTGGAGCATGCGTTTCGAATTATTAAGTGTCAGTTCGGCTATAAAAAGACGGCGTATCGCGGCTTGAAGAAAAACGAGAATCGGCTGTACGCAATGTTCGCCTGTGCCAACCTATACGCCCTTGCGATCGCCGGGCGAAAACTCTCCACGACCTGATATAGGGGCAGTCTGCCCTTTTTCGGGAAATAGAGCAGAAAAGATAAGTTATGGTGGCTATTTTGCGCCGAAATCGCCTTAACGAAGCCCAAAAGCGGCTAATCCCTCGAATGGGGACAGAATTAAGCCGATTTAATCAGAGGGTTCCCTAGCTCAATTTCAGATTTTGGAATGGGTTCGCCGGCCGTTTCGGGGACAAGGCGATCATCAAAAGCGGGATATTCGTTGGCGATATGAAGGAGTTTCAAACTATAACCAACTTCATAATGCAGCGCCTTCAATATTTCCAGTGCATCTTGTACCATTCCGACACCTTGATGCGAGGCTCGGTTCCCGATCATTCTGACCATGTGAGCGGAATCAAACCATGAGCTTTCCGAATTTGACCGCTAAAACTCAGTTCTGTCAACATTTCATATGCGGATTTGCTGTAAATATCTAGATTGCTAATAAGCGTTGCGTAGACCAATTTTACGGTGAATTCTCCCGCGCGGCGTGCTGAGGAAATCGAAACCGCCGGAAAGCTTTTCGCAAAAAGCTCTGCCTCACGGCAAGCCTCATATAGACCTTTGGGAAGTTCCAAGTCCTTTAAATAAGAAAAAATTCATGAGAGCCTCCATCACTGTCGCTTAACCAAATGTATGCTATTCTAAAATACTCTGTAACGATTCTTTGCTTCGTAAGTATACGTTAAACAATTCTGTTTTGATTATATTATACCATTTCTAAGTTTCAGGCACAAATTTAAAAATGTACATTTGATATTGCAGTAGAAAAGTACCGTATTCAAATGATGAATACGGTACTTTTTTGTATTGTGCTGCAAATTTGCTATTGAATTTTACAGCAGAATGGGATATACTATGCAGGAAGGGAGCTGATCGATATGCCGAACATTAAACCTATTTCTGACCTGCGGAATTACAGCGAGGTGCTGCACGATGTGGCCGTGGGCGCTCCTGTCTTTTTGACGAAGAACGGGCGCGGACGGTATGCCATCGTGGATATGCAGGATTACGAGAAAACGCAGGCGACCATCCGTCTGATGAACGAGCTTGCCAAAGGCCGTAAGTCCGGCGAAACGGAAGGCTGGCTGACACCGGACGATATGAGGGCGCACTTCCGCGCAAGAGCGAATGAAGAATAAAATTCACTATTCGCCCGCCGCCCGCAGCGATTTGGATGATATTTGGGACTATATCGTATCTGAGCTTCAAAACCGTTCCGCAGCGGAGCGCGTGATTGGCCGCATTTTGGACTCGGTCGATCGGCTGCAAAGCTTCGCGGAGCTGGGAACACCATTATCCTCTATTGCAGATGTTGGTACAGACTATCGCTTCCTTGTCAGCGGAAACTATATGGTGTTTTATCGTGCGCAAGGCAGCGATGTCTACATCGACCGTGTTCTCTACGGCCGCAGCGATTACATAAGCGTACTGTTCAAAGACCTGCCGTGCGAAGAAGCAGCCGAATAAGATGAAAAACGGCAAGTTTCTTCAGAAACCTGCCGTTTTTAGCCAGCGTAGCGAGATTTGGCGGAGGGCAGGGGAAGGGACTGCATCAATCTCTGTTATCCTTGCCTGAGCAGTTCTGCGCCTCCGGGTCGCCAATATTTACACTTCTATAGCACGGAAACGAATACCTAGTTTCTTGCAATATGTCTCTACAGTACCTCCTGCTGGAGCATAAACAGTTGGCGCATCGTCCCAATCAAAAATATGCATATGTGTAGAAATTTTCGGGTTCCCGCGGAAAACAACAGTTTTCAGTTCCGATGAAAAAGCTCCTCCCTTAACCTGCAAAACGGATGCCGGAATATCCAGCGTAGAAACAGGCATCCAGCTAAATGCCTTCATTCCGATCTCCTTTAATTTCTGAGAAAACCGAATAGCTTCAATTTGGAATGCGAACCCATTACAAATGCTTCTGTTTTCAAGGCTTTTACGGTGTCCGGCATGTAAACTTTCTTAATAAATGCCTTCTCATAGAATAGCCTTGAGCCTAATTCTATAACTGTTTGTCCATCAATCATTTCCGGTATATAAACGACGTCATCGTTTCCGATATACTCTGTAAGTTGAAGTTTGCCTCGCTTTATCACCTGATATTTCCAGTCTTCTGGTTTAGCCAATGCTGCAATATACGGGTCACATTCATCCATGACTGGTGGTGCTGCAACCGGTTCTTCTTGCTCCAATGCGCAAGAGATTACCTTTACGTCGCCTTTCTTTCGCGCATATGTCCGGATTTTACTCCAATTGCCAGTCAACGCTTCTGCGAGGATTCATGTGCAGAATTTTGCGCCCACTGTTTTGCACTGAGATGGATAATAGTTGTTTCTGTTTCCGTTCGCTTTTCGTAGGCGTAGTTCGAATTATCCTCTCCATTATCGAGAATATGGATATTAGCAATCTCGATTTCGGCCCCAAGTGTCTTTTCGTCGTAAAAAGAACCCCCGTTGGTTTCCATTTCTTGCTCTACCGCTTTTCTTTTGCCTTCATATTCATAATAGAGATCAGCAAACTCCTTTTCAGGATCGCGCATCAATTCCAAAACCACTGACCAATGCTGCCGCCATTTGGAACATCTAAATTGAGGCAGTCTTCGCTATACCAAAAAACCTTCTTTTTTCCAAAGCGGTTGGTCACAGAGAGTCTATCTCGCTTATCCATGATCACCTTAAGCGGTAGACCGGTCATCACACAAGCTAATTTGTTGTTTTTTTACATTAAAATAAAGTAATGTTGTGTTTCCCATAGTGCATTTTCCTTTCTGTTTCTTTATAATTTTCTGCGTTGTTTATAACGATGACAAAATAACACTCATCCGCATATCGCCTCTTTGAACTATATGCAGGCAATCCGATGAGCCCAAACGAATCTGTGAAACTTCGAAACCGAGCCGATTCTCTTCTCAATATAGACCTGTCTTAATCATAATGCATATGGCATCCGTTACCCGGACAGTTGAAATGGGTACTAACTGTATATGCAGGCATATCAGGACAAGCCTACCGTAATATGTGGAGTGGCTTCTTCAATACCCGCCAGTTTGTTCGCTTGGTCAAACATATAGCTTTCTATTTCATATATTCAATATAGCATATTTTTCGTAGGAGTTCAAGGAAATAAACATAAATTGATATGATTCTAAGAATCTTTGCATATAGTTTTTCGGGTTGTGGAGTTATATGGCTTAAAGGATATCCCTGTAATTCGACGCTCACTCAGATGTTTGACGATTACCGCGGAGCAGAAAACCGTAATCCCTACAAAACGCACGAATCCCCGCCGCAGGATTGCTGCGCAGCGGGGTTCACTTATATGCTAGAGTAGCCGCAAAGCCTGATCCCATACGATTTCGCGCATAGAAAAGCCCACCGTAATTCGATCAAAATTACGGTGGGCTTGGCGGAGTGAGAGATTTGAACTCTCGCGCGCTTTTTAGACGCCTACTCCCTTAGCAGGGGAGCCCCTTCGGCCTCTTGGGTATCACTCCGAATCGTGCTTGGCAATATGAAGGAAAGAATGGCGGAGAGAGTGGGATTCGAACCCACGGCCACATCGTGCAGCACCTCGCTGTAATTCCGCAGGTCAGAAATAGGTTTAATGTTCGGCATATCGATCAGCTCCCTTCCTGCATAGTATATCCCATTCTGCTGTAAAATTCAATAGCAAATTTGCAGCACAATACAAAAAGTACCGTATTCATCATTTGAATACGGTACTTTTTCAGCCTGTCAAAGAACCCCTGCTTTCAAGTGACGAAAGCAGGGGTTTTCTTGCAATTTAGGAAACAATAGACGAATATAAACCGGGAAAAGGAGTTTTCCAACTCCAATTTGCCAGCTTTTTCAGATTCATGGCAGCAAATTTAAGCCTGACCCATTGCGTGACGGCGGCCAAGCCTCTGTGGTGTATAACGCATCGCGTGTTTCTCTTTCGCGTCTGCAAAGACCCGTTCAACGGTTTCTTTGCGCTGTGCATAAAGTTCTTTTCCGCAATCTGTTTTTCGTATCTGTTCGACCAAATCCAGATACTCCTGCCAGACATGGGTCGTGAATAGCTTTTGCCCTTTTTCATTCGCACCGCATTTTGCTTTTGCATGGGCAATCTCTGCACTGCGCTGGTATGCTTCGGTAGGTACGTTTTCCATCCCGGTCGGTGGTTGTATGTCTTAATATCCCGCCCTGCGGGCAGGTGTAGGTATCATTTGCAGGGTCGTAGGTGTATTCCCATGGCTTGTAACAGTCTTTTTTTCCGGTGTACCTTGTGTATGGAAGAATCGGGATTTTGTTGTCCTCTATGGTTTTCTTTGCGATCCACGGCGTCTTGTAGCCTGCGTCCATGGTTACGAACGGAACCTCAAATTTGCTTGTTACATTGTCATATACCTTGTCCCATGCCACGCTGTCATGGACATTTCCGGCGGTCACTTCTACGCCCAGAACAAACCCTCTTCTGTCACAAGCCGTATGCGCTTCGATAAGCAAATTGCCGTTCATGTTCTCCTTTTTACGAACATTCCGCAGTCCGGGTCTGTGGTGGATACCGTCTTTTCTACCGTTTCTCCTCCGCCGCCTTGGGGATGATCCTCATCTTCAATGGGCTTCTTACCCAGCTTTTCCCTTTCCTCGTTGACCTCTCTGCGCAGCTGTCCGGAATAGACCTTCGCCGCCTTCGCGACCTGTTCCTTCCGGTACTTTTTCTTGTTGGCACTGGCCTTGATATGGGTGCCGTCAATGAAAATCACGCTCGGGTCGACCATTCGGTTATTGAGCGCTTTGTTGAGGATATGCTCAAAAAATTCTGTGGTCAGTTCGTCCGGAAAGCGCTTGCAGAAAGCATAGCTTACTGTTGCAAAATGGGGGATTTCGTCCAGCAGACCATATCCCAGAAACCAGCGATATGAGAGGGTATCCTGAATCCTCTGGTAGGTTTGCCGCAGAGAAGGAATGCTGAACAGGTGCTGAAAAGCACCATCTTGATCAGTACGACCGGGTCTGTCCCGGGGCGTCCGTTGTCATGGCAGTAGTACGGCTCAGTCGTTCATACAGCCACTCATAGTCCATCACATTCTCGATCTTCCGCAGAAGATGGTCTTTCGGCACCAGTGCATCCAAATCTACAATGATTGGCTCGCGCCGTGCGTCTTTTCTCAGTCTTCCATAAAAAACACCCCCGTTTCTTGTATTATAGCAGAAACGAGGGGCGGTTGGGATAGTTCTTTGACAGACTGAAGGCCGTCTCGGAATCACTTCCAAGACGACGCTTTTCTGTTGTGGATCAGAGCGAACACTGCACGGCGAAACCGCCGCTGAAGAAATAGGTGTTCGTCCAATACCTGTTTGGTGGAGGTGGGGGGAGTTGAACCCCCGTCCGAAAATCGCTTGACAGGAACTTCTCCGAGCGCAGTTTGTTATTTACATTCCCTCCCTCGCACGGGGAGCAAACACCCTTCGAGGTCAGTAGCTTCATGATGCATGGTGCGGGCAAAGCTTTCCGCACGCACGGGCTCCACTGAATCACGCCCTAGCCCGGCTCGTGGACCTTCCGGGGAGGACGGCCGCTAATTAAGCAGCGAAAGCGTACTGATTGTTGTCAGTTAATTTTTAAAAAATCGCCCGTTTTATCGTGGCCAGGCGCCACGGCTCGCTATTCCTGCCTCACGGTCACCCGTCGAAACCGTGACACCCCCATAGAGCGGGGCAGGGAAGTCTGCCCCGAGTGTTTCTTAGCGGTGGAAGGGATCCGGCAGCTTTTTCGGCTCCGGGTACGTCTCGCCGAGTGTGTCGACGCGGATGGACTTGATGACCTGATCGGTCTCGAGGACGGTCGTTGCGGTCGGTTTTGACCTTGCAGATCGCGTCGACGGCCTCAATGCCGCTCGTCAGCTTGCCGAAGGCGGCATACTGCTTGTCGAGATGGGGCGCATCCTGATGCATGATGAAGAACTGCGAGCCGCCGGAGTTCGGCGACGAGGCACGCGCCATGGAGAGCACGCCGCGCTTGTGCTTCAGGGGTTATCCACGCCGTTGAAGAGGAATTCGCGCTTGATGCAATAGCCGGGGCCTCCCATGCCGGTGCCCTCGGGCAGCCACCTTGGATCATGAAGCCGGGAATCACGCGGTGGAAGATGAGCCCGTCATAGAAGCCGGAGTTTGCAAGGCTGATGAAATTATAAACGCTCTGCGGCGCGGTTTCCGGATAAAGCTCGGCGGTCATGACCGCGCCGTTTTCCATTTCGATGGTAGCAATCGGATGATTCATCGGTGTGTCCTTTCTTTCATCGCGCGGTCAATCTGACGGCGCGCGTCCTTATTGGCGGCGTCCTGCCGCTTGTCATAGAGCTTTTTGCCCTTGCAGAGGGCGATCTCGACCTTCACGCGGGAATTTTTCAGATAGACGGAAATCGGAATAATCGCGTAGCCGTCGAGCTTGACCTTCTGGAACAGGCGCATGATCTCGCGCTTGTGCATCAGAAGGCGGCGCGGGCGCATCGGGTCTTTGTTGAAGATGTTGCCCTGCTCATAGGGGCTGATGTGCATCTGACGCAGCCAGAGCTCACCGTCCTTGACCTGACACCATGCGTCCTTGAGGTTCAGCGTGCCGAGACGAATGGACTTGACCTCCGTGCCGAACAGCTCGATGCCGGCCTCGAAGCGTTCCTCGACAAAATATTCGTGAAACGCCTTCTGGTTTTTCGCAATGATCTTGATGCCCTTGCTTTCCATTCTCTCACCACCTGTCAAATCTATTATATCACGTCTGTCAATGCCTCAGTCTCCGAAAACAAGCGCCCGCAGCGCGTCGACCGAGCGCAGATAGCACGAGCAGTTTTGGCGCATGGAGTCGGCGATCTCCGGCTCGGTGTGCGACCAGCCGGCGCAGGCGAAGGGGACGCCGACGGCGCGCGCCATGTCCAGCCCGGTGCGCATATCGTCGACCATCAGCAGCTCCTGCGGCCGAAGGGAATACCGGCGCATAATGTCCTCAAGGGCAAAGGGCGAGGGCTTTCTCTGCTCGGGCGGAAGCTCGAAGGAATAAATGCGGTCTGGCGTGAAGCCGAAATCGCGCTGATAATCCCGCGTGATGTTCTCCCAGCCGGAATGCGACGAGACGCAGACCAAGCCGCCCTGCGCGCGGAAATCATGCAGCAGCGCGTCCATGCCTTCATAGGCCGGGGGGATATGCGTGCGGACATAGACCTTCCAGAATTCAAACTGCTCCTGCGTTTCCTCGGGGGTCAGGTGCAGAAAATCCTGACACATGCCGGTGAAGGTGCGGTCAAAGACCTCGAGCATAAATTCCCGGAAGGTGATCGAGCGGTCGGGATGGTCGCGCCTCAATTTTTCGACAAGCGCGGGATAATTGACGGTCTCGGCACTGCGGACGACGGTGTCGTCGTGATCGAGCACCAAACAGCGGTAATGCATCGGTTTCTCCGTTTCTTGTTTCTAGGCCTTATCATAACAGATTTGCCGGCGCTTTGCAAGGGTCGGAATTCTTGACAAAGCGCGTGAGAGGGCATATAATAAAAAAGAACGATGCTAACCGCCCAGCGCGCGTCATAAGCTGTTGCGGGGTTGGTGAAGCATGAAAAGGTACTTGCATTTTATTTGATCGTCTGCCTGACGGTCGTCGGCGCGGCTTGGGTCTATGAACGGACGCGCCCTGCGCAGGAGACGGCTGCGATCGGCAGCAGTCTGCCCGTTGTGGTGCTCGACGCCGGCCACGGCGGTGAGGACGGCGGCGCCGTGACCGCGACGGGGGTCTAGAGAGCAGGCTCAATCTGGAGATCACGCTCCGGTTGAATGATTTTTTGCAGCTGCTCGGCGTGCCGACGCGCATGGTGCGCACCGGGGACGTCAGCGTCAGCACGGAAGGGGAGACGGTCGCCCAGCGCAAAAGCTCCGACATCCGCAATCGCGTCGCGCTGGTCGAGTCGATTCCGGGCTGCTGGCTCGTGAGCGTGCATCAAAACCGCTTTGAGCAGGAGCAGTATCGCGGCGCACAGGTTTTTTACCGAAGCTCCGAGGAGAGCAAGCGGCTCGCGCAGACCCTGCAGGAGCAGCTCTGCGCGCAGCTCGACCCGAAAAACAGCCGACGGATCAAGCAGGCGAGCGGCATCTATCTTTTGGAGCATGTGACATGCCCGGCTGTGCTGATCGAATGCGGGTTTCTGTCGAACCCGGCCGAGGCGCAGCTTTTGCAGCAGGAGACCTATCAGCGCAAGCTGGCCGCCGTGATCGGCTGCACGATCTTTCAGACAATAGGAGCACAATATGAAGGCTAAAACCGTTTTCTCTGCACAAACTGCGGCAATGAGACCGCAAAATGGGCGGGGCGCTGCCCCCTCCTGCGGCCAGTGGAACACGCTGGAGGAGTAGACGCCTCCGGCGGCATCCAGCGGGCGCAAGGCAGCCGCGCCCGCTGCACGCGCAACGGCCGTGAGCCGCCCGAAGCGTCTGAGCGAAATTCAGTCGGAGGAGGCCAGCCGGTTTTCCACCGGCATGGGTGAGCTGGATCGCGTGCTTGGCGGCGGCGCGGTGCGCGGCTCGCTGGTGCTCGTCAGCGGCGCGCCGGGCATCGGCAAATCGACCCTGCTGCTGCAGATCTGCCAGAAGATCACCGAGCAGCAGCGCGTGCTCTACGTCTCCGGCGAGGAGGCGCCAGTCAGCTCAAGCTCCGCGCAGAACGGCTGCATGTGAGCGGGGACGAGCTGTTTTTTCTCTGCGAGACGAATCTCGACGAGGTTCTGACCTCGGCCGACGGGCTGAAGCCCGACGTGCTGATCGTCGACTCCGTCCAGACGCTCTTCACCGAGGACAAGCAGGCCTCGCCAGGCTCGGTCACGCAGGTGAAGGACTGCACGATGCGCCTGATGCAGTATTGCAAGAGCAGCGGCGTGACGGTCTTCATCGTCGGCCACATCAACAAGGAGGGCGTCATCGCCGGGCCGAAGGTGCTTGAGCACATGGTCGACTGCGTGCTCTATTTTGAGGGCGAGTCGCACACGTCCTATCGGCTGCTGCGCGCGGCGAAGAACCGCTTCGGCTCGACCAACGAGATCGGCGTCTTTGAAATGGCCGACACCGGCCTGACCGAGGTGCCGAACCCCTCGGAGATGCTGCTCTCCGGCCGCCCGCTCGGCACGTCCGGAACCTGCGTCGCCTGCGTCATGGAGGGCACGCGGCCGATTCTGGCCGAGGTGCAGGCGCTCGTCTCGCCGACGACGCTGAGCGTCCCGCGCAGAAGCTGCAACGGCTTTGACTATAACCGCGCGGCGATGCTTCTGGCCGTTCTGGAAAAGCGCGGCGGTCTGCATTTTTCCAACGCCGACGTCTATCTCAATGTCATCGGCGGTCTGCGGCTCGACGAGCCTGCGGCCGATCTTCCGGTGCTGCTGGCGGCGGCCTCGGCCTACCGGGACAAGCCGATCGCCGACACCATGACGGCCATCGGCGAGGTCGGTCTTTCCGGCGAGATCCGCTCCGTGCGTCAGCTCGAGCTGCGCCTGACGGAGATCCACCGGCTCGGCTTCACGCACTGCATCATTCCGCGCAGCCAGGGACGGACACGCTCCGCGCCCCGGAGGGACTTCGGCTGCTGCGCGCGCGAAATCTCAGCGAGGCGATCGCCGTCGCGCTGTAAAAAAAGGGGACAAGCCATGCCAAATCTGAACTACCTGATGCGCGTCGTGCGCGGCGCGCGATTCGATAAAATGAAGCCGATCCTCGAAACGGTCAAGGAAAAGAGCGGCCACAGCAAGGCACGCACCTTCCTGAGCATTCTCTGGTGCTCCGTGCGCTACGGCGCGGGCTATTACGACTATGCCATGTTCGGCTTTTACGCCATGAACGGCAGACAGCGCGACACCTATCTGACGCGTATGCGCAACAAAAAGGTCCTGCAAGCGATGAACGACTATTCCTACGCCGAGGAGTTTGACGACAAGAACCGCTTCAACAAACGCTTCGCGCCCTATCTGCGCCGCCGCACGCTCAACGGCGAGACGGCCACGGCGCAGGAGCTGGCCGCGTTCTGCGCCGGGCAGGAGGCAATTTTTGCCAAGCCGAACCACGGCGACAGCGGCCGCGGCGTGGAAAAGCTCCGCGTTGCGGATTTTCCGGACGCCGAGGCCATGCTGGATTATCTGCACGCGCACGGGCTGACCGTTCTGGAGCAGGTGCTTGCCCAGCATCCGCAGATCGCAGCACTGCATCCCAGCTCCGTCAATACGCTGCGCATCCTGACCGACGTCGTCGGCGAGGACGTTATATAGATCGGAACGGGCGGCGGCTGCGACAACGCCGGGCGCGGCGGCATCATGCCGCGTCGACCCGGAGAGCGGTCGGGATCGTCTCCGTTGCGACGGACGATTATTTTAACGTCTATGACGAGCATCCGGACACGCACATCCCGTTTGTGGGCTATCAGCTGCCGATGATCCCGGAGGCCATCGAGCTGGCCAAGCGCGCGGCGCGCGAAATTCCGCAGATGCGCCATGTCGGCTGGGATGTCGCCATCACGCCGGACGGCCGCTATCATCGAGGGAAACGAATACCCCGGCACCGACCTCTGTCAGCTTGCGCCGCATTATCTGAGAAGACCGGCCTCTGGCCGTATTACAAAAAAATTCTCGGCATCTGACTTCCATTTTCGACAATCTGTGATAGAATACCTGTGTACTCCTGACAGTAAGCGGCTTTGGCTGCTGCCTGAAAGGTGCCCGTCTGCTTTTCTATGGCTGCACCCGCTCGGAGTGCAGCCATTTTTTGATTTTTGGAGGGCTTTTATGGAATCTCGCATTGCCGTTATGGCGATCATTGTGGAAAATACCGACTCCGCTGCGGCGCTCAACGCGCTGCTGCATGAATACGGCTCTTATATCTTCGGCCGGATGGGCATTCCGTGCCGGGAGCGCGGCGTGAACGTCGTCTCCGTCGCCATCGACGCGCCGCAGGACACGATCTCGGCGCTCGCCGGGAAGATCGGCAATCTCGACGGCATCAGCGTCAAAACGGCCTATTCCAACGTCACCCATGCGGCGGCTGATTGACCGGCTTGCAGCAGGGGAGCGCCTCACCGAGGCGGAATATGCCGCGCTCGTCGCGGGCTTCACGCCCGAGCTGGCGCAGTACGCTGCCGCACTGGCCGACGACGCGCGGAAAGAAAATTTACGGAAACCGTATTTTCGTCCGCGGCCTGATCGAGGTCGGCAATCGCTGCAAAAACGACTGCTATTACTGCGGCATCCGCCGCTCGAACGCCGCCGTGCCCCGCTATTGCCTGACGCCCGAGGAGATCCTCGGCTGCTGCGCCGAGGGACACGCGCTCGGCTTCCGCACCTTTTTTTGCAGGGTGGCGAGGGCTGCCTTTCGCTCGAGACGGTCTGCGGCCTTGTCCGCCGCATCAAGCGGGACTACCCCGACTGCGCCGTGACGCTCTCGCTGGGAGAGTTTCCGACCGAGGCCTACCGCGCCATGCGCGAGGCCGGGGCGGATCGATACCTCCTGCGCCATGAGACGGCCGACCCGCACACTATCGCAGGCTGCATCCCGCGTCGATGTCCTTTGAAAACCGGATGCGCTGTCTGCGCGACCTCAAGGCGCTGGGCTTCCAGACCGGCTGCGGCTTCATGGTCGGCTCGCCCTTCCAGACGCCGCAGAGCCTGGCCAAGGATCTGAAATTCATCGAGGGCTTCCGGCCGGAGATGTGCGGCATCGGCCCTGTTCCTGCCGCAGAAGGACACACCGTTCGGCGCTTATCCCGGCGGCAACGGGGGAGCTGACCTGCTTTTTGCTCTCGCTGCTGCGCTCCTGATGCATCCGCATATGCTCATCCCCGCGACCACCGCGCTCGGCACGGTCGACCCGCAGGGACGCGAAAAGGGCATTCTTGCGGGCGCAAACGTCGTCATGCCGAACCTCTCGCCGACGCCTGAGCGCAAAAAATACGCACTATATGACCACAAAATCTGCACCGGGGACGAGTCGGCGCAGTGCATCGCCTGTATGCGTGCGCGTATGGCATCCATCGGCTTCGCCGTGACCGTTGACCGCGGCGACATCATTTTATAAATCAGAAAAGAGAACAAGCTATGGCAATTTATGATCCGAGATCCCTCAAGGCAGAGGAATTCATCAATCACGAGGAAATTCTGGAGACGCTCCGCTACGCTGAGGAGAACAAGCGCAACGTCGAGCTGATCGACCGCCTGCTGGAAAAGGCGCGTCCCGTCCGCGACGGAAAAACGGTGCACTGCGCCGGCCTGACCCATCGCGAGGCCTCCGTCCTGCTGGCTTGCGACATTCCCGAGAAGGTCGAGGAGATGTATCGGCTGGCTGAGGAGATCAAGCTCGCATTTTACGGAAACCGCATCGTGATGTTCGCACCGCTTTATCTGTCAAATTACTGCGTCAACGGCTGCGTTTACTGCCCCTATCATCTGAAAAACAAGCACATTGCCCGCAAAAAGCTGACGCAGGACGAGGTGCGTGCGGAGGTCATCGCGCTTCAGGATATGGGGCACAAGCGCCTTGCCATCGAGGCCGGGAGGATCCTGTCAACAATCCGATCGAGTACATTCTCGAGTGCATCAAAACGATCTATTCCATCCGGCATAAGAACGGCGCGATCCGCCGCGTGAACGTCAACATCGCCGCAACGACCGTCGAGAACTATCGCAGGCTCAAGGAGGCCGGCATCGGCACCTATATTCTCTTTCAGGAGACTTATCACAAGGAGAGCTATCTCGCGCTGCATCCGACCGGCCCGAAGCATGACTACGATTATCACACCGAGGCGATGGACCGCGCCATGGAGGGCGGCATCGACGACGTTGGTCTGGGCGTGCTGTTCGGTCTGGAAAAATATAAATATGAGTTTGCAGGTCTGCTGATGCACGCCGAGCACCTCGAGGCCGTCCACGGCGTTGGCCCGCATACGATCAGCGTCCCGCGCGTCAAGCGTGCCGACGACATCGATCCGGATGCCTTCGACAACGGTCTGAGCGACGAGATCTTTTGAGAAGATCACGGCCTGCATCCGCATCGCCGTGCCCTACACCGGCATGATCGTCTCGACCCGCGAGACGCAGGCCGTGCGCGAAAAAATGCTGCAGCTCGGCATCAGTCAGGTCAGCGGCGCGTCGCGTACCTCCGTCGGCGGTTATACCGAGGACGAGCGGCCGCACGATTCCGAGCAGTTCGACGTCTCCGACCAGCGCAGCCTGGACGAGGTCGTCCGCTGGCTGATGGAGCAGGGCTGCATTCCGTCGTTCTGCACCGCGTGCTACCGCGAGGGGCGCACCGGCGACCGCTTTATGTCCCTCTGCAAGACCGGACAGATCCAGAATTGCTGCCAGCCGAACGCGCTTATGACGCTCACGGAATTTCTGGTCGACTACGCAAGCGACGAAACGAAAAAAGCTCGGCTATGAGCTGATCGAGCAGGAGCTGAAGAAAATTCCGAACGAAAACGCACGCCGCATTGCGGCCGAGAATATCGAGGCCATCAAGCATTCCGATCGCCGCGATTTCCGCTTCTGAGCAAAGAAGGGGAGGAACACCATGTCGTTGAACGATACCGTGTCCGCCGAGCGCGTACACATCGGCTTTTTCGGGCGGCGCAACGCAGGAAAATCCAGTCTGGTCAACGCCGTGACCGGGCAGGCGCTCAGCGTTGTCTCCGACGTGCGCGGCACGACCACCGATCCGGTGCAAAAGGCCATGGAGCTGCTGCCGGTCGGCCCGGTCGTGATCCTCGACACGCCGGGACTGGACGACGAAGGCGAGCTGGGGCTTTTGCGTGTGGAAAAGGCACGTCAGGCGCTGCGCAAAAACCGACGTCGCCGTGCTCGTCGTGGACGCAGTCCTCGGGTTGCAGCCGGAGGACGAGGCGTTCCTGCGTCAGCTCGAGGCCGAGAAAAGCCATATCTAACGGTTTTCAACAAGGCCGACCTTGTCGCGTCCGTCCCCGAAAACGGACTGGCCGTGAGTGCGTCGACCGGTCAGGGTGTGCATGAGCTGAAGGAGGCGCTTGCGGCCCTGGCGCGCCCGCTGACGCAGCAGGAGCGCCTTCTGGTCTGTGATCTGCTGCGGCCGGGTCTGCCGGTCGTGCTCGTCACGCCGATCGACAAAGGCAGCGCCGAAGGGTCGGCTGATCCTGCCGCAGCAGCAGACCCTGCGCGAGCTGCTCGACCACGGCATTCCGGCGTTCGTCTGCCGCGAAACCGAGCTGGAGGCGACGCTTGCGCTTCTGAGCGCTCCGCCGCAGCTCGTCATTACGGATTCGCAGGCGTTCCGACTTGTTGCGAAGCTCGTCCGGAATGCGTTCCGCTGACCTCGTTTTCGATCCTCTTCGCGCGTTATAAGGGTGATCTGGAGCTGCTTGTCCACGGCGCGGACGCGTTAAAGCGCCTGCAGGACGGCGACACCGTCCTGATCTCCGAGGGCTGCACGCACCACCGGCAATGCGGCGACATCGGCACGGAAATGCTTCCGTGCTGGCTGCAGGCCTACACGGGGAAAACGCTGCGCTTTCGCTTCACGTCCGGCGGGGAATTCCCGGACGATCCGACCGGCTTCGCGCTCGTGATCCACTGCGGCGGATGTATGCTCAACGCGCAGGAGATGCGCGCCAGACTGTCCGCGTGCCGCGCACACGGCGTTCCGGTCACGAATTACGGAACGGCTATCGCGCAGATGAACGGCATTCTGACGCGTGCACTTGCACCCATCGAAGGATAAAAGGCCGGCCGATTTTCGAAATCGGCCGGTTGATTCATTTTATTAAAAACTCTGAAAGCTCGGCAGGGGAGTCGAACAGCACTTCCGCCCCGTGCTCCAGCAGGAACGCGCGGTTACGGAAGCCCCACGTAACGGAGAGGCAGGGGAGACCGGAATTTTTCGCGGTCATAATATCAACGTCCGAATCGC
>VOFG01001610.1_pt1 | contig 24937 bp, 44 predicted proteins | sample 5384171 | NCBI WGS metagenome assembly VOFG01 (sample SAMN12384726, study PRJNA508395) | human gut metagenome | isolation source: healthy gut F | host: Homo sapiens | reverse complement strand
TTGTATCTTGGACATCGCCTGATGTCGGAGCGTGACCATAGGTTTCCATCTATGCCGAGAGGCTGTATAAGCCGCCGTGGCGGCGACGATTCGTGCCCTCCCAAAAAACATGCGTAAAAGATTGAGCGGAGGCTGATCCTGCCGAATCGAAGCAATAGCACCCGAAAAAGCGCTGGAAAACTCACCGATTTCGCAGGGCGCTGATGGCGCGAAGGCGGATGTTGGGAAGATGATACGGCGGATTTGTCGCGTCGAGTTGGCTGTCTGCAATTTGAATCGTTCGGCGGCTTGTTTTGTTATGGCCGATGCCGTACGAAACGTACCGAAATATGTGCGCATAGGTGCGGCCCGTCTCTCTACCTTGACTTTCGGTTGCCAACTGATTTGCGGTCAGCCCGAAATAAGGCGACGATCGGGATCCTCTAACTCGGATTTCCCGCTCGACTCCTAAGGCGCTTAGAGCCGGCTCGTAAGGGCGAAAACAAAGCCACCCGCGACGATTCTTTCAGTCATCGCTCTTGTGCATCCCTCATGACCTGCGGAAATGCAAGACGTTAAAGCCACTGGCTACGATTCACTTTGCCAAACGGGTGTCGAAGAGGATAGTCGGCTGTTTTGACGTTCATATCGGACGTTTCAGGGCCTCAAAAAAACCAACCCGTTTTTGTCCCCGGGACAAAAATGAAACTGCGGGCTCGCGGTTTCGAAATAGTTTGCGAATTTGTCCCAGGGCTTGTCCCAAACGCCTACGCGAGGACACGCGGAGGGATTCGGCGGCAAGGTGGACAAAACCGACAACCAAACTAGACCCAATCGGAATGGCGCCACGACAAACGAGCGTGAAAGAGTGGGAGTAATTCAGCACATTATCGTAAGGTTTTAGCAGGAGCTGTTCTGACATAGCCCCGCATGGTCTTGAGGCTCTTTGAGTCGACAGGAAAAACCACCAAGCCACAAGCGCAAATGAGGTCAATCGAGGGGTTTCCGACCCAGTTCGGAGGCCCCTCCTCTCGTACATATACCCTGCTGAACGCCCTCTTAAGTCCAAGCGCACTTTATCGTGAGCAAAGAATTCTCTGTGAAAATGGTATCCACCTGCGAAAAACGCCTTACTCGACTCGAAGGTGGTACTCACAAGCAGTAATGAAGAGCGTTTTTCCCGAAGTTTTGGTACTCATTTGGTACTCACTATTCTGGCGGGGTTGTTCCAAGGGGCGCGGGGAATCCCCCGCAGCGGGAGCAGGGCGTGCCGCCGCTGGTGGTAGGGGCCCCGGAACCCTCAAGTTCCCGGGGCCCCAAAAAGATTTCGGCCCCCGCGCGTCAAAGATGTGTAGCGGAAGCAAGAGCCTATTGTCGTGAGTTTGTACGTACACAATAGGCAGCTTGCTACTGCTACGTTTTGCGCACGCGACGTGAAGGATAGCAAGTCCTATTGGCATGGTTGATATACACAATAGGCTACTTGCTAATCCTGACTTCTTCGCTGCGGGCGCCGATTGATGAAAGCATGAGTGCGCGTACTCGCCACATGAAAGTTGCTCCGTGCTGTACGCACGGAGCAACTTGCTGCAAACGACATCGGGTCGACGCCCTCGCTTAGAACGCCGCGCATAGCGCCTCTTAATTCGATGTGCATCGGTGGGATATAATGCAAAACGAGCAGCCGGCGATTTGACCGCGTCTTCGAGGCTGCAGGTTACGTAGAACGGAAACCCTCCCCATGGCAGACAAAGGCAAAGCCCTGCCCTACGACAAGAGCGACAGGCAATCCATCCTTCATTACGCTCTCGATTTGAGGGGTTCAACTCTTAGCTGGCGGAGAAAGCCGGGTTGAGCGAATCTGCGCTCAGGAGCTACGAGCTGGGCAACAGGCATCCGAAAGATGCCCACATTAAGCTCATCGCGAAGGCTTTGGAAGTGAGGCTCGGGCCTTCGCCGACTGCCGCATTCGGACAAGCCAGGAAGTCATCCATCTCACTTTCAACCTTAAGGAGAACTACGGGATCGTGCCCATCGACGGCCAAGCAGCAGTAAAGGGCACGGGCAAGCATCCCGAAATTGCAAAGGCGTTTCTCGATTGGGGCGAGGCCCACTCGAAGCTCGAATCCGGAGAAATGAGCCAGGAGGAGTACGAGATCTGGAAGGATTCGTATTCGCCATATATACGAGCTATCTGATCATTGCTTTTCCAGTGCAAGATTGATTATCGAGTTATTGGAATTGCAGCTTTAGCACAAACGTGGTTTGTAGAGGAGCAAGAATGGAAGAAGTACTTGCTATTTCGAATCAACCTTCGGCCATGGAATTATGGCAAGGAATCGGAGGCCATTTTGATTCGCTAGGACAAATTGTCAACGAATTTCTTGATAACAGCGTTTCAAACTTTGCGGCACATGAAAGCGCAACGAGGAACATTCTCGTCCGGCTCACGGAGCAAACAGCCGGTGGTGATGTAGTTGTAACAATCGAGGATACCGGAACTGGAATGAAGGACCTAGATTCTGCATTTACCTTGGGGAAGTCAGGCCGCTGGGGAGACGCCGCTAAATGAGCATGGTTTTGGCCTTAAACACGCTTTGGCATCTGCTAATCCGGCAAACGATGCCTGGTCGATTCTTACGCGAACCGTTGACGATTTGAATCTCGGCCGTTTCAAAAGGATTTCGGCACCCTACGACATCGTTGATTACACTGGCGAATATTGTCCTGGCACCGAGTGGCCAGGACACTACAACGGGACTGGGACCATTGTCCAATTCCGTTGTTCTAGGGAAATGTATCGAACATTAGGACAGGGGCATCCGAGGTGGTGCAACCGCTTTTGTCACTCTGGCCGATATTCTTTGTGAGGATATAGGTTTTGTCTATGCCGGTGTAATTTCCGATGGCATCGCAAGTATCACGCTTTCGGTTGAAGAATTCGAAAAGAACCCATTTATGCGTCCGATTGGAGCTGTCGAACCAGACTGGGCTGATTGGCTAGGGAGCCAGGTCGAGGGTCTGAGGATTATGATCTTGGCGGCGAAAAGTCACTATTTCTTATGCATTTGGCCGCATAAACAGTAAGCCTGATCGAATTCAGTTCGATAATTCTACAACCCGCAAGTATTACATGCGCAATATGTCTTCTTCGGGTGTCGAAATTAGAATCAATGGCAGAGTTCTGTGCTCGAATCTCTTCAAGGAGATTTGGGGTATCGAGAAGCATAATTCATACAACTATCTGCTCGTTGTGATTGACCTAAAATCTCAAAATGGCAAAGCTCTGCCAAAACAAGAACTTCAAAAAACGGCTTGCGCGAAGGCGATGCAAAACTCGAAGCGCTCTACGCTTGGATTCGCTCAAACATGCACGAACCACAAAGGATGTTTCGCTTTCCGATCACGAAACTGATTTGTTCGAAGAGCTGAAAACAAGGATGCTCCAATACAATCCAGACCCCAACAAAGTTATCGAAACGGAAATGCATGTCTTCACTTCTACCGGAAATGCGAAAGATAGGGTTCGGATTGATCTCTACGAGAAGACGCAATATGGCGTAACCATTTACGAGGGCAAACGCGACTCGACAACGAGTAAGGACGTTTATCAGCTTCGCATGTATTGGGATGGACTCGTATATGACGGCATTACTCCAACGAAAGGTGTCCTTGTCGCCATGGATCACCCAGACTCTGTTAAAGGCCTCATCCAGATAGTCAATACCATGAAAGACGCTTCCCGGGAAATAACTACCATTTCGAAACAAAGACCTGGAAAGATTGCGGCCTTGACTTAACAAGTAGATAGCAGATTTCAAGAGGAAGTGCAGCAACATATCAATCAGTAGCGTGAGCTCGCATGAGAGAACGCCGTGAGTATAAATGAGTACCAACGAAAACACACGTGAAGTCACGAGAGCGCATGACGTGAAAATGGACTTGCATGGCATGTGCTCTAGTTGTTCTAAGAAAACAGAGTGGGAGTAGGCCGATAGGGCTTTGACCTGCACTTTTGAGTGCCGCACTGTGCCACTGAGTTTCGTTTCGTACGAAGGTCATGGCAAAGCAGCCAGCGACGGCGGTGAGTAAATACGGTAATCGGAGCCTCCGTTCCCGCGTTGGGACGGAGGCTTTTCTTCGCCGTTTTTACTCCCTTTTCACCTGCGATTTCACCATTTACTCCCCGTGTTTCAAGACGGCAAGGCACGGGGCGGCACTCAGGGGAATGGGAGTAAGGATTCATCCTAAGTGAATGAACGCGCGGTTTTTGTCCCCGAGGGTGAAACGAGGCCGTTTCTTAGCCCGTGAAACTCAAATCGGGGTTGCAGCGATTGGACTGCCGCTCGGCAACGTCGGTTCTTCCGCACGACGACCGATAGCGAGGACGCGGCTATTCCTTGCCCCGCCAGACCTGGTTGTATCGTCTCCAGGCTTTCACCGGGACCGTATCCTTCTCTCCGTCCTTGAAGGGCGCGTAGAAGACGATGAGGTCGTCGTACAGGTCCGCATACCACCAGTTGTGGAACCTTCCGTTCTCGTGACTGAATATCCGCTCTTCCATCATGCAACAAGTGAACAGCGGGCCCCTGTCCGGCTCGCCGGGGTTGCCAAGGATTTCGTAGTCTGGCTCTCCGCTCGATTCGCGCTTGCTGTCAACGAACCAACCCACCTCGTTGAACAGGAGGTTGTTGAAGCAGATTCCGCTCTTGTGCGCGCTGTCAAGCCCGTTCTTGCCGAGCGATTCGGCATCGATGCGCCTCATGTAGCGCGAGACTGGGGCGTTTGGACTATCGAAGATCATCATCCTATCGCAGACGCCGCACTTCCAGATTTCGGTTGACAGGCCGTTGTACTCAAGCTCGAAGAAGGCGAAGTCATCCTGATGGCTTCGATGACTTCGTTCTCGACGAAGTAGTATTCTGTCTCATCCCCGTCGCAGCTATTTGAAAGGCTGTTCCCGCATGGGCATGCTAGATGGGCCCATGAACTCTCTTTTTCAATTATTTGCAGTCGCCGGGTCATGTTCTAGGCTCAATTTGCGCATCCGCCGAATTGCCGCCGACTTGCGACCGTTCATGGAATAGACGTCGACAGGAGGCTGGTTCATTTCGCGAATGCGTGGAACCAATGGCAGCGGTACATCTCGATGAAATCCTGCAACGAACACGGCGCTGTTGGCTTTTTCTTTAGACGAGCTTCTTGCGCGTCTCTTTCAGTATGCCCTTCTTGAAATCGGACCACTTGCCGAAGAACTTCTCGTCCGTGGCAGTGACCGCATGCTCCGCGTACTTGACGCCGTGAGCTCCATGGTACAGATGTAGTCCGCCGCCTGCGAAAGCCGGTACTCGGAGGGCTGCGCCGATCGGTAGACGACGACGTCCTTCGACAGCGCGTACTCGACCGCGCGATGGAGGGACTCGGCGATGGAGTGCTGGCCGTTGTCGTAGTAGACCTTGACCATATCGTAGGATTGCAGCTCCGTGAGGTTGTCGAACAGGAAGTTCACGAGGTTCCTCCGCATCGTCCCCGCGAGCTTGTCGAGCGAGGCGAACTGCTTGGTCGCGTATGCGAAGGTGTGGTACTTCACGGGCATGGTCGGAAGAAGACTCGGAACGAGCCGAGCAGCATCTTGCGCGTCCTCAGGTCGAGTCCCGAGTACTGGTCCTTGCTGTTCATGAGCGGCGACGCGTGGAAAGGTATGTCCGGAAGCCCTTTCGTGCGGAGGGCGCTCTCATATGCCTCGATCGAGTCCGCGATGCTGTCGGATTGGTCGTGCATGACGACGGTGAGCAGGTAGTGGCGGTCGGAGAGGCCGTCGCTTCCTGACTCGTCGACGAAGATGCTGGTTCTCGCATTGTTCTCCTGGATAAGAAAAAAGCCGGGGAAAACGTCCCCGGCACTTGGAAGCCTTCCATACGGAAAACCAATCACCTTATATCACGGACTGCACGAAAGTTCAAGAGAGCCCGAAGCATTTCCGGACGTCAGCGGAAATCTCAAGGTCCGTTCGCCAACTCATGGGCAAGCCACCTGAGACTACTCACTTTGCCCACCGACAACGAAGCCCCGCGGCCTGCGGTTTGCAAACTGCTCGAAAGCCACCTGCGCTGATTCACTTTGCGATTGCAGCTGGTGGCTTGCGCGCTAAAGGGCGGTTGAGTTTCAAAACGGGAGTTTTCAGCGCTTCCGAGCACAAAAGACGCCCCGCAATGCCCTTTTGGGGCAAAAAACGAAAACTCAACGCGCTGAGTTTGAAATGAGTTTTGAAGTTGTCCCAGCTTTTTGTCCCCAAAGCCGACGAAACGCGACATGGTGTCACCTGGCGGTACTCGGCTCGAGGCGGCACCGAAAACTGGGTGCAACTGGAGTGACGGAACGTTAGAACCGAAGCCATCGAGTGGGAATAACGGAAACTGGCTTCCTGAACTCGCGTTTTTGGTACTGTCGAGTACCGCCTGGTGCTGTTTCGGCGTCGCTATAGAGCAAAGTCACCAGCGAATTAACGGGAATAACGGCCTCCGAACCCTTTGGTTCGGAGGCTTTCTGCATGCCTATCTGGGGAAACGGCCCAATTATTCCCGTATGCCCCTACTGGGCGGTACAACGGAGTACTTTCGGCGGTACGGGAATAACTGGGGCCCTGCGGGAATAATTCACAATTCGGTCCCCGGAGGCGATTTCGAGCGTCCTTGAGGCGCAAGCTCTCATCGAGTGAATGATTGACGAGGGCCGCGCGCCCACCCTTGACGAACTCGCGAACACGCTGTTTGTAAGCAGGTCGCATGTATGCTCGGCATTTTCTCGTGAAAAACAGAACAGGGCATCGGCCATTACGCCAGGGCGTGTCGCATGAAGCGGCCAAGACCACGCTCGTAGGGGTGTTGCTCCATTGCATAGATTGTAACACGCCTAGGCTGAACGCGCTGTTCAACGTTTCCTCAAGCATTCAGAAAGTCAACGGGCGTTTCTCCCATTGAATGGTGCAATTCAAATTCGCAATAGCAAAGGTTGCGAGGCCGTGCAATCTTGCGGGCCCGCGCCATGCCTCGCGGTATCGCCATTTTAGCGATCTGATTGCACCGTAGTCCGTTTTGGAAGGGCCACGAGCATCACGGTTCCGTTCTCGGAACTTGATTCGACTTCCGCGGTGCCGCCATGGAGCGTCGCAATCTCCCAAACAAGCGCCAATCCAGCCCCGCGCCGCCGTATGCTCTGCTGCGGGACTTGTCGACGCGGAAGAACGGCTGGAAGATGCTCTCGCGGTACTGCTTTGGGTATTCCTGCCCCCCTGATCCTCAACTCTGCAGGAGCACGTGGCTGTCGTTGTCGCAGATGGAGACGTTGACGGTCGAGCCAGGGCGGCTGTAACGGATGGCATTTTCGATCAGGTTAAACACCAGCCGATAGGAGGAGCGTGTCGCTTCGATTATCAGACGCCTCCACTGCAATTGAGGGCGATGTCTTTATGCTCGGCAAGCGGAGCGAGGTCGGTGAGGACTTCTTCGGACAGGGGGCCAAGCTCAATATCGTCCTCGCAGGGAACGCTGCGGAGCTCACTCATCTCAAGCAGCACCTTGGTCATTCGCGACATCCGCTCGGTTTTCTTCTTGTAGCAGGCCGAGCAGCTCGGCTGTTTGGGGTTGCGATGCGGGTGCTCGAGACAAACAGTTCAATCTGCGCTTGCATAAGGGCGAGTGGGTGCGCAGCTCGTGTGCGGCGTTGCCGGTAAACTGACGCTGTGCAGAGAACCCTTCGCCAAGACGGCGATCATATCGTTGAATGAGGCGCTGCATCGTTGCAGCTCGGCGGGCAACATCTTCGCTGAGTCTGATTTCGCTTAGGTTGTCAGGGCTGCACGCGCTCAACCTGGGCTGCAAAAGCCCGTAGCGGCTTGAGCGCGGCCGCTCACAAAGTATGCTAGCACGCCGCCAAGTAGCGTGACTCCAATCGTGATGCACCAGGCTGTCGCGCCAAAGATTCCTGTGCGTCGTTTACGACGATTGTAACTTCGTCATCGAGGGCTGCGTTTGTTGGGTCGAACGCCTGGGGCGAATCCACGCCGGCAGCGTTAAGGGCCGAGATGTCACTGCCGATGGCATCCATATAGCGCATGCCCGTATAGCCGACCAGGCAATTCGTCAGCACGCATGCCGCACACGTGAGCAGCGCCGTCATAATCGTTATGCGCCATTGCAGCGAAAGCCTTTTCATTCGCCATCATCCTCCATAACGTAGCCCTCTCCAATCCGATTGCGAATCGGGTCGTATTCCAAAGCGCCGCGCAGTTTTTTTTCGGAGCGACGAGATGTGAACGCGGGTTGCGTTGCTGAAGCTGTTCACGGTGCTATCCCAAACGTGCTCGATAAGCTCCTCTTGGCTTACCGGTCGCCCCTGATTAAGCATCAGGTATTCCAATATTCCCGTTTCCTTGCGTGTAAGAGATAGAGCTTCGCTGTCCACGGGAGGCGATGCGCGCCTTGGTGTCAAAGCTGAGCTTTCCGCAGGTTAATACTATGTCGCTTTGTGCAAAGCGCCTGAGGGTAAGGCTGCGGATCCTTGCCGCAAGTTCGTCCAGATGAAACGGCTTGGTGAGGTAATCGTTGGCGCCGGCATCGAGCCCGTCGACTTTATCGGATACTTCGCCACGCGCGGACAGAATCAGAACCTTGGTCTCGCAGTCGGTTTTTCCTCAGCCCCTGAGCACGGTCATGCCGTCGATACGGGGAGATTGAGGTCGAGCACCACGAGGTCAAAGACTTCGACGTCCAGCAGGTCGAGCGCCTCCCGTCCGTCGTGACAGCAGTCGACGCTGTATGCCAGGTTTCGCAGGCTGCGTGCGATCGTGTCGCACTAGTGCTCGCTCGTCTTCGACGATTAAAATACGCATAACAGTCTCCTTGCACATTCCAAATCGCGCTTAACACGGATTTTGGTCGATATGGTCCAATAATCGCGTAACGAAAGGAGGGTCGGTTGTTTAAAGCGGTAAAGCCCGTGGTACAGGTCGCTTTGTTGATTGTCGGAATTGCCATGGTGTGCTTTGGTGTTATGCGTGGCGAGGCGGATGCCGTGCTGGCCAAAGCGATTAGGCTGTGTTTGGGTGTATCGGAATTGATAAAGAGAAAACACTGCGTCGCATTTTTTTGGCTCGATTTCGCGGATTCATTCAGGCGGCGGCGACGCTCGTCACCAACATTCACCTGCCAAACTTCGCCAAAGGCGGCATCTATCAAGGGCGCGGGAAAAACGGTTTGCGTGCCGGGGGCTTAATTCGTGCCCCTACGGCTGCGGGCGCTGTCCTATCGGTGCGTTCCAAGTCGGTGGTGGGTTCGTCCAAGTTCAATTTTTCTTACTACGTTACCGGTACGCTCATTTTGATCGGCGTGCTGCTGGGACGCTTTGTATGCGGCTTTCTGTGCAGCCCGTTTGGCTGGCTGCAGGAGTTGTTTTTCCACAAGATTCCCCGGCAAAAGCTTTCGACAAAAAGGCTCAAGGCACTTACGTATATCAAATACTTTGCGCTGCTGTTTGCCGTGGTGGTGCTGCCCGTGCTGGTGGTCAACGATGTGGGATGGGCGACCCGTTCTTTGCAAGTATATCTGTCCGCAGGGCGTGCTCGAGGCGCCATTCCGCTGTCAATCACTAATGCGGGCATCCGATCTGCGCTGGGACAGCTCTTTACCTGGAAACTTTTCGTTCTCATTGCCGTGGTAGTGCTGAGCGTTTTGTTCTACCGCCCTTTTCTGCAAGTGGATTTGCCCGCTGGGGGCATTCTATGGGCTCATGAACAAGGTGTCCTTGCTGGGAATTCGAGTCGACGCATGCAAATGCATCTCGTGCGGCACGTGCTCGAAGGTTTGCCAGATGGACGTCGATGTGACCCGTGCACCCAACCATGCCGAGTGCATCCGTTGCGGCAAATGCATTGGGGCGTGCCCTGTTGACGCCATAGGCTATCGCTGGGGTTGGGGTGTGTCGGCAGAAACGCTCCACTGACTGCCGATAAAAAAGTAAACAAGCTTTGATATGAGGCGCCGAACTGTACGCGAAGCTCATGCAGAAGGAGAACGAGATCTTTTCGAGTGATAACGCGCTGTGGGAAAAAGGTATTCAACGCGGCAAATAAAGACTCGGCAATGATTAAGGATGGCAGCAATTACGGCGATTTCCTGCTCAAGACCATCGACGGCGCTAAGGATGAGTTCACGGCGGATGAACTTAAGACGCTCAAGGCCGGTGCACAGCAGATCAAGGAGATCGAGGACAAGCTCGAGCCTGGAGAAGGAGTTCCCCGGCTGTGGAAGCACGCCGAGTGCAGGCGAGAGCGTCGACGCTTCGACCGCTGGCATGACGGCTGGTGCCAATACTTCGAGCGAGGCGACGAAGTTCCCGAGCTTTACGGGCAAGGACCTGGATGGCAACGATGTGAACAGCGACGAGCTGTTCTCTAAGAACAAGGTCACCGTCATGAACTTCTGGTTCACCACGTTGCAAGCCGTGCGTGGGTGAGTTGGGCGACCTTGAGGACCTGAATAAGGAGCTTGCCAAGAAGGGCGGTCAGGTCGTGGGCGTCAATTCATTTACGCTCGATGGTAACAAGGGCGATATTGCAGATGCCAAGGACGTGCTGAGCAAGAAGGGCGTGACATATAAGAACATCTGGTTCAAGTCCGACAGCGAGGCTGGCAAGTTCACGTCAAACCTGTTCTCGTTCCCCGACCACCTGCGTTATCGACCAGAACGGCAACATCGTAGGGGAGCCCATCGTTGGTGCGATTACTTCCGCAGAGCAGCGTGCGGCACTCGACAAGCTTATCGACCAGGCGATTGCGAATAGCGAGCAGTAAAAACCTAACTATGCGCATCGACGAGGCTTCGGGGTTCCGGAGCCTCTTCGGCACAGAAGGTCCTAATCGGGGGCTGGGAATTTCATGGTTCCAACGAGCTGCCTGATTGGGAGGGGAGGTTTCAGGCCTTAAAACCAACCCGTTTTGTCCCCGGGCAAAACGAAACTGTGGGCTCGCGGTTTCGAAATAGTTTGCGTATTTGTCCCAGGGTTTGTCCCAAACGCCTATGCGAAGACACGCGGCAGGATTCGGCGGCAAGACAGTCGAAGCCGACGACCGGACAGAATTTAACTGGAATGACGCTACAACATGCGAGCGTGAAAGGGTGGGGAATAGCGGTAACTGGCTTTTCTGAACTCGCGTTTTGGTGCCGCCGAGTATCGCCTGATGCTGTTTCGGCGCCGCCATAGAGCAAAGCCACCCAGCGAAATAACGGGAATAACGGCCTCCGGACCCTCTGGTTCGGATGCTTTCTTTTCGTTCTGCCCGAATAGGACTCTCGCCAAAGCCCCTACGTCATCGAGCGTGAGCGTTTTCGTAGGCGCTTTGATTTCTTCTGGCAAATTGTCGGGGAATCAGCGCCTTCACTCTATCCTCGTTGCCGTCTTGGATTGCCTGCTCGTAGTACCAGCCTTTGAACTTCAGCATGTCCAGCGCACGGTTCATGTTCGCGTTTCCGACTCCATATGGGCCTTTCGCTCCTTGAACATGGCCTTGCGCTTTAGAGGATATCGTCGATGGGCCTTCTGCGCACCATTCCATGAACACCCGGATGTCCTTTGATCTCCATCCCAGCCTTTTTAAGCATTCGATGACCCGAAGCGCCTGGAGTTCCGTATCGCCGAATCGGCGAATGCCGGACGCCCGCTCCAGGCCCGAACAATCCCTGCTTGTCGTAATATCGCAGCGTGGAAACGGGCAGACCGAACATCTCCGCCACCTGTCCGATCGTGTACATGGTCCCTCCGGATAAATCTCGAATTTATTCCTTGACCTAAAGCCAGGTTTAGGTATTACTTTTTATTCTCGTCAATATAAATTGGGAACGCAAGGGTTGTTCCGTAATTGCCGGTTGCCCCGCCCTTGAGCAGGCGCGACGAATGGGCATGGGAGTTTAGGCACGGCTTAGCTGCGCGGAAGCAGATTTGTATCTAGAATCATCGACAGGAGGAAATCGATCATGACGATTAAGCAGACGGCGGGCAGAGATGCCCTGGGGGATTTTGCCCCAAATTTGCACAGCTCAATGACGATGTGCTGTTCGGCGAGGTGTGGAGCCGAGAAGACAGGCTTTCCCTTCGAGACCGCAGCGTGGTGACGGTTGTGGCCCTGATGGCGCAGGGTCTGACGGACTCCTCGTTCCAATATCATCTGATGTCCGCAAGAACAACGGCGTGACCAGGGATGAGATAGCGGAAATCCTTACGCACGCGGCGTTTTACGCGGATGGCCTAAGGCGGGGCGGCCTTCCGCATGGCGAAGGAGGTCTGGGCGGATGAGCGCGACGATGCCGGACGCAAAGGCTCGACACCAAAAACGAGATGGCTCTATCGTGGTGCCCCCTCTAACGACGCATCGGTGAGTACTTTATCGGGCAAAAGCTACTCGCGCTCCCTTTCCACCGAGCAGGTCGGCATTTACAACGTTACGTTCGAGCCCGGCTGCCGCAAATAACTGGCATCGTCCATCAAAAAGCGGCGGCGGGCAGATTCTCGTCTGCGTGGTTGGCCGAGGGCTTTGCCAGGAATGGGGCAAACTGGCACAAGAGCTGCGCCCTGGCGATGTAGTGAATATTCCCGCGGGCGTAAAGCACTGGCACGGTGCGGCGCCTGGACAGTTGGTTCTCCATCTCGCGGTGGAAGTTCCTGGTGAGGGGACTTCCAACGAGTGGTTGGAGCCCGTGGACGACGAGGAATACCTTTAAAGCGACAAACAAGCAGGCTTTAGGCATGAGCGTTGAAACTGACGCAGAATGGGACAAGGTGTTCCCCAAAAAGCGAGATGGTGGGGCACAGCAAGGCGACCTTCCGCAACCGGATACGGCATCACGCTGGCGGCCGACGTGCCGAAGAACGTGAAGGCAAGCTGCCCGCCATCGCCGCCAACAAGCGCCCGTTTGGCGCGGTGAAGGAGCAGTCCTCCGGTCTGTATGCGCAGAAAATGGCGGAGCTGGGCTTTTTGCAATTGCCTTTGACCCGTCCTATACCGGCGAGAGCGGTGGTAGCCCCGCTATGTAGCATCTCCGGACATCAACACGAGGACTTTTGCGCAGCGGTGGATTTCCTTTCCGTGCAGGAGAATGTTGACCCGGAGCGTATCGGCATTATCGGTATCTGCGGCTGGGGCGGCATGGCAGAACGCGGCGGCCCATCGACACCCGTATCAAAGCCACCGCGGCTATGACGATACGACATGACCCGCGTGACCGCAAACGGCTATTTTGACGCCGAGGATCAGCGAGCAGGCGCGCTTTTAAAGCGAAAAAGCGCTGAACGCACAGCGCACCGAGGACTATAAAAACGGCAGCTATGCGCTGGCGGGCGGCGTGGTCGATCCGTTGCCGGAGGACGCGCCGCAGTTTGTAGCGGACTATTACGCCTACTACAAAACAACGCGGCTATCATCCCCGCAGCCTGAACTCCAACGGCGGCTGGAATGACCTCTTCGCTGTCCTTTTTGAATATGCCGATTTTGCAATACAGCAGCGAAATCCGCTCTGCTGTGTTGCTGGTGCATGGCGAGAAGGCGCACTCCCGCTATTTCAGCGAAACCGCGTACAACAAAGTTGACGGGGGACAACAAGGAACTGCTCATTCCCCGGTGCCAGCCACACCGACCTTTACGATCGGATGGACGTCATTCCGTTTTGAAAAACTGAAAGCATTTTTTGAGGAATATCTGAAATAAGGCGTATCTGATTTAATGCCAAGTCCCCAGCAACGATTCTTCTAAAGAGTAGGAGTAGCTGAAACGAGGCGATTGAATAACTCCATACGTTTTGGTTAAAACAAAATAATATGCCGCGCGCCTGCGGCATGAAGGACGGAGATTTCTATGAATATTGCTGTATTGAGTGGCAGCCCGCGCAAGGGCGCCAATACCGATACCATGGTCGAGACGTTTGCCGAGACCGCGCACGAGGCCGGCCATACGGTCGAGGTCATCCGCGTTGCCGGGCAAAAAAGATCGCTTTGTTGTCTGGGGTGCCGGTACTGTTTTACCCATGAGGGCGCCTGTGTGCAGAAGGATGACATGGCCGATGTGATCGAGTCGCTGAAAGGCGCCGATATGGTTGTCTTCGCTTCGCCTATCTACCTGGTTTGATATCACCGCGCAGGAGAAGGCCGCCATCGACCGCCTGTACGCCTTCGGTGCTACGGGTTTCCCGTTCACCAAGACGGTCCCTTTTGCTCGATAGCCACAGCGAGGGCGTCTATAATGCGGCGATCGCTATGTACGAGTCAACCTGCGCGTACTGCAAGTGGGAGGACCGGGGCATTGTCACCATCAGCGGCATGACCGAGCGCGACAGCATGGCATCGTCGCCCAAGTTGAAAGAGGTACGAGAGCTCGCTCGCAAAAGCTCGCCTAGGGACAAGAAGAACGCATGGCAATCAGCGCCAGAGGAAGTGCTTGCTGTCCTTATCAAAATGATCGCTGATTGCCATGCATAGTTGCTGACATTTTCTTTTGCAACTTTGCTGGCTGCTCGGCGCTCGTTTCTATCGAATGCTCTAGCTGGGATACCTCAAGCGTGACCGACATGGCGGGTATGTTCTTTTGTTGCCTGTTGCTGTCCGCCGCGGACGTTTCCTTCTGGGATGTCTCGCGTTACCAGCTGCGATCGCATGTTCGCTGGTTGCAGAGTTCTCAAGCCCGCTGGTTCTTTTCCAGGTTTCATTTGGGCAATGATTGCGTCAATGGAAACCTCGCGCTCATTCCCGCGAGAGTGGCCATTCGTCTTTTCCGATGAAGTTGGGTTTACCCTGCACAACCAAATTTCACGTCGAAATTTTGTTGCAGGCGCGGCAACCGTTGGTGCGATGGCTGCTTTTGGCATGGCGGGCTGCTCCAGCAAGGGTAGTGGCAAGGCGGAAAGCAAGGCCGAAGAATACGACATCGTTATCGTGGGTGCTGGTGGAGCGGGGCATGTCTGCTGCCATCGCGGCGCATGATGCAGGGCGTTGAGAAGGTCGTCGTTCTTGAGAAAGAAGGCAATGTCGGCGGCAACACGAATTTCGTCTTCGGGCATGAACGCTTCCCGAAACGAAATTCAGAAGGCTCAGGGCATCGAGGACTCCAACGAGCTTTTTGCCCAGGAAATCTTGGATGGCGGTCACGATACTGGCAATCCGGAGCTCGTCCACTTCATGTGCGATAACTCCGCCGGAGCTATTGATTGGCTTGATGGCATCACGCTTGACAACATCACGATGACAGGGCGGCATGTCGGTGAAACGCTGCTGCCATCCTCGATCGACGGCTCTGCTGTCGGCGCACCATTGTTCCTGGTATGCAAAAAAGGCCGTTGAGGATCGTGGCATCGAAATCAAACAAATTGGCGATGTCAGCGAGCTCGTGCAGACCGATGGATCCCGATTATCAATGGGCGTGAAAACCACGACAAAAGGGCGACTACAGCGCCCAAGGCTGTTATTCTCGCCGCAGGCGGTTGGGCGCCAATCCCGACATGACGAAGTATCGCCCCGACCTTGAGGGGTATGTTTCCACCAACCAGCCTGGCGCTACGGGTGATGGCATACAATGGCCGAAGCAACGGTTGCACAGCCTGATTCAGATGGATCAGATTCAGATTCACCCGACTGTCGAACAGAGCCCTCTATGTTGATAGCAGAGGGCCTGCGCGGTGGCGGCGCAATTCTGGTCAACTCCGAAGGCAAGCGCTTCTTCAATGAAATGAGCACGCGTGACAAGGTCTCTACTGCAGAGCTGAACAGCCGGGTAAATTTGCGTAGAGGTTTTCGACCAGACCGTTTGATTGAAGAATAAAGCCGCTGCGAACTACGACAAATGGCCTTGTGAAGAAGGGCGACTCAGTAGAGGCTTTGGCTAAAAGAAATCGAGGTTGATGCAGCTGCCTTGCAGGCGACCATCGATGCCTACAACAAGCTCACGACCTGAGGCGCAACCGATGAATTCGGTCGTACTCAGGGCATGATTGAATTCCAGCCTGGCAATATGTACGCCATTAAGGTTGCTCCTGGCATTCATCACGAGATGGGCGGCATTAAGATTAATGTCGACAACCAGGCTCTTGGCGAAGGCGACGAGCCGATCAAAGGCCTGTATGCTGGGGCGAAGTAACGGGCGGCATTCATGGCAACAACCGTATTGGCGGCAACGCCGTTTGCGACATCACGGTGTTTGGCAAGAATGCCGGCGAGGTTGTCGCAAAGGCCATTCAAGGCTAACGATAAGACTCACTATTTCAATACACCCTTTTGGCGGGGCTCGCATATGCGGGCCCCGTTTTTTGCTAGCGGTTGGGCCGTTGTGCCGTTGGCTGCTGTTTTGTGGGGCGTTTTATCCGAAAATCATTCTTGCCAAATCCGAAAAGCAGCTTTGTTCCGTAGCAAATGATCACAACGCCGCAAAGGCGGATTGAGCCAGGTAAGGGCACGCGTATTGATTTTGGCCCGAGCAAATGACGCAATGGCAAGGCCGTTGAACCAAATGAAGCTTGCCGACGTGAAGCCGAGGATGAAGGGAAGGTCGCCGCGCTGGTAGCGTTGCCCCTGAATGCTCCCAACATCATGGTGCCATCGATGAGGGCTTGTGGGTTGAGCCATGTCACAACGAATGCGGCAACGACGATCTTTCAAGAATGGCTGGTTGACGTCTTTGCCGCCATCCAAGCTCGCTTCCGTCCTAATAAGGCCTATGCCTATGTATATAACCAGCAGGCCGCCAAGCCCCAGCATGATTTTCTTAAGCCACGGAAACGCATCCATGAGCGCCCCGGCTCCCAAGAAACACGTAACTCCCAGGGAGATGTCCCAGAACACAACTACGAGACGTCGCTAGCGCTCGAGGAACGTATGACTTAACGCGCTGTTGATGACGAAGAGGTTCTGCATGCCGATAGGGGGCAAGAAATGCCAGCCCCAACGATAATCCTTGAAGAAAACAGGTAGCATGCTCAAACGCTCCTTGCTGTTTGGGGCCGGTGGATCACCAACCTGTTAAATGCCTCGTAGCGTTTAACAGGTTGGCGGGGGAGTTGGGGCTTCGGGTAGGCGAGCTTTGCGGGCAATGGAAGGGGTGTCGGTGCCTGATGCGTCGGCGATGAGTCCATGCCGCTTGCCCGGTTGAGCAGAAAATAACAGGGATTGTGTCGCCCCTGGTCCATCCAGATTCTTGCCGTTTTAAAGCACGAGAACCTCCTCTACAAATGACTGTATATTGGTATTTTACCAGTGGGCTATAGTTGAAACCAACGTTTCGGCATGCAAACGTGTCGCCGCTTTGCGAGGGCGTTCGAAGAAAGATGAGGAGCATCGCATGAGCTTTATGGACCTGATTACAGGAGCCACTATTAACAGGGGCGTTGATCAATGGCGCGCGACCGATGGCGCGGTTTTGATCGACGTACGTAGTGAAGAAGAATATGGACAGGGCCATATTCCCGGGAGCGTCAATATTCCCTTTAACGATATTAAGCGCGTGCTTCAGGAATATCCGGAAAAGGAGACCCCGATTTTCGTCCATTGCTCACGGGGTCGAGAAGCGGTCAAGCGCTTTCGTTTTTGAAGCGTTCGGCTACACCAAGGTTGAGAATATCGGCGGCATCACGGGCTATAAGGGGAAGTGGTTCGCCAGCGTTCCTGCGCGGGTAGAGACGGATGTGCTAAACGCTACGAGCATTTAACACATCCTGTTGATTTGCTAGTTCATGCAGCCTTCGCAGAATGCGCATGCGGAAGGCGTTGCGGCAAGGCCGCCGAGTGCGCTTTTCGAAGCTCGAAGGGAAGGGAATTGCCCACGCGCCGCATGGCTTCAACGGTTTCGTCGAAGTTCGCGAGATTGCCAATGCCCGCGAGCGCGATTTGCGCCGATACGATTGCGTTGGCGACGCCCGTGGCGTTGCGCTTCTGGCAGGGCGCTTCGACCAGGCCCGCGACGGGGTCGCACACCAGGCCCATGAGCCCGCAAAGCGCATTGCTCGCCGCCGCGAAGCATTGTGCGGGTGTTCCTCCGAAAGCTCGCATGCCGCGCTTGCAGCCATGGCGCTTGCTGGCGCCAACTTCGGCTTGACAGCCGCCTTCCGCTCCGGCAACCGTAGCATTCCTCGTGATCAAATACCCAATTGCGGCTGCGTTCGCTAAAGCGTTGATGAGTTCTTCATCGCTGAATCCATGTTCATCTTGCGCCGCTAAAGACATTGGGCACGACACCCGAAGAACTGGCTGGGGGCCGCGACAATACGCCCATAGACGCGTTCGTTTCGAGCACCGCCATGGCATGGTTGCGCGGGCGAGCATAGGGTCGGCGATGCATGCGTTTGCCGTGCCGCTATCCGTTTTGGCCCGAGCTTCGAAAGCGCTGCTGCCCTTCTCCACCAATGAGAGGCCGCCCATCGAACGCACGGGCGATGCTATGGGCGCGGTTGCCGATTCGCGCATAACGGAAAGCACGCGTTCCAAATAGCGTCGCGTGTTGTCGACCGCGACGCCATCGGCTTTCGGGCATGCACCGTTCGCGGCGGCACATTGCCTCCGAAATCGCGATCATGTTCACAATAGTAGCATTTCTGCCCCGCATGCAAAATCGAGTTCTTCAAAACGGGCGGCGGCTTCCGCGGGTGGTGAATTGGCGGCGAAAACCGCCGGCGTTTTCCGCATTGCTCTTCACAGGGGCAACCGCTTGCTCGCTCGATCGCTTTTCACGATGCGCACGTCGAAGATGTCTGGATGCTTCGCGATGCTTGCGGCCACGCGCTCGTCGATTTCGTCATCGGTTTGCATAATGGTGTAAGCGAGCGCCTTTTCGCGGAACAGCTTTTTGTGGTGGCGATATTCACGTCGAATACCGAAAGGCATGTCGTGCGATGTGCGCGAGAACGCCCGCCACGTCGCGTTGCTTCACTGACAATGCTGTGATATTCGCCCGTCAGGCGCACGTCGATGCCGTTGATGCGCGTGATGACCGCCGCGCCTCCGCCAATGCTCTCTCACGCATGGAAACATGAGAACCCGTGGAATCGGTGACTTCGATGCATACGGTGTTGGGGTGGGGCATTGTCTGTTCGGGCGCGCCTCGAATGTGAAACTCAAGTCTTGTTGTTTGGCGATTTCGAATGAATCGCGAATGCGTTCGTCGTCGGCCGCCATGCCGAGCAGGCCTGCGACAAGGGCTTTATCGGTGCCGTGTCCGCGATAGGTGTGGGCAAAGCTGCCGCCATAGATGAAAGCCACCTGGCGAGGTTCGCCCGCGAGCAAACGGCGGCACATGCTCGCGATGCGTAGCGCACCCGCGGTGTGGCTGCTCGATGGGCCAATCATAATGGGGCCGATGATATCTCGAATGCCAAGAATCCTCATGTTTGGCCTTTCTGCTGGGAATTTATGGGTCATTGCACACGAACGGGCTCGCGTGATTCTGCCATGGTACACTGTTTCGCTACGATTTGTATGAAGTGAAACAAGGGGAGGAAAACCCTATGCCTTCGATTCTGGTGTTCGGTCACAAGAATCCCGATAACGATGCGATTTCGGCTGCGATTGGCTGCCTATCTGAAGAACGAACTCGCCAAGAAGAACGGCGAAGATGTGACGTACGAAGCTGTTCGCCTCGGCGGCCTCCCGCCCGAGACCGAGTGGATTCTTTCCGAGAATGGCATCGAGACCCCGCGCCTCATCGAGGGTGTGGGCGAAGGCGATAAGGTGATTCTTGTCGACCACAGCGAGGCACTGCAGTCTGCCGAGGGCCTCGAGAATGCCGAGATCGTCGAAATCGTCGACCACCATCGCCTGGGCGGCCTTACCACCGCGCAGCCGCTTCGCTACAACGCCATGCCTGTTGGCTCGACCTGCGCGATTGTTGCTCGCGAGTTCGGCATCGAGGGCATCGAAATGCCTAAAGGCTATCGCTGCCGTGCTGTTGGGCGCCATGCTTACCGACACGGTGATCATGAAGTCTCCCACCACCACGAATTTCGACCGCGATATCATCGAAAACGGCTGAATTCGTTAGCGTTGACCCGGTGGAGTACGGCATGAACATCTTCGCGTGCCGCTCCAACCCGGCCGAGCTGCCTGTCGATAAAATCGTGAACGCCGATGCGAGAAGGAATTCGGGCTTTCGAACGGCAGCAAGGTTTATATCGGCCAGTTCGAAACCGTCGACCTTCAGGCCGTGCTTGGTCGCGAGGCTGAGATTCGCGAGGCCATCAAGGCTCTCGTTGCCGAGAAGGGCTACCAGTTTCGTGCTCTTCTTCGCGACCGACATTCTGGCTGAGGGGCAGCCAGTTCATTTGCGAAGGCGATACCGAATTCGTGAACAAGGTCTTCGGCATCGATGTCACCGGCAAGAGCGTATGGATGCCGGGCGTCCTTTCCCGCAAGAAGCAGGTTGCTGCGCCGATTCTCGCGGCTTTAATTGAAAGGCCGGCCTTTCAGGGGCCGGCCTTTGCTTTCGCGCGGTATCGTCTGCGACGCGATATTGTGGGTTATTTCGCAACCTATTCCCAAAACGATGCAAAAGAACGTTTTGGGGAATGGGTTGCAGCATTTGCGGATGAATCGCTTCCAGAGCGTTCTCCATGCGGCTTTGTGCTACGGTCCGATGTTTCGACGCGGGCGGGAAGGCTCTGCGATGCGAGTTCGAACTTCCTCTTTTAAAAGGTGGGCCTCATGCATAAGATTGGTTTTGTTGGGTGCGGCAATATAGGGCGCGCTATGCTTTCTGGCGTGCTTTCTGCTGGCTTGTGCGAATCTGGCGATATCATCGTTTCCGCGCGTACGCAGAAAACGCTCGGATGCCGTTCATGAGGAATTCGGTGTCAATGTGGCTTCGAACAATGGCGATGCGGCAAAAGCCGAGATGGTTATTTTGGCCGTCAAACCTCAAATGTACGAATCGGTTATTGCCGAAGTCGCGCCCTCGCTTTCGAGCGAGGCGATCGTAGTCTCCATTGCTCCTGGTAAAAACGCTTTCATGGCTTGCCGAAAAAACGGGCGCGAAAAAAATCGTGCGATTGATGCCCAATACACCTGCTGCCATTGCTGCGGTATGACGTCTGTTGCGTATGGCGACGGGCTTGACGAGGCCGACAAGGCTCGCGTCATGGCTTTCGTCCAATCGTTTGGCGAAGGCGAGGTGCTCTCTGAGCACCTTTTTTCGATGCCGCAACTGCCGTCGCGGGTTGTTCCCAGCATATGTATATATGTTTCATCGAGGCCATGGCCGATGCTGGCGTTGCCGAAGGGTTGCCCAGGGCATCGGCATATCGCATGGCCGCGGCTGCCGTTGCAGGCTCGGCTCGTATGGTGCTCGAAACGGGCCAGCATCCGCCGCGCTGAAAGATGCCGTGTGCTCGCCAGCTGGCACGACCATCGAAGGCCTTCGCGTGCTCGAGGAGAAAAGGCATGCGTTCGGCGGTCATCGAGAGCCTTTTGGCAACGATTGAAAAAGCCAAGCGCCTCTAGCTAGCTTATTGCTGATACGAATTGCTGTTATCTATATAAGAAGGATTCGCGCGTGTTGCCGAACGACGAAGACAAGAAAATATCAATCGAAAACGAAACGCGTGATGCTGCTCGCATCCGCCTTGAGCGTAGGCAGGCTTCGAAAAAGACGTTTCCTTTGATGATGATATTTTCGATCTTTCGGGGCGCAGTGCTCATCGAGCCAAGAATGCCCGAGATGCCGGTGGAGATCATGCCGGTAGCCATAATTCTCATTCACGGATGCATGGCAGGTCGTTTCGTTCCGATTATCGTGGTGTTCGTTATATCGCGGCTTCGCTGTCGTCTCTCTCGTCGATTCCGAGGTCTGTTGTCATTTGTGTCGTTGCGGTTCTTGTTATCTTTTCGCTGATGGTTGTTGCTTCTCGTTTCGAGCATACTCCCGAAATTGCCTCGTTGGATACTTTTGAGGAAGTAGAAAGCGTTCCAGGCGAAGACGGGGATGCTTCTGGTGATGCGGAAATTGCGGATTTCTCTCTATTGCCCGCGGGGTTTAGATGCAAAAACGCGCGAATCTCTCGAAGCTCAATCTGATGACCCGCGTATCGTGAGCATTGTGAATAATGTAGTCGCTCTTGGTAAAACGGGGAGCACTACCAGCAGAAAAATGCTGGAACTTGCCGCTAAAGACCCCGAGGCTCTTGATTATGTTGCCGACTTTCCCGATCGATATCCTGCAAGTTCGGGTGCGGCGTACTCTGATACCGTGGCGCGGGGATCGGTTCCCGACTTGAAACAATGGGATCAGCGTTGGGGCTATGTCAGTATTGCGGCGCCGCTCTTGGTTCTACGGGATGCTGTCCCACGTCGCTTTCTATGGTCTATATGGCGCTCACGGGCAAAACCGACAAAGTCGCCCGCCGACATGGCCCTCTTGCGACCGCCGATGGGTATGCGGTCGATGGGGAAGGGACTATCGGCGAATTTCTTGTTGATGATGCCGGGAAAGCTTGGCCTTGCGTGCGAGGGAATTCTCTCCTCCGCGGCAAAAGCTTCGTTCGCTATCTCAAAAACGGCTTCGTCGTGATTGTTAACGTAGGTCCTGGTGATTTCACCGATAGCGGCCACTTCTTCGTTGCGCGAGGCGTTTCGAACGACGGCACGATTCAAATCAATGACCGTATTCCAGTGTGAATACTGCGAAAACTTGGGACGCGAACGCAATCGCAGATCAGTCGATTGGCGATGTACGCCTTTCATGTCGCTTAGGCGCTGTGTCAGCGTGCGTCGTCTTCTTCTGGCTGGCTTTCACGAACGTTTTCGTCCACTAATCCATGAGTCCTCATGCCTCGTCGTTGTGGGCCGCATAACATGGTATTGTTTGCGTTCGCGGGCTTGTGCCACGCATATTAGCACGGAGGTTTTCATGAAGAAGTTTTTCACCAGTCTGCCGTTTATCTTGCTCGTGGCGGTGGTCGTGGGCATTCTCGTTGGCCTTGTTGCCAACGAGGCGGTTATGAACGTGGTTTGTGACGGTCAAGTACGTGCTCGGCCAGGTCATCATGTTCTGCGTTCCGCTTATTATCATCGGCTTCATTGCGCCATCCATCACGAAGCTCGGCTCGAACGTGTCGCGCATTCTGGGCGTGGCTGTGCTTATCGCGTATTGCTCGAGCATTGGTGCCGCGTTGTTCTCGATGCTCGCCGGCTACGCTATCATTCCCAACCTGTCTATCGCCACGTCGGTTGATGGGCTCAAAGAGCTGCCCGATATCGTATTCCAGCTCGATATTCCGCAAATCATGCCTGTTATGAGTGCGCTTGTGCTTTCCATTTTGCTTGGCCTTGCTGCGGTATGGACGCATGCCGATCTCATGTGCAAGCTGCTCGACGAGTTCCAGCGTATCGTTTTGGCCATTGTGACGCGTGGTTATTCCGATTCTGCCGTTCTTTATCGCTACGACGTTTTGCGGTCTTGCATATGAGGGCACCATTACGCGTCAGCTGCCCGTGTTCCTTGCGGTGGTGCTTATCGTCATCGTCGGCCATTACATCTGGCTTGCTATTCTGTACGGAATCGCCGGTGCTTTATTCGGGAGAGAATCCGTTGAAGGTTCTTCGCCAATACGGCCCCGCGTATTTGACGGCTGTTGGCACCATGTCATCCGCTGCGACGCTCGCCGTTGCGCTTCAGGGCGCCAATCGCGCTGCGCCTCCGCTGCGTCGCGATATGGTAGCTTCGGCATTCCGCTGTTCGCCAATATCCATTTGTGTGGCTCGGTGCTCACGGAAGTCTTCTTTGTTATGACCATTGGTCAAATGATTAATGGATCCATGCCCGAGCTTTCTACCATGATTTTTTGTTCTGCCTGCTGCTTGGCGTATTCGCCATTGGCGCTCCCGGCGTTCCCGGCGGCACCGTTATGTGGCATCGCTTGGCCTTATTACGGGCGTGCTCGGTTTCGGCGATACGGCCACGGCGCTCGTGCTCACCGTATTCGCCCTGCAAAGATAGCTTCGGCACTGCGTGCAATATCACGGGCGACGGCGCCTTGACGCTCATGCTTACGGGCTATGCCGATCGTCATGGGATTGAAGAGTCTGACGAGCATCGCCAGCTTTTCGATACCGAAGACGAAAAGAAAATTGGTTTTTGCGAGATAGCGAGCTTGCGTAACGGGTTTACGCGTTCTTTGAAATTGCATATTGTTCTGGAAGCTGCGTTTTGCGGCTTCCTTTCTTTATGAGGGCGACTTGGAAAAGCGACAATCATCGGTTCTGTTTCGGAAAAGCGACTATTGGCGGGCGCGCTTTTAAAATAAACGACGCTTTGCCTGCGGTTCATACAATTGCTGTCTCGAGACGGCATGCTGTCGTAATTTTCGTGCTGGAAAACGTGCCTATCGAGCGCGGCCTTTCCCTTGTGAGGTGCATAGGGATGGGCTTCCGCTTCGTATTATGTAATATATACATTGCATTTTTTGCGTTTCCTTCCACAAAGCGGTGATTGGTTCAAGATTTTTGCCGACACGTTCACAATTCCTCGACGTAATTATGATCAAAAGAGCTGTGAACTGGGAAAACGATATCTAAGATGAATAGATACGCCCGGGTGCGGCGTTTGACACTCTATTTTGACGATGGTAAAGTTTCGCCTTTGCGTTTCGCGAGGACGTTTGCTTGCGCCGGCGTGCTGCCAGGCCGCAGGCAAGGCCGAACGGTTTCGAGCTCCTGGGTTGAACATTGAGCTTGGGAAGCGCAAGGCTTAGGGGAGGCTGACCCCACTCAGCCCAGGCAAGAACGAGCTTGTGCGGGTCGTTGGAAAGTGCCGGCAAGCCGTAAGATTTGAAGGAGAAGCTTTGCCTACTTTAACCAGCTGGTCCGCAAGGGCCGCGCCAAGCAGGTCGACAAGAAGAAGACCCCGGCGCTCAAGGGCAACCCCCCAGAAGCGTGGCGTGTGCG
>VOFG01000069.1_pt1 | contig 24953 bp, 42 predicted proteins | sample 5384171 | NCBI WGS metagenome assembly VOFG01 (sample SAMN12384726, study PRJNA508395) | human gut metagenome | isolation source: healthy gut F | host: Homo sapiens | reverse complement strand
ACCGGACAGCTCACAGAGCTGCGTTCTTTAAATGAACTGCAGAGGAAGTGTATGATCTGATCGTCAGCGTTTCTTAAGTATTTTTTATCCGTCAGCAGAATATCAGACGGTAAAAACTTGTGGTTGGCTGTCGGAGAAGAAAAAACTTTTGCCGGTGCAAAAGCATTAAAAGATGTTAAGGATTTTAGAGTTGCAGAAGAAGACAGGACAGAAAAAGAAAGCTGGCAAGGATGAGAACGGGGAGACAGACAGTCGGGACTACGGAACTGGCAGATCGGCTGACAGAGGGCAGGAACGCGGTCAGTAGTTATTCTTTAAAGAGGCTTTCAGCCGCCGAAACGCTACACTTCCGGTTCAATGAACATTGGAAAATGCCGGGCAATTGATCGAGGATAGAGCTGCGCACTGAATCAAGAGCGCCGGAATTGGAACTTCCGCCACCCGCGCAGAGATCATCAAAAACTGGGTGCGCATCGGTTGCCTGCACCTGAATAAAATCGCAGATCGCAATGCGCCGGGTGCTGGGCGGATGGTCTGAAGTGAATATGACCGTCCCGGCACTTTTGAATCCGAAAATGACTGCTTCGTGAGGAAAAAGGACTTGACGGTATCACGCGGAACGGTGATCATGGAAGATTACCGAGAAACTTGAGGATTTTATCCGAAAAGAGACATTAAAACATGGTGGAACGGAATCTGACGTCACAGCTTGACAGATCCAGCCGTTGACCGGAAAAGGGCGCAAGAGGCATTGCGGCAAAGAAAAAGCGGCATTGCCTGTCCGGTCTGTGGCGCGGACTTAACGACACCGTTTGGCTATGGGTGCAGCAATTATAAAAAAGAAAAGACGGCATAAACAATGGCTTTCCATCGGAACGATTGCAGGGCGTGATCTTTCGGAGGAGGAGTTCAGGATTTGATTACAGAAAGGAAGAACGGATGTTCTGGATGGTTTTGTCTCAAATCGAAGAAGAAATTCCCGGCAGCACTCGTTTTACAAGAAGGATGAGGAGGAAAAATCAATATCAGTTTTTGATTTTTCGGCAAATGAACCCTGAGTGGTGGAAGATCAAATTGCCCTTCGTGTGGCGGAGATATTGTAGCAACTTATGGGTTAGGTGTATTCATTTTGACCGGGGAAAAAGAAGACGAGCTGCGATTTCTCAGTGGGAAAAATTGCAGAGAAAAGTCTGAATGTATCCCAGCTTACCGAGCTGATCACGAACGGAAGGACAGAGACAATCCGCGGGTTTAAGTCCAAGACCGGGAAAAAAATTCGATGCCTGCCTCTGTATGGAGAAAGGACGAAAATGGCAAAACAGTCATTAAATTCGATTTTGAACATGTAGAGGCAAAAAAAGTAAAAAGATGTCGTATGTCCGCTCTGCGGAGGAGAAATCGTGCAGACACCGTTTGGTTCGGATGTTGCGAACTATACGAAAGATGATCCGGAGAGCTGCCGTTTTCTATTGGTAAAATGGCAGAAAAATCTGACAGAATCACAGGTGAAAGAATTGCTCACAAACGGAAGAACCGGAACAATCCGTGGTTTCAAGTCGAAAAACAGGAAAAAAGTTTGACGCAAGAGTGGCATTAAACCGCGATGAGGGTGGCAAAGTTACAGGTTTAAAATTTGATTTTACGGATTTAGAGCCGGTGAAAGTAAAGGATGTGAAATGTCCGCTCTGCGGCGGGAGATCATCAGACACCGTTTAGCTACGGCTGTGCCAATTACTCGAAGGACAATCCGGAAAGCTGCAGATTTGCGATCAGGAACAATCGCAGGTGTGAAGTTAAAGGCGCAGGTGAAGGAACTGCTGCTCCGTGGCAGAACGGAAGTCATCAAAGGGTTTATCGCAAAGACCGGCATGATGTTTGACGCACCGTTGAAACTCACGCCGGAGGGTCCAGGTGACGTTCGATTTTCGGAGAAACCAAAGCCTGTAGACACGACCTTAAAATGTCCAAAATGTGGACACTTTATGAAAAAATCCCAGTGGTATTACGAGTGTGAATGTGGATTTAAAGTGGCGCATACGGTGGCAAAGGTGGAGTTAGAGGAAGCCGTTATGCAGGAACTTTTGAGACCGGAAAGACGAAGAAAAAAAATAACCGGTTTACGTCAAAGCGGGGAATGTGTTTGATACCTGCCTGAAATTTGAGGACGACAGAATCAGTTTTGATTTTGATAATCCGGGAGAAAAAACGTGGTGTTGGAAAATGCAAAGCCAGCTGAAAACGCACAGAATCAGGAAAAACAAACTATGTTTGAAGCGTAAATAAAATGTAAAAAATTGACAAAATTTATTGATTTTTGTCGGGTACAGGGTTATGCTTTATATACAGTGGTACGGTACATTGAGACATGTGCGTACAAAAAAATAAATACAAAAGGAGACATAGGGATGAAAAAGGGCCAGGATTTAAAAATACGTGAAAAACTTTCTAAGAGTTATATGCAGGTTATTTTTATTGCAAGTATCTCAGCAATCGTAGGAATCGGTGCGTTATTAATTATGACAAGGATGTATAACCATGCGCTTACCAATTATGGATTCTCCCCAGGGAGATATCAGGAAGGCAATGACAGTGTTTACAGGTGCGCAGCAGCGATCTCGGTGCAATCAGTTATACAGATGAAGATATTATCAAAAAAGATGCCAAGGATACGTATTATACGTAAAACAGGATTCATTTAATCATACCTTGACATTCGAAAAAGAGCATGGTGACAAAGCCGGAAGAGATGCGTACAATCAGATCCTTGCCGATCTTGATGGATATTGGGATCTTTCCGATCAACTGATCGAAAAATCAGGTTCAACCACAGATCAAGAAGCAGCAAAAAAGTCCAGAGACCGTGCAAATAAACGAACTCAAGACCTGCATATCAGGTTGTTTACAATGATCTGAAGAACCTGATGGATATCAATATCCAGAAGGGGGATCAGTGGAAGCAATCCTGGTAGTGATGGAGATTATTGTTGTGATCGTTATGATCGCAGTGATAATTCTTTCCATTTGATTGGCAGAAGATTTGGAAACCAGATCTCGGATGGAATCGCAAACCCATTGCGCCAGATTTCAGAACGCCTGAAAACATTTGCGGAAGGAGATCTTGACAGTGAGTTCCCGGAGCATGATGCGAAGGACGAAGTTGCAGAAATGATCGAAAACGCAAAAGAAAAGATGGCAGATAACCTGAATGTGATCATCTCTGACAGCGGAAAACTTTAAATGAGATGGCAGATGGTAATTTTGCTATCGCAACAGATCATGAAGAAAGATACACCGGAAAATTCAATGATCTTCTTATTGGAATACGCAACATGAACCGCAAGATCGATGATTCTCTCCACCAGGTAGAGGAGACAGCAGAACAGGTATCCATAGGTTCCGGCAATATGGCAGAGGCTGCACAGTCCCCTGGGAAACAATCGCAAAGGAGTATTTATTGCAGTTCACTTATCCATGGGAGGCACTTGCCGGAATAAGTGATTTCATCAAGGAGATAGGACCAACACTCGACCCTGAAATCTATGAGAAAAAGAGGAGAAGATATCTGGGTAGCAAAGAGCGCAACAGTATTTGACAGCGCATATCTGCACGGTCCGCTCATCATCTGCGAGGATGCAGAAATCAGACAGTGTGCTTTTATCCGTGGCAGTGCAATCGTAGGCAAGGGCTCAGTAGTAGGAAACTCCACAGAACTTAAAAATGTAATCATCTTCAATTCAGTACAGGTGCCACACTATAACTATGTAGGAGATTCAATCCTGGGCTACAAATCACATATGGGCGCAGGCTCTATTACATCAAATGTAAAGAGTGACAAGACTCTTGTAGTCGTAAAGGATGTTTACGATACAAAAAAGAGGAGATTGAAACCGGCCGCAAGAAATTCGGCGCTATGCTCGGTGACCATGTGGAGGTAGGCTGCAACTCAGTGCTCAATCCGGGAACAGTAATAGGAAGAAATTCAAACATTTATCCGCTTTCAAGAGTACGCGGAGTCATTCCTGCAAACCACATTTTCAAGGACAAGGACAACGTAGTTCTTAAAAAATAGTAATGTTGTTTTAAAAAATATTGTATTTTTGTTGTTTTTGTCGATGATACTCTAGACTTATGACAAAAAATATGAGAGAATAAATCGGGTATGTTAAAACCATAACGAAAGGAGTCTTAAAATGATTTACACTAAGGAAGTTGAAAACATGTGCCCAGTCGCAAAGGGCGCAAAACATGAACCAGCTCCGATTCCGGAAGAGGGCAAGTGGGTTCATTCCAAAAAAATTGAAGATATTTCAGGCTTTACACACGGTGTAGGCTGGTGTGCACCTCAGCAGGGTGCCTGCAAGCTTTCCCTGAATGTGAAGAATGGTGTGATCGAAGAGGCATTAGTTGAGACCATCGGATGCTCCGGTATGACACATTCTGCAGCTATGGCAGCAGAGGTATTACAGGGTAAGACCATCCTGGAAGCTCTCAATACAGACCTTGTCTGTGATGCTATCAACACAGCAATGAGAGAGCTTTTCTTACAGATCGTTTACGGTCGTACACAGAGTGCTTTCTCTGATGATGGACTTGCTGTTGGAGCAGGTCTTGAGGATTTAGGAAAAGGACTTCGTTCCCAGGTTGGTACCATGTACGCAACCAAGGAGAAGGGCGTTCGTTATCTGGAGATGGCTGAGGGCTATGTAACAGGTATCGCTCTTGACAAGAACGATGAAGTAATTGGTTACCAGTTCGTTTCTCTTGGAAAGATGACTGACTTTATTAAGAAGGGTGATGATCCTAACACAGCTTGGGAGAAAGCTTCAGGATCATACGGTCGTGTAACTCCAGAGCAGGGTGCTGTTAAGATCATCGATCCAAGACAGGAATAAGAGGAAAGGAGAACGAAAATGGCATTATTTGAATGATATGAAAGAAGAATTGACCAGATCAACGCTGTGTTAAACAGCTATGGTATCAGCTCTATCGAAGAGGCTGAAAAAATTACCAAAGATGCTGGTTTGAACGTATATGATCAGGTAAAGAAGATTCAGCCGATCTGTTTCGAGAACGCTTGCTGGGCTTACACAGTAGGTGCTGCAATCGCAATCAAGAAAGGATGTAGAAGAGCAGCAGACGCTGCAGCAGCAATCGGTGAGGGACTCCAGTCTTTCTGTATTCCTGGATCTGTTGCAGATCATCGTAAAGTAGGTTTAGGACATGGTAACCTTGGTAAGATGCTCCTTGAGGAGGAGACAGAGTGCTTCTGTTTCCTGGCTGGACATGAGTCTTTCGCAGCTGCTGAGGGTGCAATAGGTATCGCTGAGAAGGCAAACAAAGTACGTCAGAAACCTCTGCGCGTTATCTTAAACGGTCTTGGAAAAGACGCTGCACAGATCATCTCTCGTATCAATGGATTTACATTCGTTGAGACACAGTATGACTACAAGGCAGCTAAGCTCAACATCGTATCTGAGCATGCATACTCAGATGGACTCCGTGCAACTGTAAAGTGCTACGGTGCAGATGACGTTCAGGAAGGTGTTGCAATCATGCATCACGAGAACGTAGGTGTTTCCATCACCGGTAACTCTACTAACCCGACACGTTTTCAGCATCCAGTTGCAGGTACATACAAGAAAGAATGTATCGAGCAGGGTAAGAAATACTTTTCAGTAGCATCAGGCGGTGGTACAGGACGTACACTTCACCCAGATAACATGGCTGCAGGTCCAGCTTCTTACGGTATGACAGATACTCTTGGACGTATGCACTCAGATGCACAGTTCGCAGGTTCCTCTTCCGTACCGGCTCACGTTGAGATGATGGGTCTGATCGGAATGGGTAACAACCCGATGGTTGGTGCTACAGTAGCAGTTGCCGTTTCTGTTCAGCAGGCTGCTGATGAGGGCAAATTCTAAATACGAAAGGAGAAGTAAATGAGCGAAGTAATTGTGAGAGAAAGGTATTCGTGTTAATGCTGTTGCACCTGGGATTACAGAAACTGATATGATGAAAGCTGTGCCAAAGGAAGTTATCGAACCTGTGATTGAAAGAATTCCATTGCGTCGTCTTGGACAGCCAGAAGATATTGCCAATGCGTTTGTGTTTCTTGCTTCAGATGAGACTAGTTACATTACAGGTGTTATATTAAGTGTAGATGGTATGGCAAGAAGTTAATTTAATGTGGTATGGTGATGTAATCACGGAAAACAAATGAATTTAAGACTATAACAAAGCTACAAAAAAGAAAAAAGATAAGGAGGACTGTAAAATGTCAGCTATTAATATCAATAAAAATAATTTTGAGAACGAAGTACTGAATTCCGATAAAACCGTTCTTTTTAGATTTTTGGGCATCTTGGTGTGCGCCTTGCCGTAGGGTAGTACCTATTGTAGAGGAGATCGCAGATGAGCGTAGGGATATTAAAGTTGGAAAGATTAATGTAGATGAAGAGCCTGAACTGGCAAATAAGTTCAGTATTATGAGCATTCCGACTTTAGTGGTTATGAAGAATGGGAAGATTGTACAGCAGGTTTCAGGGGCGAGACCTAAGAATGCGATTTTAGAAATGCTTTAGGGAGGTGTGCTAATGGGATTTTTTGATTTCTTTAAACAGTCGAATATTAATCAAGGCATAGAAGAATATAAAATGACTGCTGGTGCAGTTCTGCTGGATGTCCGTACTCCGCAGGAATATCAGGAAGGACATATACCCGAAAGTAAAAATGTGCCGTTGCAGAAACTTGACAATATTGCTTCTGTAGCGAAGAATAAGGATATCCCACTGTTTGTATACTGTTATTCCGGTTCTCGGAGCCGTCAGGCAACTGGGATGTTGCAACGAATGGGATATTCTAAAGTAAATAATATTGGTGGCATTGCTGCTTATACAGGAAAGGTAGAAAAATAAGATGAAGGTAGTAATCGTAGGCGGTGTAGCCGGAGGAGCTACAGCCGCAGCAAGAATACGCAGACTGGATGAATATGCTGAAATTACTGTGTTTGAAAGATCCGGATACATATCCTATGCGAATTGTGGGCTTCCATATTATATTGGAGACGTGATCACAGATCCGGAAGAACTTACACTACAGACACCAGAGAGCTTTTTTAAACGTTTCCATATCAATATGAAAATTCATCATGAAGTTATTTCCAATACATCCGGACCGCAAAACGGTTTCGGTGAAAAATTTGGAAAACGGTGAGATATTTGAAGAAAATAAATACGATAAGCTGATCCTTTCTCCAGGTGCAAAGCCAACACAGCCGAGACTTCCCGGAGTAGGTATTGATAAACTTTTTACACTTCGTACTGTAGAAGACACTTTTCGGATAAAGGAATATATAAATAAGAATCATCCAAAATCGGCTGTATTGGCAGGTGGCGGTTTTATTGGTCTGGAACTGGCAGAAAATTTGAGGGAGCTTGGCATGGATGTTACGATTGTCCAGCGGCCTAAGCAGCTGATGAACCCTTTTGACCCGGATATGGCATCCATGATCCATAATGAAATGAGAAAGCATGGGATAAAACTGGTACTGGGCTATACAGTAGAAGGATTTAAAGAAAAAGATAATGGAGTAGAGGTGCTGCTCAAAGATAATCCATCTCTCCAAGCTGATATGGTGGTATTGGCGATCGGAGTTACACCGGACACAGAATTAGCAAAAGAAGCCGGTCTGGAACTTGGCATCAAGGGAAGTATTGTAGTGAATGAAAGGATGGAAACTTCTGTACCGGATATTTATGCTGCGGGTGATGCAGTTCAGGTAAAGAACTATGTTACGGGTAATGATGCGCTGATTTCCTTGGCAGGACCAGCCAATAAACAGGGCAGAATCATCGCTGATAATATTTGTGGCGGTGATAGTCGTTACTTGGGCAGTCAGGGAAGCTCCGTTATAAAAGTGTTTGATATGACAGCAGCTACTACAGGCATCAATGAAACCAATGCCAAAAAGTCAGGATTAGAGGTAGATACAGTAATTCTTTCTCCTATGAGTCATGCCGGTTATTATCCTGGTGGAAAAGTGATGACCATAAAGGTGGTTTTTGAAAAAAGAGAGCTATCGTTTGCTTGGCACTCAGATTATCGGATATGAAGGAGTTGATAAACGTATTGATGTGCTGGCAACAGCAATTCATGCGGGGCTGAATGCAACCCAGTTGAAAGATCTGGATCTGGCATATGCGCCACCTTATTCTTCTGCCAAGGATCCGGTAAACATGGCTGGATTTATGATAGACAATATTGCAAAAGGGACATTAAAGCAATGGCATTTGGAAGATATGGACAAGATTTCTAAAGATAAAGATGTGGTGTTGCTAGATGTGAGAACTGTATGTGAATTCAGCAGGGGGCATATTGATGGATTCAAAAACATACCTGTAGATGAACTGAGAGAACGAATCAGTGAAATTGAGAAAGGAAAGCCTGTGTATCTGATATGCCAGAGTGGGCTGCGAAGTTATATTGCCAGTCGTATTCTGGAAGGAAACGGTTATGAAACGTACAACTTCTCCGGTGGATTCCGCTTCTATGATGCAGTGGTCAATGATCGTGCGTTGATTGAAAAGGCATATGCATGTGGTATGGATTATTAAAAAATAATCATAATATTTTTATAATTTTCTCATAATATAAAAAGATCCCCCATTTATTAGAAAGACTTTCATAATTCTGATAAATGGAGGATTCTTCTTTATATGTTATAGAAAAATAGTTTTATGACCTTTGGAGTGTTTCCAGTCTTTTTGAATCAAGGATTGTGATTTTGCCGCGGGAGAGTTTGACGAGTCCCTCGCCTTGAAAGTATCGGAGCATTCGAGTGATAACTTCCCTGTGGGAACCAAGATGATTAGCAATCGTTTCATGAGTGATTTTCAGCTCGTTTGTTCCTTCGATAGAGGTCTCTTCTAAAAGAAATGAAGCAACACGCTTATCCAAACTCTTCCACATGATTTGTTCAATCAGCCACATGACATCAGAAAAACGGGTAGCCATTAATTCACTGGTATAGTTTGCGACGGGAGCAGATTCCTGCATGATGCTTTTATAGATCTCAGCGGGGATGATCCAAAGATCAGTATCTTTTTCTGCTTCAATGGTTACTTCAAATTGAATGGACCGTATGATACATGAGGCGGATAAAAGACATATATCCATATCGAACAGACGGTAGAGTGTAATCTCTCGTCCTTCATCTGAAAGGATATAAGTTCGAAGCTGTCCCGATTTAACCAGTAATAATCCGGTACAATCCAGATTTCAGTTGTGAATGATTGTTCCTTTTTTCACATGCTGTGTGATCAAATTGTCTGAAATTAGTTTTTTCTGTGCTGTATTTAAGTCATTCCATAGTGGAAAATAATTTTCGAAGCTCATAATAGTTATCTCCTTTATGAACATAGTATACTTGCTTTTTTAAGATGCGTCAATCGAATAATTGACATATGCCCTTTATAGGACTATTATATAAGAAAAGCGAGAAAGGAGCAATTTCATGCCGAGACCAGTAAAATGCAGAAAAGTCTGCCATTTCCCAAATGTTTTAGAATTTCTTCCGGCAGATGATACTGAGAAAAAAATGCCCATTGTTCTGACGGTAGATGAGTACGAGACGATCCGTCTTTTGGACAAGAAAGGTTACAGTCAGGAGCAGTGTGCAGAATCTATGAAGATTGCTAGAACAACGGTCCAACGGATTTACGAGATTGCCAGAAAGAAAATAGCAGATGCTCTCATTGATGGACATCCGCTTAAAATTGATGGTGGGGATTTCATAATATGTGATGGTCAGAGCAGTAACTGCAGCTTTGGAGGATGTTACAAACAGGAAATTTACAAAAAATATGCAGTAGAAAAAAGGAGAAGATGTCATGAGAATAGCAGTAACATATGAAAATGGACAGATTTTCCAACACTTTGGACACACAGAGACATTTAAGATTTACGATGTAGAGGAAGGAAAAGTGCTACATTCAGAAGTAGTAGATACGAATGGAAGCGGACATGGTGCATTGGCAGGAGTTCTTAATGCATTAAATGCCGATGTTTTGATCTGCGGCGGAATCGGAGGAGGTGCCCAGACTGCGTTAGCGGCAGCAGGCATTAAGCTTTTTGGAGGAGTTTCAGGAGATGCAGATAAAGCGGTAGAAGCTTTTATCAATGATACACTTGAGTATAATCCAGATGTGAAGTGTTCGTGCAGAAGTAAATTCCACACTCATTTAAAAGTTCTTGATTTTCTAAGAGTTTTATAAGCTCAAAACGCTTATTTCTGTTATAATAGGAGTAACTTCTTGGAAAAAAAAGCTGATTTGATGGTATGACAAACGGACCACTGGAAGGTAGTGTGCGAGACTAAATTCCACCGGTCATGTGAGGAAAATGTGAAAGTTTAATTTCCAGTCCGACAGCAGATTTCTAAGTGGTTGTTAATGGTTGAAGCGAATCAGCTTAGGCGTTAGATTGACCAAATCAGGGTCAATGCGCTTAAGCTGAAATGCGTTTAGGGTTTCTTTTCCGAGTGTCTCTAATGCGGCGTCATAAGGCGTGCTTCCATTAAGACTTTCCCTTGGAGTGGAGTTGATGTGGTTCACGATTAGATTCACATCCCATTGTGTCAAAAATTCAAAACTAGTTCCTTTGGGAAGCACCATGCGAAGCATGGTGTGAGCCTGCTCAAGACCTCCTTTTTGTCCGCTACGCATGGGATCACAATAGTAGATGCTGGTACGCTGAATTTCATCCAGTCCTGTTTCAAGAGCGACAGGATCTCCGAATTCTGAACCTCTGTCTGTCAAGATATATTCAAAGACAGATAAGAACTCATAGGTGCCCATACGTTTTTCTAAACGGTCAAAAATAAGCCGGACAGCGCCTTTAGTACAACGATTCAGGAGAAAGGCAAGGAACAGCTTTTCCTTAGTGAAGAAAAAGGTCAGTAACGTCTTGTTGGATTCTCTGGATGAGTGTACCGTATCCATTTCTACAAAAGAGGATAACTGCAGCTCACTAAAATCACTGAATAACGTTTTCTCGAAGACGGTTCTGTTTGTAATCTGTGTTTTATGGCACTTTCGTGGCTTGAAGCCGGGCTTACGTTTTAAATCAATGTTTCTGGCTGTAAACAGACCTTGATCCAGATAGGTGTACAAGGAACGGACTGACATATCCAGTTCTGGATGATTGGTAATGATTTGATATGGAGATTGTCCCTGCTCGATTAAAGGAGAAACAATGCCATCCTTTTTGCGTAATTCATGTTTTGTCATGTTTATACCGGCTCTGGAACCGGAAAGCTTTTCACGGTATTTTCTATCAGCAAAACGTGCATCGTATCTGTATTTCTGGGCGATGGTGCAATGATTTATCTTTTTTGTGCAGCCATTACAGACATAGGGCGCCTTATCCAGTCTTTTGCACTGTTCCTTCACAAAATCCTTGCAAGTTTGATTACAGGTGGGGCAGGAAGTGCATTTTACATCGCAGAGAATGATTTTTCCGCAGACATTGGTTTTCCGGCAATGGAAGCGATGAATACAAAAGTTATGGGCATTATAGAAAGTACCTTTGTGATACCAGTCGGATAGACGGTGAGCCCTTACTTCTTTGGAAATGGATGTTGGATCCTTGCAAAGAAAGCGGGCAATGTTCTTAAAGGTTTCTCCCTTGTTCAGTTCGTTTTCGATATAGATACGGTCTTCAAGGGAAAGGTGCTTCTGGTTTCCTGGAATATATTTACTCATGGATATCCTTCTTTCTACTGCTGTCAGAAAGAAAGATAACCTTACCATTTTTACAGGAAAGAGTAAACCTTTACTGTGCGGGAGTAAATTCCACCACCAAATGTGGTGGTGGAATTTAGAAGAAGAGAAGCAATGATTGTCGTTAATATATTTAACGAAATTGTTGCTTATTTTTTTTTAAAAGCGGTATACTAGATATAACGAAACAACGAACTGAATAAAGAATACAAAAAAAGAGCCACGACCAACTTATTTTCCGCCAAGAAAATAAGTTGCGAGCCTTAATTGATTACCACCAATCAATTAAAGAAGTCGAGACCCGAAATTTGGTAAAGTATTTAATTACTTTATTAATCAGATACTTAAATATCTGTAAACCCATTATATCGGGTTTTTGAGGGAATTTCAAGTCTTTAAGAAGATACCAGGCAATCAATTAAGAAAAACTTAGTTGATTGCCTTTTTGTTGTGATTCAACTTTGATCGTAGCTTCTAACTAATTAATTTTCGTAAGAAAGGAGAACAGCTGAATGAATATCCCTTTTGTTGTAGAAACTGTGCTTCATGACGGCTTGTTAAAGTACAAATTTAAAATAGTAAAATTCGCTCAATCACTACCAAGCCAGGTAAAAAGCAAAGGGGCTATTTTTGCGTATCGCTCAAAAAAAGCATGATTGGCGGACGTGGCGTTGTTCTGACTTCCGAAGAAGCGATTCACGAAAATCAAGATACATTTACGCATTGGACACCAAACGTTTATCGTTATGGTACGTATGCAGACGAAAACCGTTCATACACGAAAGGACATTCTGAAAACAATTTAAGACAAATCAATACCTTCTTTATTGATTTTGATATTCACACGGCAAAAAAAGAAACTATTTCAGCAAGCGATATTTTAACAACAGCTATTGATTTAGGTTTTATGCCTGCGTTAATTATCAAATCTGATAAAGGTTATCAAGCATATTTTGTTTTAGAAACGCCAGTTTATGTGACTTCAAAATCAGAATTTAAATCTGTCAAAGCAGCCAAAATAATCTCGCAAAATATCCGAGAATATTTTGGAAAGTCTTTGCCAGTTGATCTAACGTGCAATCATTTTGGGATTGCTCGTATACCAAGAACGGACAATGTAGAATTTTTTGATCCCAATTACCGTTATTCTTTCAAAGAATGGCAAGATTGGTCTTTCAAACAAACAGATAATAAGGGCTTTACTCGTTCAAGTCTAACGGTTTTAAGCGGTACAGAAGGCAAAAACAAGTAGATGAACCCTGGTTTAATCTCTTATTGCACGAAACGAAATTTTCAGGAGAAAAGGGTTTAATAGGGCGTAATAACGTCATGTTTACCCTCTCTTTAGCCTACTTTAGTTCAGGCTATTCAATCGAAACGTGCGAATATAATATGTTTGAGTTTAATAATCGATTAGATCAACCCTTAGAAGAAAAAGAAGTGATTAAACTTGTTAGAAGTGCCTATTCACAAAACTATCAAGGGGCTAATAGGGAATACATTACCATTCTTTGCAAAGCTTGGGTATCAAGTGATTTAACCAAGAAGATTTATTTGTCCGTCAAGGGTGGTTTAAATTCAAGAAAAAAAAAGTGAACGTCAACGTGTTCATTTGTCAGAATGGAAAGAAGATTTAATGGCTTATATTAGCGAAAAAAGTGATGTATACAAGCCTTATTTGGTGACGACTAAAAAGAGATTAGAGAAGCGCTAGGCATTCCTGAGCGGACATTAGATAAATTGCTGAAGGTACTGAAGGCGAATCAGGAAATTTTCTTTAAGATTAAACCAGGAAGAAATGGTGGCATTCAACTTGCTAGTGTTAAATCATTGTTGCTATCGATCATTAAAGTAAAAAAGAAGAAAAAGAAAGCTATATAAAGGCGCTGTCAGAGTTTTTTGACTTAGAACATACATTCATTCAAGAGACTTTAAAACAAGCTAGCAGAACGCCCAAAAACGGACACACAACTCGATTTGTTTAGCTATGATACAGGCTGAAAATGGAAGAAGTTTTAATTGATGATAATATGGTTTTTGATATTGATAATTTAAAAGGATTTCTTACGGTATATTGAAAGGCGTCTTCGAATCCATCCAATGATGCGCAAGCTTTTGAATATTTTGGTTGATCGATATAATCATGAATCAATCGATTTTAGCCTCACGCGCTAAGTTAATATCTGTGAACTTAAAAAATTCCTTTAACAGCTTCTCTGAAAGATTTTGAATTTTTTTTTAGGAATGGTGGTAAAGATATTTCTTAGGAAGTGAACTTGGCATCTTTGCCAACTTACGTTGGTGAAGGATTTTCTAATGGCAGAGACTAATCCTTTGTGCGCATCAGAAATAACGAGTTCCGTACCTTGTAAACCGCGTTGTTTTATGTATTCAAAAAATGTTGTCCAGGTCTCTTCGCTTTCGCCACTTTGAATCATGAAGCCGATAATTTCACGGTCGCCATCTTTGGTTATTACAATCGCTATATGACAGCTTTTTGAGAGTACTCGATTTTCTTCTCGTACTTTTATATAGAGTACATCGGTCATTAAGTAAGGATAATTTTTTCTGATAATAAACGATTCTGCCACTCGTTAACCATAGGTTTGCTGAAATGATTGGAGCAGAGTTAAGGTCGCCTGTATTTTGTTTCACAGTTACAGTAATCGTTTTTTTTTCAGCAGAAGCTCCGTTTTTATCTGTTACTTTTATTGCGGATTATGTGTGACATCAAGTTCCATTAATCCTGTATTGCTACAAGATAGTTGTTCTAAGTTAGGATTGTTTGTTACATCTAAATTGGAAATAGAGGTACTATCTGCAAATAACGTATTCAATTTTCATTCTTAGATACATCAAGACTGTTAATTGATGTATTATCGCAAACGAAAGCTTCCAAATTCGGATAACGTGTTAAATCAACGCTTCTTACTTTTGAAGAACGACAATCTAATCTTTTAAAGATGAGTTTTTTAACCGGACTTAAGTCTGAAACAGAAGTCGTAGAAACATCTAAAGACTGCAAATTTGTTAGATATTGAATACCCTCTAATGAAGATATCGTTTTCATATCATGCAAGTTTAAGAATTGGGCTTTGATATTTCATCAACAGATAACACACTATCGCCGTCTTTATCAAATTCTGCAATGATTTGTTCTCTAAATACTTTGTCTGGAAAATGTGCTTCATCAATAGCAATGCTTCCAGCTTTTACTTCTGTATTTTGCTTGCTTCAACGGTCTTATCTTCGGTAACCACTTCTTTTTCTGGTGTTGCAGGTGTTTCCTGTTTTGTACTTTCTTCTTTTAAAGTTTCTGCATTTTCAGCAGTTTCTTCCTGTTCCTTGTCTGTTATATTCTCTTGTACTTCTGCGTTTTCTGTTTTCTGTTCCACAGGAACTTGCTCTGTCTTGTTTTCTTCTACAACGGCTTCCTGCACAACTTCTGTGTTTTCCTGTGCCATGACAGGGTAGGAAGCCCTGTAAGTGCAGTTGTTGTTCCAATCATCAATGCGGAACTTACTGCAAGGACTTGTTTTTTCTTCATAGTTTGTTCACTCCTTATTTTTCATAAATTCTTTGCATAGAAAAACGCACAAACTCCCCTTATAACTGGATAATCTGTGCGTTCTGTTTATTATTGATAGAATTGAAAAAGGGCAGAATTTACTTGTCTGTCTGTCTGTCTGTCTGTCTGTCGCAAGCGTAACAATGTGTGAACATGACTGTCAACCCTTTCTTTCAAAAAAATTCAATCCTTGCTTCTATACAACAAACATTATAATTTGAAACAAACACCTCTTTCAATCTTTTTATGCGTGCAAGATAAAAAAAATTGAGACATCACACTTTTCCTTTTTTCCTCTTGAGTACCCACAACAGAAAAGAAAAAAAGCCCTGTCAAGAGCTTGCCACCATTGGTGGTGCTTTGCACTCTTGATCGGGCTTTTGTTTGCTGTATCTTCTCGCAAGAGGAAAAAAGATTACTCGTCCTCATCATCAAAATGGTTATTCCTTAATACTTCCCGTAACAGTTCCATATCCTCTTTTGAGTTCGGATTTATCATTTTTCACGACTTGATAACGTGTCCTATATTTATGTCCCTCTATGCTTTCCCCAAACATATCCATACTGTATAAATCATCATAGCGGTCTAGTAGTTTTTGAAATTTCAAATGCTGGATAAATTCTTTGATTGGGTAAAGGTCGGACGCTTCAATGCTTTTCCCGTTGATGTAGTCGGTAATATATTCCCGTAACTTCTCTAACTCATATTCCAGCCATTCTTCCTCGCTGTCAAAGAAGTTATCATAGTGTCCGTGTTTCAGTTCTGCATTTAGTCTTTCTTCAATTCTTAAAAACTGACAGACTTCCTTTTCGGCTTGATTAACATACTTCCATTCTCCCGATAATAATTCATTGGGCGTTACACCCAGCACGTCCATTATCTTTTCCAGCGTTTCATAAGCAGGATAGTTCAACCCTCTTTCAATCTTGGAAAGGCTCTGCATATTGATACCGATTTTGTCCGCAAGTTCCTGTTGTTTCATTCCCTATATTTTCTTATGGTCTGTATATTATTTCCTAAATGGCTTATTTTCATTGCACAACCCTCCATATCTCGTTATATCTTCACTGTTATAAGTCTATCATGCTTAATATGATTTGTAAAGACAAAAAAGATATTGACAAATAAGCATATAAAATTACTATGCTATTGTGAGTGAATAAGCACAATAGCATGAAATACAAAAAACATTCAAAAAGAAATACCCATCTGATTAAACCCGTAGATATGAATATTGGTTGAAATGGAACTTGTTAGAAAAAGGCAAAACAGGACTTGCTGACAAAGTATTTCTGACACGGTGGCGGAAGCCTCTCAGGCTTACCGCCATGACACCTTGTGTCAAGGGGAAGAAATGCTTTGTCGACTGGCGAGCCTGCGAGCCTTGACTGTGCCCCCGTTATCTAACAGGGGGCACTATTTCACAAAAGACAAGTCAAAAACCATACAACCCCAAACCTGTGAGTAGTAATGAGAAGTTTTAAGAAGATAGTAATTTCACATTCTTTTGAATAGTGGTTTACAGGTATTTCAAGGCTGTTGTGGGATTGGAGGAATACAATGAACAATTTAGAATTTGCACTTGAAATGAAGAACAAACGTCTTGCAAGCGGTCTTTCACAAGGAGAACTTGCAAGTCTTACCCATGTATCAAGATATAGTATCAACCGCTTTGAGAACGGAAAAGCCAACGCAAGTAAAGAAACACAGAACATTATCCTGCGTTGTCTGAATTACTATGTCTGTGATAAGCCTTTTTATCTGCTCGTTGATTATCTGTCTGTCCGTTTTCCAACGACTGACGCATTAGAAGTTATCCGAAAGGTGCTTGGCATGAAAGCGGACTATTTTATCCATTATGACTATGGGTATTATGGCTATAAGGAGCATTATGCCTACGGGGAAATCAAGGTCATGGCTTCTGATGATGAACACATGGGTGTATTTTTAGAATTAAAAGGGGCAGGCTCACGCAACATGGAATATGTCTTACAGGCACAGAACAGGGATTGGTATTCATTTTTAAACCGCTGTCTTGACTGTGGCGGTGTTATCCGACGTTTTGACTTGGCAATCAATGATATGTGCGGTCTACTGGATATTTCCACCTTGTCTGAAAAATACAAAAATGGCGGTGCGGATTGTCGCTGTAAAAACTATGAAAATGTGCAAGGCGGTAAACTAAGCGGAAAAAACCGCAATTTAGCAAGCACCCTTTATATCGGCTCAAAGTCAAGCACAAAATATTTCTGCCTGTATGAAAAACAAAAGGAACAGGCAACCAAAAAGAAACATACGGATATTATCAACCGTTTTGAAATTCGTCTGCGTGATAAAAAGGCAGTACAGGCAGTTGAGGAATTGTTATTGACATATAACCCTCATGGGTTGGTGTTTTACCTTATTACTGATTTTGTGCAATTTCCCGATTATCCGCTGTGGGAGATATTCATTTCCCATGACAGTTTACCTTTTGAAATGAACCCCGTACCTGTCAATATGGAACGCACTCTGCAATGGCTGGAAAGACAGGTCATGCCGTCAATCGTGATGATAGAGGAAATCGACAGGCTGACAGGCTCAAACTACATGAAAATGATTGATGAATGTACCAACCTTTCCGAAAAACAGGAAATGCTTGTAGAACAGATGTGTACGGATATAGCAGATGTAATCGAAAGTGAGGGGGTGTTTTATGAGTAATGCACAGGATATTCCCGTATGGGAAAAAATATACCCTTACCATTGAAGAAGCGTCAAAGTATTTCCGTATCGGAGAAAACAAGTTAAGACGCTTAGCAGAGGAAAACAAGGACGCTGGCTGGCTCATTATGAATGGCAACCGCATACAGATTAAACGCCGACAGTTTGAACAGGTTATTGACAAATTGGACGCAATCTAATGCAAATGAGCCTTGTATGTGTTATGATGAACACAAGTCATATCAAGGCTCTTTCCAACAAGGAAAGGAGCAGACACCATGAAAGAAAAAAAGACGGGATAGTAAAGGACGTATCCTGCATACTGGAGAGAGCCAACGAACAGACGGGAAATACTTATATAAATATGTAGACGCATTTGGAAACACAAAATATGTGTATGCTTGGAGATTGACACCCACAGACCCGACACCAAAGGAAAAACGGGAAAAACCCTCACTTCGTGAACTGGAACAGCAGATAAGACGGGATATTGAGGACGGTATCGACAGCACAGGCAAGAAAATGACGCTTTGCCAACTCTATGCCAAACAGAACTTACAGAGGGCGAATGTGAAGAAAAGCACACAAAAACAACGGGAACAACTCATGCGGTTATTGAAAGAGGACAAGTTGGGTGCTAGGAGCATTGATGCGATAAAACCCTCTGACGCTAAGGAATGGGCGTTACGCATGAAAGATAAAGGCTTTTCCTATAACACCATTAACAACCATAAACGCTCGTTAAAAGCGTCATTCTATATCGCCATACAAGACGATTGTGTAAGGAAGAACCCTTTTGATTTTAAGTTAAGTGAAGTCCTAGAAAATGATACCAAAGAGAAAGTCGCATTGACAGAGGAACAGGAACAAGCCTTACTCTCATTTATCAAGACAGACAATGTGTATCACAAGCATTATGATGATGTGCTGATACTGTTAAAGACTGGACTTCGTATCTCGGAACTGTGCGGACTGACAGTAGCTGATATTGATTTCAAGAATGAAGTTGTAATTATCGACCACCAGTTACTAAAGAGCAAGGAACAGGGCTATTATATTGAAACGCCTAAGACGAAAAGCGGAATAAGACAAGTGCCATTAAGTAGAGAAACAATACAGGCATTTCAACGGGTTATGAAGAAACGCCCAAAGGCAGAACCATTTGTGATAGACGGACAGAGCAATTTCTTATTTGTCAATCATAAAGGCAAGCCCAAAGTTGCGATTGATTACAACGCCTTATTTGTCCGTATGGTAAAGAAATATAACAAGCACCACAAGGACAATCCCTTGCCACATATCACACCGCATACGCTACGCCATACATTCTGCACAAGACTGGCAAGCAAGAACATGAACCCAAAAGATTTACAGTATATCATGGGACATTCAAACATTAGTATCACAATGAACTGGTACGCTCATGCGTCCATAGATACCGCAAAATCAGAGGTTCAGCGTCTAATCGCATAGAAGTATTTACCACGATTTTAACCACGCTTGATAGCGAAAATATAAGAAGATAGACCTAGATATGTGAGGTTTACCACAAAAAGCAAAATGCCCGTAGAGCCTATAAAATAAGGCTTTGCGGACATTTAAGAAGATATAAAAAGATAGTCAAAAAGACATATATAATTTGATAATAATTAATCCTAATTAATAAGAATAAATGGCTATTTAGAGAATACCATTTAAAATACATGGAGAAGATAAAGGGAGGAAAATATGGATAGGAAAGCAATGTATAAGCTGAGTTATGGATTGTTTGTACTGACTGCAAGGGAAGACGAAAAAGACAATGGATGTATTATTAATACAGCCATACAGGCAGCTTCGGAACCAAACCAGTTAAGTATCTGCGTCAATAAGGCAAATTATACGCATGATATGATTGTAAGAACAGGAAAATTTACAGTATCAGTCCTGAGTCAGAATGCACAGTTTGAATTGTTTAAACATTTTGGCTTCCAATCAGGAAGGATACAAATAAGTTTGAAACATTTGAAAAGTGTTCCAGGGGAGAAAATGGTATTTATTATATTACAGAAGGAACAAATGCATACATTTCTGTAACAGTTAATAAAACTGAAGATTTAGGTTCACATACAATGTTTATCGGGGAGATAACCGATATGGAAGTAATAAGTAATATTCCTTCAGCTACATATGATTATTATCAGAATAATATTAAGCCTAAGCCACAGGAGGTTGGAAAAACAGAGGACGGTCAGACAATATGGCGTTGCAGAATTTGCGGATATGAATATGTAGGCGAGAATTACCGGATGACTTTATATGTCCTTTGTGCAAGCACCCGGCATCAGATTTTGAAAAAGTAGTAAAGAAAACGGAGGTAAAAGAGATGGCAGAAAACAAATATGCAGGAACACAGACAGAGAAGAATTTACAGGAGGCATTTGCAGGGGAATCACAGGCAAGAAATAAGTATACCTATTTTGCTTCTGTAGCGAAAAAAAGAAGGTTACGAGCAGATGTCAGCATTGTTTTTAAAGACTGCAGATAATGAGAAAGAACATGCAAAAATGTGGTTTAAAGAATTAGCAGGAATCGGAGATACAAAGGAAAATCTTGCTGCAGCAGCAGAAGGTGAGAATTACGAGTGGATAGATATGTATGATGGCTTTGCTAAAACTGCTGAGGAAGAAGGGTTTCCTGAGCTTGCAGCCAAATTCAGGGCAGTGGGAGAGATTGAGAAACATCACGAAGAGAGATATCGTGCACTTCTTAAAAATATCGAGACCGCACAGGTATTTGAAAAGAGTGAAGTGAAGGTATGGGAATGCCGAAATTGCGGACATATTGTGGTAGGAACAAAAGCTCCTGATGTATGCCCGGTATGTAATCATCCGCAGAGCTATTTTGAAGTTCATGCAGAGAATTATTAAAGATATGAGATAATTCCAAAGAAGCATTAAAGCTTAATGGATCGGCGGATTCTTAAAAAGTTATAGAATCAATTTAGATTTTATTTTTTACAAATGAAAGGAGAAAAAAGATGGAAGTAAAATATTATGTATGCAATCACTGTGGAAACATTATTGAAATGGTAAAGGATAAGGGCGTGCCGGTAATATGTTGTGGCGAAGCTATGCACGAGTTAAAAGCCGGAGTGACAGATGCTGCTGTAGAGAAGCATGTTCCTGTATATACAGTGGACAAACAGCATGTTCATGTTGTTGTCGGGGAGACTAAACATCCAATGATGGAAAAACATTTTATTGAGTGGATTACATTAAATACCAATCAGGGTATTTACAGAAAGCAGCTAACTCCGGGACAGGAGCCGGTAGCAGATTTCTCTTTGCGATGGTGAGCATGTAGAAGAAGTATATGCATATTGCAACCTGCATGGATTATGGAAATGCTAAGAATCGTTTATGTGTTTAAGTGATGATTCTTTTGAAACTAAGCTATGGGAAGCTATCCCAAGAGAAAAGCTGGTTTTGATTGGGAAATGTGTAAAGATGTTGCAGATATACCAGAAAACCCCGTACAGATTTTCTATTATAGACAATCTATACGGGGTTTATTCGTGAAACAATATTCTATTTCCAAACTTCTTCTGCAATTTCTTTTACAAGTGCAAGTTTTGCCCACTGCTGTTCCTCTGTGATCTTATTTCCAATCTCACAGGATGCAAAACCACACTGTGGACTTAAGCATAGACGCTCAAGCGGAATATACTTTTCTGCTTCGTGAATTCTTGCGATCACCTTATCCTTATCTTCCCAGTTCCGGTTTCTTTTGTTGTAATAAGTCCAAGTACAACTTTCTTGTCCGGAGACACTTTTTTGCAAGCGGTGCAAAACCACCGGATCTCGCATCATCATACTCCAAAAGTAATGCGTCCACATGCTCCTGGGCAAATACATAGTCAGCTACAGAATCATATGGTCCACTTGTGAAGAATGTAGAATGATAATTTCCACGACAGATATGTGACGTAATTACCATATCTTCTGGTCTTCCTTCCAAAGGCCAGATTATTTACTTTCAAAAAGCCGTGCCTTTACCTCTTCAATATCAACACCAAGTGACTGGTATCTCTGCTTTGCAGCATCTCCGACAATTGCACCCCAGGTACAGTCATCAAGCTGCAGATTACGGCATCCTGCTTCATAGAACTGTTTGATCACATCCTGATATGCCTTACCGATATCCTCGATCAATTCATCATCTGTCGCATAAAATTTTCTTGTCTGCTCAATGTTCTGCGGAACGATCATCTGCTGATACATCTGCGCCGGTGCCGGAATGGTATACTTTGCAACGGTCTGTTCATCTTCAAACTGCTTTAAGAATTTGAAATACTCTACAAACGGATGCACCTTTGCTTTTTACCTTTCCCACCAGATAAGTAGCCTCAAGGTCTGCCATCTCTCCGTTAAACTGTATGCCGCCACCATCTTTTTCATGAGTAACTCCTTCAAATCCCCACATAAAATCCAGATGCCAGAATTTTTCTTCTGAATTCCCCATCTGTAATCACATGGTATCCTGCTACTTTCTGCTTTGCAGCGATCTCTGTCACGCACGCATCCGTCACGCGGTCGAGTTCTTCCTGTGTGATTGTTCCTTCTTCAAACGCTTTTTTGCTGCTTTAAGCTTTTCTGGTCTTAAAAAGCTTCCTACAAAATCATAGCGAAATGGTGGTGTCTTTAATGTACTCATATATTGATAACCTCCTGTGTTTTTCTGTTCGTTTTCTAGGGTTATCCTACCATGTCACTATGACTTTGTATAATACATTTCTTTTGCGGTTAGTCATAGTTTGAAGCTATATCCAGTTATGACAAACATATTTAAATGTAGTACTCTTTTTATTTATACAACTCACTTAAATCAATCAATATACGCTCTTTTTCCTGGTCACAGGTATATCACTTTAAATAGGAAAAAAACAAATAATTTTATTTAAAATAAATACCAGCCGGTTGCAAACGGCTGGCTTTTTGGGAAGTTTAGTTTTTGAAAAAATGTTTAAAAAAAAGAATGGATAGTGAGTGCTATTTCGTTCCCACTCACATTTTTATAATAACATTAGTAAAAGAAAATGTGCAAGACTACATTAGCCGACTGTTTTCATAAATGATTCCCTCTCTTTCTGAATCTTATTATATACGTTTGAGATGCGTGCTTTCTGCTCCGTAATTATTGTAGATTGTTCCTCGTCAGATAAATTGTCGATACCAGATAAATCCTCGTATGGAGAATCAAGACCAGCTTCGTATTTATCTAAAAAGCTCATCTTTACTTGGGAATGGCTCAAAAAGATATTTATTTGATTCTTCTCTTTGCACTGAATAAATGCTTTCAATGTTATTAATAATGTCTTCAGCATCATGTTCAAAAAATTCTCTTGTTGTAATCATGTTGACCCTCTCCTTTACATTTTTATTATGAAATTAATTTTTGGAATAAAAATAACGTCTATTACTGTTATTGAAAAAAAAAAAAAAATTATCATGTATAATACAAGCATAGAAAACTAAGAAAAAAATATGAATGTGAACAATGTGGCTATATTTATGAACCAGCAGTAGGCAATCTAAACATAGATATCGCTCCCCAAATTACATTTGAGGATATTCCAGAGCACTGGGTATGCCCAATCTATGGATTTGGAAAAGATGTTTTTGTTCCTTTAGAAGGGTAAGCAGAAAATTTAGATGTGAAACTGACAGACACAAAAAGAATCCAAGAGAAAATAAAAAAGAAATGGAGACCAGATTATGACTTATGATTTAAATATTACTTTTGATGACAATTTAATAACAGGAAATAAAACAATTGATACACAGCAAAAGAATTGATTGAACGTATCCAGAACTTTGTAACTGCATGTCAAAATGGCGACAGCAAGCTAAAAAGCAATCAAAATGCTGGATTATCTGGATGAGTATACTAACTTTCATTTCAAAGAAGAGGAAAAGCTTCAGGAAAATGCTGGTTATCCAGAGTATGAAAAACATCAAAAACATGAAGAAAAAAGACAATTCAGAAGAGTTTAAAAAGGACCAACAGAACAGGAACTGCAAGAAAAAATGTAATCCTTCAGGATTATGATGAGAGACCAACAGAAAATAAAACAGTTTATCATGATTCAGAACTTGATAGATAACAGAAAAACTATGTCAATGCTAAGAAAATTACAAATGAACAAGCTAATTTGGAATGATATTTTGCACATTTTAAAACATACAACCCGGTGAAAATAATACCGCTCTTTTGTAAACTGATATCTTATTTATCTTTACTGTTAGAGAGAATCCAGACCGATACTAAAATAAAACAGGGAAAGCTTTCTTCTTCAATGAAAACAATGAAAGTAAGACAAAGTAAGGTGAATGTTCCTATGATAGATAACAAAAATACAAACTTGAAAATACTATTGTTAATGGCAGACTTTCTTCATGTTGTATATCTCCTTTACAAATTCAAATTTGTAAATATCATTTTACATTTTTATATGAAATCACAATATGACTTGGTGCAAATAATACTGATGCAATAATCAATAGCACTGACCTACTCATAATCCCACTAAATAAGAACAACATTGAAGGAATAATAGAAAGTGCTAATGCTCTGAAAACGCTGTTTTTCTTAAAACATATAATCCAAATAGCACAATAAAGCATTGCCAATATGGCATCTACAATAAGGTACAGTGCAAATGTCTCGTCAGACCACCACCCGAACCAAGTTCCCGGAATATTGATTATCATGAATCCGAAACAACCAAATCTACCTACTTGTTCTATGCAATCAACATATTTATTGTTCCACTTATTATTAAAACCATCTTTGCACTTAATCGCAAATACAACATTGGGTATCATAATGACTGCAATAAAAATCAGTCCAAAAACATTAAACC
>VOFG01003469.1_pt1 | contig 24980 bp, 36 predicted proteins | sample 5384171 | NCBI WGS metagenome assembly VOFG01 (sample SAMN12384726, study PRJNA508395) | human gut metagenome | isolation source: healthy gut F | host: Homo sapiens | reverse complement strand
AGACGAACAGAATGAACAAATCCGCAATGACCTGATCCGAGCGGCCCGACGCGGGCATTACCATCGGGATGCGGAAAACCTCTGTGGGGGCAGCTGACGGAGGCTGTTGGGATTCGCTGTACTGGAGGACATCCATACCGAGTGCTTCGCGGCAGCGCAGAAGTCCTTGCAGGAGAACGCAACCCCTGTTTCCTGCCGACCGCGCGGCAGCGGCGATCCTGGCGGCCTGCCGTTGGCTCTCCAGGACAAACGCCTTTGTGTTCATCGAAAATGACGCAGATTTTCTTCTGCACCGCCTGCCGGAGGAAGAAAGACCGCCCACTACCACGATGACGAGACGCACATCCGTACCCTGCTGGAGATGGGCGGCCTGCAGCCCAAGCGGGCGGTATGGCGCTGGCTGCCGCCACAGTGCGGGGCTTGATTTTAACCGTCTCCCATCAGGAGCAGATTGGGGTACTCTATCCGCAGGTGCTGGAAACGCTGGTGCGCGGGGCTTGCCGGGAATTATTTGCATAAGCGGAAAGGCCGCAGCGATGCGGCTTTTCAAAAGGAATACAGTTAGCTTACCCTAACTCGCTTGTGTCATCTATATAAGTTAGTGGAATTTAACATCTCGTTGTGAGGGCGAAATCATGAGAAACAGTCAAAATTTCTGGGATAAAAACGCCGGGCGGTACGACCGCTTCATGCGCAAGGATGCAGCGGCTTACGAGCGGCTGTACGAGCGGCTGCGCCCTGTGGTGCGGCAAAAAACCGTGCTGGAGCTGGCGACCGGCACGGGGCTGATCGCCAAAAATATCGTCCGCTCTGCTGACCATATTGAAGCTACCGACGCATCCCAAGAGATGATTGAGCAGGCAAAACAGGGCGTAAAATCTACGAAGCTCTATTTTTCGGTGCAGGATATGTTCCACCTGCCTTATGCCGACGAAAGCTTTGACGTGGTCATCGTGGCCAATGCGCTGCATATCGTGCCGGAGCCGGAGAGGGCTCTCTCCGAAATTCGCCGGGTGCTGAAACGAGGACGGGATACTGGTCGCACCGACCTTTACTCATGCCGGTAATGACTTTCGTGGAAAGGTCAAAGCATTTTTCATGAAGCTGGCGGGCTTTCCGCTGCACAGCAAATGGACGAGTGCAGATTATCTTTCGTTCCTGCGGGAAAACGGCTGGATGGCGCGGAAAAGCACCGTGCTGAAAGCGTCCTTCCCACTGACCTACGCAGAGTGTGTGAAATCGGAGGGATGAACCATGCAGATATTAGAACACGGGCAGGAACATGAGCGGACACTGCTGTTTTTCCCTGCACGGCAGAGCCCGTATGGGCATTTGCGGACACGATCACGCTGCTTTCTCAGAGATGGCATGTTTTTCAGGTGGTGTATGACGGCCATCAGCCGGAGTATCCCGGGATTTCACCTCAGTCGAGCAGACCGTGGACGAGGTGATCTCCTATTTGAAGAGCCACGGCGTCTCCCGTCTGGGTGGGGCCTACGGCTGCTCCATGGGCGGTGCCTGCCTGACCCGTATGCTGGCATTGGGGGAAATGCCCATCGACCGGGCCATCATCGACGGCGGGATCACCCCTTATCAGCTGCCCTTCTTAGTGCGAAAGCTGCTGCTGGCGCGGGATGTGTTGTCCTTCAGAACGGTGGCAAGCAACCGTGAGGTGCTGGAAGCGGCATTTCCGCCGGAACGGTTTACCCCCGCGGGGCACGACCCCAAAAAAGGAGTACGACGCCATGGAAGCCTATCTCAAAACCTTTTCCGATCGGACGATCCGGAACATATTCTGGTCTGCCAACAACTATGCGCTTCCGAAGCGCTCCGCTAAAATCGGTGCGAAAATCACCTACTGGTACGGCGACGACGAAAAGAAGGATCGCAGGCGGATATCCGGTTCATCAAGCGCTATTTTCCTAAGGCGCGCATCCATGGCATCCCCAAGATGGCCCATGCGGAGCTGGTGATGGCACACCCGGAAAAATTCTGCCGGTATGCGGAAAAATTTCTGACTACGCAAGCGGAGGAAATATGACATGAGAGAAATAATCAAGCTCTCCGGCGTGCCGAGACCATGCTGCAAACCGTTTATGCAAGGGGCAAAGAGAGCAGCGGCAGAGGTGCGATCCACGACGCAAAAGCGGAGGAAATCATCGAGAAGCTGGACTACGATTTTTCCCTTGCGGACAAGGATACGGCCATGCGCAGCGGCGTCATTGCCCGAACCATCGTGCTCGACCGGATGACGAAGGAATGGCTTGCGTCGCACCCCGGCGCGGTGGTGGTCAACATCGCCTGCGGGCTGGATACCCGCTGCTACCGGATGTCGGGTTACGCACATTGGTATAACCTCGACCTGCCGGAAACGATGGCGGTGCGGGAAAGCTTCTGCCGGAAAGCGGCACGATTTCGCAGATTACCATGTCCGCCATGGAAGATTGGGGCAGCGAAATCAGCGAGCAGAATGTGCCGGTGCTGATCGTCATCGAGGGACTGACCATGTACCTTTCCGAGAGGAACATACAGCGTATTTTCACGGTGATTTCCAGCCGTTTTCCAACGCCACAGTCTTTGTGGAAACCATGAATCCTACGATAGTGCGGCACTTCAAGGAGAAATCCATTGACGCAAGCAACGCAAAATTCAACTGGGGAATCAAGAATGGGAAAACACTTGCCAAACTGCTGCCGGATTTTCGCTTTGTGGAGGAACACAGCTTAACCGAGGGCATGGCGGCATTTGCGCCAGTTTACAAGCTGCTGGACAGGCTGCCCGCCGTGCGGAATATTTCCAATAAGATCATCGTTCTGGAAAAGGAGTTGTAGAAGATGTCATTCTTTGAAAACACCCGCAAACCTGTGGGCCTTCGGCGGAAGCTCATGGTCGCCATGATGAATTTGGGTCACAGCCCCTGTGGCGCGCTGGGGGCTTCAATTTCTGAATGCTGCGCTGGATGCCAAGGTGCTGGACTGCGGCTGCGGTGGCGGTGCGAACATGAAAAGGTTGCTGAAAAAATGCCCGCAGGGTGTCGTGAAGGGCATCGACTATTCGCCCGTCAGCGTGGAGAAGACGAAAAGGTCAACGAGACCGCCATCGCTGAGGGGCGCGCCGTCCTGCAAGGCAGTGTGGCGGATATGATTTTGCAGATGACTGGTTTGATGCGGTCACGGCCTTTGAAACGGTCTATTTCTGGCCGAATCTGCCGCAGTGCTTCCGGGAGGTTTACCGGGTGCTGAAGCCCAACGACATTTTGGGGCGGTTTCTGGCAGTGCTTTGTAATCCTGTCTGTGATGAATCTCATCGACCGGCTTGGCATCGACGGCTATTGGGTCGGACACACCAAGGCATGGGTGATACCGGGGACAGAGGATCTGATGCCGTACATCTCGAAAGCAGGCAAGCAGAAGAAATGGCTGTTCGGAACACTGGGAATGGCCATGATTTCTTTGCTCCTTGCGGGACTCGGGTGCTGCTGTAAGGAGGAAATACCGATGTCAAAGAAAGCAACCGAATTTCAGAAGAAAGAAATGAGCAGAATGTACCGCGGCAAGGAGATCTTCAAGCCCCTGAACACCGGCTGGATGGATGAGCGCGTGGCCTGCGTGCGGGAATGGGTGGCGAACATCTTCTTCTACCGCAAGGGCAACACCACCATCATGATCGATGCTGGGTACAACTATGACCGGTTGGTGGAAAAAATGGGCTGGCTGGGCATCGACCCGCAGTCCATCCGGCACATTCTCATCACCCACCAGGACACTGACCATGTGGGCGCGGTGGAGGCAGACAGCCCCGGTTTGTTCCGGAGCGCAAAGCTCTATATCGGCGAGATTGAGAACCGGTATCTTACCGGCGAGGTGCGGCGAAAAGTCATCTATCATCTCTATAAATTGCCGCAGGTCACGATCAACAACAAAAAAGTGCTGCTGCATGACGGCGAAACTTTTCGAGATTGACGGGGGGCATATGGTGTATCTCATTGACGATAAATATCTCTTCACCGGCGACACCATCTGGTTCGGCGCGGACGGCGGCTACAGTTTCATTTCCTCTCTGGCAGAAAGACAACAAACTGGCGGTAAAGTCGCTGGCGGCGCTGGAGCAGAAACTGCAAAGCCGTGACCTGCATCCGCTGTTTATCACCGGGCATACCGGCTGGACGGATAATTTTGAGTTCGCATTTGCGCATAAGGACAAGCTGTGCTCGCCGTTCGGCAAAAGCGGGTTCCTTCACCCCAACGCGCCTTTTATGACGCTTATGATGAATCAGACGATACAGAGGAAGCGGCGAGGGCCGGGTATCTTCAGGCTGTGGGGCGATAAAGGAGGATGACTGTGCGCCATATAAAATTGAAAAAAAACTCCGTGCAGGAGACGCTTCTCATCCCGCTCTACGGGCGGAAAATGTGCTCTGAGCTTTACCCCAATTTGGCGCTTTACGGGACGAGACGGCGGCGGCCTGGTAAACGCGGTCGACTATGATTTTTCCGCCTTGCTCGAGGAAAAGGTCCCGCAATTTGATGCACCGCTTCGGTTTTCTCGAAGTCGCCATGCGGCAGCGCAATCTCGCGTGGAGGTTCGCGACTATCTCAGCACGCACCCGAACGCGGCGGTGGTCAACCTCGCCTGCGGGCTGGACTGCTGCGGCCCGCGCGTGTGACAACGGACACGTGCAAAATATATAATCTCGATTTCCCCGACGTCATCGCTGTGCGCGATGAGCTGCTCCGCGCGGGCGAGCGGGAGCAGAACATCCCCTGCGATCTCAATGACACGCGTGGTTTGAGAAGATCGACGCCTCCGAGGGGGCGGTCTTCTTCTGCGGCGGGAGTGTTCTACTATTTCCTAAAGGAGCAGGTAAAAACACTGGTACGTGCTATGGCAGACGCTTTTCACGGCGGCGTACTTTGTGTTTGACGCCGCCAACGAAAAGGCGGTGAAACTGATGCTGAAAACATGGCTGAAGGATGCCGAGATTAAGGATGTGGGCGCATACTTTGCCGTTTCGGACGCGAAAAGCGAGATCGGCGCGTGGGACAGCAGTTTGCGGGTCTCCAGCCGGGGCTATATGCTGGGCTACAACGATCTGAAAGACCCGTCAGTCAGCGGCTTTTTCCGCTTTCTTGCAAGGGTCGGTGATGGAGTGATGAATATGCAGATCGTAAAAATCAAATTTAGAGGGGAAAGCAATGAAACATCAGCACTTTGATGTAGGAACCGCCGGCTTTACGGCGCGTACTGGGCGTGCACAGGCGGGTCGGACTGCGCGGTCATTGCGATGATTGGTGACGATCCGGAGGATTGGCTTGCGCGTTCTGCCGTGAAATGGCTCTGCGGGCGGGGCGTAAATGTGCTCCCCATGTCGCCTGCGAAAAGGATTACGGCCATCATAATTATCCGCTGGAGCGCGTGGAGATGGCCATTTCGTGGCTGAAAGACCAACGGCAACCATAAAATTGGCATTGCCGGTGCAGGAATGGCCGGTCGAGGGCGAGTCGCTGTTCTCCTACCGGGGCAAGCCGCTGCCCTATATGCCGTTTTGCTATCAGCATCCCGATTATTGGCACTGCGTCGCCGCCGAGAGCAAGCGCACCGGCGATATGGTCAACTCCCGCAAGCTGTTTGATGATTCCGAGGCGGTGCATCCGATCGAGCCGGAAGAATATATTCCTGTTGAAAACATCCGGGGAAAGCTGCTGCTGATCGGCGCGGAGGACGATGCGCTGTGGGATACCGCAAAGTATATCCGCCGTATGGAAAAGCGCCTTGCGGAAAAACCGCATGAATGCGAGATTGAAACAATGGTTTATGCTCACGGCACCCACTTTGTCTTTCCGGAGGGGATGCTGAAAACCATGCTGCCGGTTGGCTCCGGTCTGTTTGTGCAGTTGGCGTTTCAGGCAGCAAAAAAATATCCCAAAGGAATGCCGCCAGACCCGGATAGACATCGAGAAACGGATGTGCCGGACTCTTGCGGAATGGAAAGGAGAGAAGTGAGATGCGCTGGAATGGAATGCCCATGGCAATGTGGGCAGTGTTTGCAAAAGTCATTTGAAAAGCAACTGACAGAGGTGCTTGGTTATGATGCTAAAACCGCAAAAAAAGCAATCGAAAGACCGCAAAATTGAAGTACAAAGAGATCATCGCAAAGCTGCCCGAATTTGAAAAAGGTGATCGGTTCAGCATGAACATCATTGGCTGCGCCATGCTGGGGCGTTCGTTCTCTGTATGATTGCCGGAATGAAAGCCACCGCCGCCCGGAAGGCGGCTGACCGCAACCCCTATTCGTGGAACATGGACTTTTTCGAGTACGAGGACGGCAGCGGCTACGAGGCGCGCTTCACGACCTGCGGCATCTGCACGCTTATGCAGGTGTTGGGGCTCTACGATCTGACGCCCGCCATGTGCCATTTGGACTACGCCATGAGCGAGGCGGGCGGCGTGACGAACTTTGTGCGGCAGTATACCCTCGCCTCCGGCGGCCCGTACTGCGACTGTGGGTACAAAAAAGAAACGAGTATGAGGCGGAGTAGCATTGAAATACTTTGAATTCGGACAGGCGGCACATCGGTGCAGCCTGCAAAAGGAAAAGGTATGAAAGACAGCAAACTACAATTTGACCGCAGCTGCCATGTGCTGTATTCCCGGGCGTGTAAAAAGTGCTGTATTCCCGGGGAGCGTGGCCGTTTAAAGGAGATACAAGGACTGGCGCACCGATCGCCCTGCAAAAACTTCCACCGGCGCGGGCGGCAAACGGATCGCCAGGAGGCCGTTTGGGGGAATCGGAAATGTGCAAAATCTGCTGCAGCATGCGGATGGTAACGGAGAAATCCACTACTACCGGCTGTTTGACGGCGTGGGAATCATGCTGCTGCGGCTGGAAATGGAGGCGTATACAGAAATTCGGACACAGATCGGGAGGCTGGAAGTCAATTTCTGCGTGAACGGACGGTTTGAAACCAGCTTTTCCATGCGGGATCGTGTTCTTCTGAAGCCGGGCGACATGGCGGTCAGTTGCTACGATGGCTTTCACGGAAGCAGTTCGGCGTCCTGCTTTCCGCTGAGCTACTACGAGGGAATCTGTCTGGAGATCGAACCGGCCGCAGCGGGAAATTGATAAAGCAGAACGCACCTGCGTTTTCAGTGGATTTTGCCGCATGGAAGCAAAATCTTCTGGGCTGTAAATGGTATATGGTCGGCGCTGCGGGGCCGCGCTGTGAGCATGTATTCCGGGAGCTTTACGAAAGTGCATTCTATGAAGATCCCGGCTTTTTGCAGCTCAAGACGCTGGAACTTCTGATGCTGCTTGGGCGTATTCCACAGGAGAATACGGCGGGGTTATATTGCTCGTCCGAGCAGACGGTTCTTGCGCACCATCTCCGGGATCACTTGCTGACAAACCGGGAGGGATACATATCCCTCGCCAGCCTTGCGGCGGAGCATGAGATATCGGTATCGCATCTGCAAAAGCTCTTCAAGCAGGTCTATGGCGTGCCGATCTACCGATATATCAAGGAATACCGCCTGGAGCAGGCGGCAGTGGAGCTGGTTCGCAGCGGGAAGTCTGTTACGGAGATCGCGCAGCAAGCAGGCTATGACAACGCCAGCAAATTTTCAGAGAGCTTCAAAAAGCGGTACGGCAAGACACCGTCCCGCTATCGTGCCGATAAAAAGAATGCGGTAAAACGGAGCATCAAAAACAAAACGGAGTAGTTTAAAAACGCAAAGCGTGTTAGAATACCCGGCGGTTAGAGGAAGCTAACCAAAGAGTTTTAGGAGGTACCTTATGAAAAAGAAATTTGCTGCTTTTGTGCTTTGCGTGATCTGCCTGCTGTCGGCTGCCGGCTGCGGCCAGGCGAAAACGGATGAACAGACGCCGCCGACTGACCAGAGCGCGGTGACCGACGACTATCTGACCACCATCAGCGGTACTTATGTGGAGTTATTCCCAGAACTGTCGAAATCCGAGTATCGGAGTATCTGGATCGATGCCACCACGCCGATAGTAGGCGCTGAGAACGCAGAAACCACAACGGATCTGCTGCTGGGAATGTGCATGGCGGAGCCTTACGGCCCGGTAGCCGCAGAAAAATATGCCTCAGACCCGAACAGCATGGCCTTTAACTGCTATTTTCTGGGCGGCGTTGACAAGTTTGTGATGGACGGTCACACCATCACCGGTCTGGGTGCACAGGGGGGACAGGAGGTTTTCTCCCCACACCTATAAGCTGCTGGATGAGGAGAACGAAAACGGCTTCATCTTCTATCAGAGCGAGGATGAAAATTCCGGCCAGTTTACCTATTTCGCCTTCTCGCCCGACACCATGGAAACCACCTATCATCTGGAGTTTCGCTATGCGGAGGATCTGAGTGATCTTCAAAGCTGGTTCGAGGGCAATTATGCCTATTGGAATGCCGCCGCGATTGCGGAAGATTATGATCAGGCAACCATGAAGCATGTCATTGAACTTTTTGCCACGGAAAATTTGTCTGCGGCAGAATAAACGGCGCCTGCGCACCCGCTTGATCCAGGCGGGTGCGCAGGGGAGCTTATCGGTAAGGATGTGATTTTATTGAAAAAACAATCTGACTTTTCCCGCCTGATGGGCTATGCGGGCAGGTATCGGGTTTTTACCTATGCCTCCTGGGTGCTTTCCGCCATCAGCGCGCTGGTGGCGCTGGTGCCTTTTGTGTATATCTGGATGATTCTGCGGGATGTACTGGCCGCTGCGCCGGATTATGCGCAGGCGGTGAACATTCCTCATTACGGCTGGATGGCAGTGCTATTCGCGGTGCTGTCTTACCTTATCTATATTGCGGCGCTGATGTGCTCCCATCTGTCGGCGTTCCGGGTGGCGACGAATCTGCGGCTGGCAGTGTCGGAGCATCTGGCAGTGCTGCCGCTGGGCTTTGCCGAGACCTTCGGCAGCGGTAAGCTGCGCAAGATCATCCACGAGAGCGCCGGAGCCGCCGAGACATATCTTGCCCACCAGCTTCCCGACCAGTACAACGCCATCGCCACCCCGGTGGGGCTGCTGGGGCTGCTGTTGGCGTTCGACTGGAGGTTGGGGCTGCTGAGCCTTGCGCCGGTGGTGCTGGCTTTCCTCATTATGGCGACCATGACCGGCAAGCGAATGGCCGAAAAAATGCGGCAATACGGCAACGCACTGGAGGCCATGTCCAACGAGGCAGTGGAGTATGTCCGGGGCATTCCGGTGGTCAAGACCTTCGGGCAGAGTGTGTTTTCCTTCAAAAAGTTCAAGGCCACTATTGATGAGTACGAAAAGTGGGTCATCTCCTACACCAAAGACCTGCGCCTGCCCATGATGTTCTACACCGCCGCCGTCAACGGTGTGTTCGCCTTTTTGATCGCGGGCGGGCTGCTGTTCACGACACACGGCGTGACCCCGGAATTTCTGCTGAACCTGCTGTTTTACATCATCGTCACGCCGGTCATCTCCTGACCTTGACCCGCATAATGTACATGAGCGAGAACAAGATGGTGGTGGCCGATGCCCTGCAGCGGATCGATTCCGTGCTGGATGCAGCGCCTGTGCCGGTGAGCAGAAAGCCCCAGCACCCGCAGGACGGCTCCGTGACGCTGCGGGATGTGCATTTCAGCTATGACGGCAAGACGGATGTTATCAGGGCGTTTCCATGGACATCCAGCCGGGACAGACGGTGGCGTTTGTCGGACCCTCCGGCGGCGGAAAATCCACGCTGGCAAACCTTGATCTGCCGGTTCTTTGATGTGCAGAGCGGCAGCGTCCGGGTGGGCGGAGCGGATGTGCGGGATGTTTCCAAGGAAGAGCTGATGGATACCATTTCCTTTGTGTTCCAGAACAGCCGCCTGCTCAAGGGCAGCATTCTGGATAACGTCCGTCTGGGCAGACCGCAGGCCACCGAAGCCGAGGTGCTGGCAGCGTTGAAAGCGGCGCAGTGCATGGATATTATAGAAAAGTTCCCGGCGGGCATTTATACCGTTATCGGCACCAAGGGCGTGTATCTGTCCGGCGGCGAGCAGCAGCGCATTGCCATTGCACGCGCCATGCTCAAAAACGCGCCTGTGCTGATTTCTTGACGAAGCGACCGCTTTTGCCGACCCAGACAACGAAGCCAAGGTGCAGGCAGCCTTTTGCCCGGCTTGCCAAGGGCAAAACCGTGCTGATGATCGCACACCGCCTGTCCACCGTAGCCAACGCCGACTGCATCTATGTGGTGCAGGATGGGCAAATTGCAGAATCCGGCACAAAGGATGAGCTGTGCGCGCAGAACGGTCTGTTTGCCCGGATGTGGCAGGAGTATCAGCCTCGGTGCAGTGGAAGGTCGCAAAGGAGGGGTAAAGATGATCGAAAAAATTCAACACGCCACCGCCAGCTCCCCGGAGGGGCGCAAAGGGGCTTGTAAAGGGCGTTTTAGCGTGTGCGTTCCAAAATATGGCATTCATGTTGCCCACCGGGCTGCTGTATCTCCTGGTAAAAGATCTGCTGGCAGGCTCCACGAGCGGGAGAACCGCCTTTTATCTGCTGGGGTGTGCGGTCTGTTTTGCGCTGATTTTGCTGACCACATGGTTCCAGTACAACGGCACCTATTTTACGACTTATAAAGAGAGCGGCACCCGCCGCCTGACCCCTTACGGAACGGCTGCGCAAGCTGCCCCTGTCCTTTTCGGCAAGCGGGATCTTGCCGACCTGACCAGCACCATCATGGCAGACTGCGAGGTGCTGGAAAAGGACTGCTCCCACTTCATCCCCGGTCTGTTCGGTTCCCTCATTTCCACGGTGCTCATTGCTCTGAGCCTGTTCGCCTTTAACGGACGTATGGCTCTGGCGGCATTGTGGGTCATCCCGGTATCCGTTGCCATCGTGGTGGGCAGCTACCGGGTGCAGGACAAGGTGCAGGCCAAGACCATGGCGGCGAAAATGGCCTGTGCGGACGGCATTCAGGAGTACATCGAGACTCTCCGGGACCTGAAAGCCAGCAATGCAGAGCAGCGTTATCTGTCCGGCCTTTCCGGCAAGATCCGGGTGGTGGAAAAGCAGTCCGTCGCGGCAGAGCTGGAAACAGCGCTGTTTGTGTCCTCTGCTGCCATGGTGCTCAAGCTGGGCATTGCGTCGGTGGCGCTCACCGGCTCGGTGCTGTTGGTGCAGGGCAGTATCGACGTGCTGACCCTGTTTCTGTTCCTAATGGCGGCTTCCCGGATGTACGACCCTATGCAGGGGCGCGTTGCAGAATCTGGCGGCGGTCATTGCCATGCGCACCAATGTGGGGCGGATGAACGAGATTCTGGACGCTCCCCTGCAGACCGGCAGCGAGCAGCTGACCAATCAGGGCTGCGATATCGTGTTCGACCATGTGGGCTTTGCCTACAACTCCGGCGAAACGGTGCTGCGGGATGTGTCCTTTACGGCAAAGCAGGGGGAGGTCACGGCACTGGTGGGCCCCTCCGGCGGCGGCAAGACTACCGTTTCCCGGCTGGCGGCCCGGTTCTGGGACTATCAGAAGGGAACAATCACCGTGGGCGGCATGGACATTTCCAGGATCGACCCGGAAAAGCTTATGAGCTTATATTCCATCGTCTTTCAGGATGTGACCCTGTTTGACAACACGATACTGGAAAACATTCGTCTGGGGCGCAAAGGGGGCCACCGACGAGGAGGTCCTTGCAGCGGCAAAGCTGGCAAACTGCGAGGAATTTGCCGAAAAAGCTGCCGGACAAGTGGAACGCCAACATCGGTGAGAACGGCTGCGAGCTTTCCGGCGGCGAGCGTCAGCGCATTTCCATCGCCCGTGCTTCCTGAAGGATGCGCCCATCATTCTGCTGGACGAAGCCACCGCCAGTTTGGATGTGGAAAACGAAACTGCCATTCAGGAGGCTCTGTCCCGGCTCATAAAAAACAAAACCGTCCTCATCATCGCCCACCGGATGCGCACCGTATTTGCTGCCGGTGGTAGGTTTTTTATCGTTGACACATTGTTTTATATTGCTTGTGTTAGTGTTGTTCCATAGTGGTGCAGAACCAACAAAAAAATCGCAGTGTATCATCGAATTGTGCCGCGTCGTAGTTCTCCGACTACTGCGACAGAGCATATTTTATTGTCAATTTTGCACGATATACTGTTGTTTACAACATTCAAACTGTGGTAGTCAACGGTGGTCTGACCACGAATTGACCACTATTGAAATTGACTACTTTACAAGATTGAAATACGCTGTAACGGCGTTTTTCATACATAAGCGTCCGTAGCTCAGCTGGATAGAGCACTGGCCTCCGACGCCAGGTGCCGGGGGTTCGAATCCCTTCGGGCGCACCAAAAATCACCTTGCAATGTAGTTTGCAAGGTGATTTTTTTTTGCTCTGTTTCCGCTTTAAATCAGTTTCAGCAACATATCATCGGTTGCGTCTGTGTACTGCCCCTGTTGAATTTTCTTGTTTCGCAACTGGTTTACGGAGATTCTTGCAAGGCGGACTTCCTCACTGGTGAAAACTGCTTTTTACCTACTGGGGAGAGAATCCACTTTGAGTATCAGATAACCTGTTTCCTGCCAGCCTGTGTTCATAGCTCTCTGCTGGTAGTAGTAATCGCCCAATGCAATTATCAGAATAATCTTGTTGGCGCGCGTCAGCTTGATTTTCCTGCCGTTTCTCATAGCCCAAGCACCTTTCCGAGCTTTTCCTGTGCCTTGCGTTTGTTCTTGTCAAAGGCGTGGGCGTAAATATCCAGCGTTGTACTGCCTGTGAGTGTCCTAACAAACTGGCCACGGTGCGGACGTCAACGCCTTGGGCAATCAGCAGGCTGGCGTTCGTGTGGCGCAGACTGTGCAAGTTCAGTTCGCTTGGCAGTCCGTTTTGTTTCAGAATTTTCTTGAATCGGAATGTAAAACGTGCTTGGATTCATCGGCTTTGCCGTTGCTCTGGCGAAATAAGTAATCATCTTCCGACACTTCCCCGTCTGCGGTCTGTTTTCTATCCCATTCACATTCTTTTCTTCCACGCTTTAAGCAGCTGGCACATTTCCATGCTCAGGTAAACGATTCTGTCACCACTGGCTGTTTTTGGGTCTTTGGTAATGGATTCCTCGTGGCTCAACTTCACCACCCCCGCGCTGGACGTGAATCGTCCGTTTTTTCCAGTTAATGTCGCACCATTTCAACCCGCAGGCTTCGCCGCGCCGCAATCCAGTGGCAAGCACCAGCTTGTAATAGGTTTCGTATTTCAAGCTCTGTCCCTCGAAGGCTGTAATCAACTTTTGTACGGAAGTTTTCTTCATCGACACCCGGGCGCTCTTTCTTCTGTCCTTTGGGCTTGTAGCACCGCCGCAGGATTATGCGTAAGGTATCCCTCGTCCACGGCTGCCGACAGGATGCCGCACAGTGTGTTGTGTAAGCCTTCGACCGACTTCTCGGATAAATTCCTCTGTTGTCCAGACGCGGCGAGTGCCGCATTTCTTCGTAAAAATCTCGGATAACCTCTTTGCGCAAATCGGTCAACTTATAATTGCCAAGCACTGGCAGGATTCGCCGAATATCCTGTAGATCACGGCAGAATGTGGATTTAGCCACCTTGTTGGGACCTACATCGACAATCCAGTGTTCCGTGTACTTCGCCAGCGTAATGCTGCGGTTGATGGGTTCGGGCGTATGCTGAACCTCGCGTTCAAATAGAATCGCTTGCTCCTTTACCCATTTTTCTGCCTGTTTGGGTGTGTACTCCTGGGTGGCTTGACGGTTTTCTGCACCGATTTCAGCCGGTTGCCCTCATAGTCATACCCACGAGATACCACAATCAAGTAGCTGTTACTTCCTCGTTTTCGTATAGATGCCATTTTCTGCACTCCTTTCGTATATTTTTATTGACCTGCGGTACAACAAAGCATACCGACAACTGCGACAGAAAACTATCACCATACCCAACAATCTTTCACCCAAAATTCTACCTATTACTGATTAAAAACGGCACCGTCATCTCTGACGATGCCGCTGGTTATTTAACCTGCCTTCTTTAGCTTTTCTATTCTTATTTTTCATAAATGCAACATAGCATAGATTTTGACTGTTCAACAAATCTTGTATCAGGTTTGCAGCCTGGTGTTTAACCATATTCTGCGGGGCACAGTAAGTGTGTCCTAAGAACGTCAACAACGAGACCGCCGCCTGTTTGCGGGTGCCTTCCTTCGCCATTATGTCGAGTAAAATTTTCGCGAAGTATACAGATTGTAGCATCCAGGCAAGTTACACTTTTTATATACCTGTGCGGGCACACTATATATAGAGAGAGGCATTAGTCTGCTAAATAGGTTATTCATTGCAACTAAAATCATACACTACCTTTTTTTTCATCTTTGTCAAATTTAAAGTCGACAAGCAATATTCTTACACAAAATATTGCTTTGCAAGTTGAACTTTGCAGGTGCCTTCTGCTATAATAAAAGCGCAGAGTAAATTCTGCAACCAAGCGTGCGGCAAGATTTTTTCGCCTGTGTTTCGCGGGTGTTGACAAAAATGGTAGGGAGCCGTTCCTTGCAACTTGTAAAGGTACGTATCAGGCTGGAACAAAGCCTTCTGACAAAGCATATCATCAGCGTAATGAGTTGCCGCACGCTTATTTGAAGCAAGGAGTGTCCGTATGGGAAGTCTTTTCGATGTCAAAACTCGAAATGAGCTAGCAGATGTTTTGAATATTCCCAGACGGCATTTAACTTATATTTTATATATCCAGCGCCCAGATAACTGCTATACTACTTTTGAAATCCCAAAAAAGTCCGGTGGTATTAGGGTTATTTCTGCACCATCATCCGCGCTAAAAAGAAATTCAAGTCACCCTTGCAGAGAAGTTGTGGGAGTGTCAACAAAAATTTGGCAGCAGTACAATATTCAGCCCAATATTGCGCACGCTTTTATACCCAAGAAGAAGAGTACCATTACCAATGCACAGATTCATTGCAAGAAACGATATGTGCTGAATCTTGATCTCAGGATTTTTTCGATCACTTCCATTTCGGCCGTGTAATGGGTTATTTTGAAAAATAACAACTTTTTGTTTTCCGCATGAAGTTGCAGTGGTAATTACACAGCTTGCCTGCTACAAGGACGGCTCCCACAGGGCGCACCGACCTCTCCCATTATCACAAATCTGATATGTCAAATTTTAGATATGCATCTGCTGTCAATCGCCAAAAATACAAGGTTGACTATACTCGGTATGCCGATGATCTTACATTTTCGACAAATCGACGCACATTTGAGGACGATATTCCACAATTTTTGGTTGAGATTCAGCGCGAAGTGCAAGGCTTTGGCTTTGAAATCAATGAAAAAGACGCGATTACAATTTCGAAACTCGGCAGGGAAGTTACGGGGGCTTATTGTTAACAAGAAACTGAATGTTCCCCATCTCTTCTACAAAAATACCCGCGCTATGGCAAATCAACTTTACAAAACTGGGCATTTTATATTGATAGCAGTGAAGGTACGCTAAATCAGCTGGAGGGACGCTTCTCTTATATCGATCAGCTAATCAAAAGCACAATAATCGCTCAGACGGGGAAAAAGCATAACCAGCATCTACTTAGTACGCGGGAACGACAATATCAGAAGTTTTTGTTTTACAAATACTTTTTTGCTAATCCGCAACCACTTCTTGTAACCGAGGGTAAGACAGACGAGATCTATCTGAAAGCGGCAATTCGCAGCTTAGGAAGAGAGTATCCTGCATTAGCAAAACTAGATTCTACCGGAAATTACATTTGGAAATGTCGTTTTTCCATCGGTCGCGGCGTCTTGAATATTTTTTCGATATAAGTTACGATGGTGCCGATGCTATGAAAACATCTACAATTTGCATACTGGGAAGAACGGTTTTCTCCATATTTATCTTTCTTTACAAAGTAAGCGGTCACACCCCAAAATCCAACAATTTTACTGTATGATAACGAAACCAAAAGTAACAGACCCCTAAATAAATTTTTCTCATATATAGGAGCCGATAGAGACACTTCTCTGGGCGGTTTGGATTACAGAGAGGCATTACAGAAAAACCTTTATCTGCAGCTTCTAAAAGAGAGCAAATTGTATTTGGCAACCGTTCCACTGACAAGTGGAAGGCTGAATGTGAAATCGAAGACCTTTTTCCCTGACGATGTTTTGGCTGTTCAGATAAATGGCAAAACTTTTTCACGGAAAGACACTTTCGACATTTCACTGTATTATGGAAAAAATATTTTTTGCGCAGTATGTAAACGCTCATTGGCAAGAAATCGATTTTTCGGAGTTTCGTCCACTGCTAGATGCCCTTCAAACCATCGTGTTAGCACAAGAATCATCCTTTTTGAACGCATAGGTTGATAGCAAGCGTTCTGCAGCTCTATAATCACAACAATAAAGTGTTCAACTGCATTCTACTGTAGGTGAGCACTTTTTTCTTTTTTAGTGTATAAATTTTAGATATATCTTCAAAATGGCAAAAATATGTAATCCTTGAATTCCCAGCAAACAAACTCCATAGCCAACATCGTCACCTTTTTCTTTTCAGTGACGCTGACGCGGACATTGATTCCAACGCTGCGTTTTTCTCATGCGCCAGCAGCCTCACAGGGGTTCGGGGCTGGCCCCGTAGGTTTTTCGGCGGGGTTGCCCTGTGGCAACACATCGCCCATGCTTGCTTCCTTCCCTCAAGCGACCTTAATGACGATGCTGACGATGCTGACGATGTTTGTGGGATACCCCAGTGGAACAACTCCGATATATCAATATCATCGTCATCACCGTCATCATCGTCATGGAAGAACTCAAACAGACGTTTTTGCTCCGTGCGGGTGTACTTTATACTCGATACCACGAGGGCTGAACACATCGCGGGCATAATGCGCCATCTTCCGGGTGAACTGGTTAGGCTTTTACATCAGAAATATTCGCTGCAACAAGCAATTCCGTAGCTGTGCCCTGCCATTTTCCGACCGAGTCAATATAGTCTGCAACTTTCAAAGGTAGTCAGGAATAGCTTTCAACGCCTGCTGTTCTGCGGTTTTCTTCCTCATCCAACGTCCAGACGCAGTTTTCTTCGCGGATATGCAGCATTTTTCGTCCATATCACGTCCAATTACACGAATTGTCGCGGTTTTACTCATGCGCTGACGATGCATAAGCCATGTCGTATCCGCCACGCCCATAATGCCCGTTGAACCGGAAATTTGGTCGTAAGGGTCTGACGATGATTACTTACGCAAATGATGCACCAGCAGGATGCAGATGCCGTACTTGTCGGCAAGTTCTTTTAATGCCCCAATATCACGGTAATCATTGGCATACATACTACCATTTCGCTCGGTTTTTCGCACCTTTTGCAAGGTATCGATGACGATGAGGCTAATATCGGGGTAAGTATGGATGAAACTGACGATTTGTTTCTCCAATCCCTGCCCAATTCCGTTACTTTCCGTCTGCAAAATGAGGCGTTCCGGGTCTTCTTCTGCATCGACAAGGCGGTAAAGGCGCTCTTGCAGACGCCCAAGTGTATCTTCCAGCGAGAAATACAGTACGGTTCTCGGTTCTATTTCACGCCCCCACAGATTTCCCCTGCGAAATCTGCAAGCAGAGCGCCGGCAGTAATAGTTTTCGGTAATCTTGTGGAAGTCATTCACATCATCCTTTCTTGTTTGGTATACATCTATTATCTCATACTATCGTCTTTTGTGTGTAGTAAGTTTTACTCTCCAGTGTTAAGTTGTACGGCTCACGCCGCCCCACAGCCCCACAAACGCGCCAAACGGCGGGTTTGCGGAGTTCATCGCGTCCGTGTGCGATGTGGAGCATCCGCCCCGCATGGGGCTTGTTTTGGGCGAAATGTGGGAGTGAATCAGATTTGATTCACTTTTTCGATTTTTGTACTCAAACAGTGAATCAGTTCTGATTCACTTCGGCGGTCCTCGTGCGTATTTCGCACAATTTGTTTGTTTTGCATTTGTCATATGCTCACATCCTTTCTTGATTTTTCCTGTTGCCTCGTGTACCCCATTTGAATACACTTTCCGGAGAAAAAAAGCCCGGAGGGTCTTTACCGATTTGGTAAGGTCCTCCGGGCTCTTTCTATATTTTCTGTTTTATCCGGGCGTAAGGGGTACACTTTCCCCGCAAATCTTGATGTAAATTCAATAAAAATCAAATAATACGCATACTGGCGTCAATCACACGGTTATGTAAATAATAAAAAGAAACCGTGTACATCAAAATAAATACTGAAGAAAAATGTCTAATTTGCCGCTCGCCCCCAGACATGGGGAACATAACAGGCAAGCCGCTGGCAACGACCGTACACTGACTCTGCAAGGATCTTACTGATTCCAACCCCTGCGCGGTCACCCCATCTGAAGCTGTGGGGCATCTGGAGTATCATTATGTTCTCTCCCCGCCGTGGGTTAGGGTCTGCCTTGACCTTGCTGTGCGCCCCACCGGGAAAGTAAAGTACCTGTTATGCTGTGTATTCAGTTGTAAAGGTGCTAGTACAGAATAAATCCGCAAGTTTAATATACGCCAACAATTAGCAGTCTGTCAATGGCAAGTGCTAATTGTTTACACGCCATTCACAATTCAAGGCGATAGTCTCCCTATGATCACCTTTTTATCAACAAAGCGTACTATTCATCGCCTACAAAGTCAATCAGATTCCACCCATAAGTACCGTAATAGCTTTTTGTAATACTGCACAAGCTCCACTGAAGCAATATGTGCATCCATACAAAATTCCTTGCTTTGGTATAATAGTACAAACTATTGTACCCCAAATAGTGTAGAATACGAGTAGATTACAGTAGAATCACAAATTTGCTTTTTAGATCACTTGTAAAATTGTCCTGCCATTTTGTAAAACTATTTTGGAGGAAGTGTTGTAGTGAGTCTCATCGGCAAAATCGTCAAGCACAAATTGTGGGGTTCTGGAACAATTGACAGCATAGTTGATCGTCATATCACTGTTTCTTTCTCAAAGCCAATAGGCGAGAAGGTTTTTGCATATCCACAGGCTTTGAATCGTTTCTTTCCTTCGAGGGAGAAATGCCATCAGAAATATCTGCGACCTTGGCGGCCGAAAAGGCCGCTGCGCTTCACAAACAATAGCGCCTTCAAAACTTCTACGCCTAGTTCCAGCGTTCCTAGTCACAGCGGCCAAAGTCGTTCCGCAAAAAAGAAAGGCCGTCTATCCAATCTAAAAAGCTTCCCAGCTTTTCAAGTGTTGAGGATTTCTGCCAGTATTACAAGCGTTCCCTTTTCTCCGAAATATCCTACCTGAAAACAACCGGCGGCAAGCACCAGCTTTTAACAGATGGTGAATTACTGGAATCCCGCAGCGGATATTATCTTTACAGCTTTACTTCTGATACAGAACTCACCTACCCTGAGGGAACTCAAATCACGCTGTGGAAAAATAATGTTCAACTACCCGGCACAATTATGGGTTGCGAAGACTTCACACGTCCTTTTAAGTTCAAGCAACTATCTGGGGAATCCCGTTGCTGCACTGGATATTTCTGCCGACGCATGGTTTCTATTGGAAAAACTCAGTTCGCATTTAGAAGCGCTGTCTCTATCGTATTCGCAGATTGTGAACGACCTTATATGCAATGGTCTGTACTCTATTGACAATTCCAGCCATTCCATCGTAACTGGGCAGGATACGGCTGTGAAAAATGTCGCAAACGCAGCCAATTACTTTCATCTGGGGACCGCCCGGTACAGGAAAAAACAGAAACGCTGTCCCGCATTGCGTTAGCTCATATTGCCAAAGGGCATCGTATGCTGATGCTTTCGTATAGCAATGTATCCGTGGATGGCGCGATTTTGCGTGTATATAAAATCAGACCACCAATATACCGGGCCAGTTGGTACGCTACGGTTATCCCCGCAGTGCAGAACTTCTTGACCATGAATACCTAACATCTTACAGGCTGGCACTGTATAACCATCCGGAGCTTGAGGATGAACGCGATTCCCTTATGCAAGTGCAAACGCATACACCAAAAAGGCTCCACGCTATGAACAAATCCAACGTCGGCTAAGAGAAATTAGTGGTGTCTTGTAAGCAGCAGAAAAGCCATACATTTCAACCGCTGCGTTTGTTGCCAACTGTATCCAAAGCTGCTGTAGATAAAGCCATTCAGGACGCCTACTTTGATGTTGCGATTTTTGATGAGGCCAGTATGGCCTACATTCCACAAATCGTTTATGCCGCCAGTCTGGCGCAAAAGTACTTCATCTGCATGGGCGATTTCTGCCAGTTGCCTCCCCATTGTAATGAACAACAATGCATGGGGATGGATTCGACATTTTTGAATATTGCGATATTGCGGCTGCTGTCTGCAAAGGATACAATCACAAATGGCTATGTATGCTGGATACCCAGTATCGTATGCATCCTACTATCGCACAATTTGCCAGTAATTCTATGTATCACGGTCTGCTCCACTCTGCTGACGGTATGCAGCAAAAACGCAACACCATAACTTCCAATGCGCCCATGTCCGGCAGCACAATAGGGGTTGCGGACCTCAGCGGTATGATGTCCGTATGCTCCACTAAGCAAGACCATTCCCATGTCAACCCTATGAGTGCTTTTGTTTCAATGATGATGGCTTCGCAAGTGCCTGCACAGGAAAGCGTCGGCATTATTGCGTTTTACCATGCGCAAGCGCAGTTGCTGCATGCAATGGCAAAAGATGCCGCCAACTTTTTCCCGAACGCGACAGATTGCTTGCGCCACTGTACACCAATTTCAGGGCTCTGAAAAGATGTGATCATTTATGACGCTACCGACTGCTACCGTCTGGCTTACCCCGGTCCATTGCTCACTTCCAGAGATAACAACGAAAAGCCAATCGATTGTTCAATGTTGCAATGACCCGCGCCAAGGGGAAATTTATTGCTGTTGTCAACGCACATTTCATGGAGAGAAAAGTTGCCGAAGCGCTCCCTTTATGTTTTCCGGAAATGCTTCATCTTCCGAGAGTAAGGCAGGCTACTGGGCAGGAAGCGACCTGCCACAGCAGATTTTTTCGTACGGACCGTCACCCCGTTGCAGAAGTCGGCGGCGAAAGCATTTCTGCATGATTTAAAAACGCCCACAAAGAAATTCATATTGATATCGTCGGTGCTGTAACAGAAAAATTGCACATTCCCGGATTTACACAGTTGCTTACAGATGCAACCACGAAAAAAGTCAAGGTCGTTGTACGGGCAGAAAAACGCGCCGCACTTCCTAATGAATTGCGTGCTATTGCTATCGAGAACTATACATAAAGAACAGTATGACCATCATCGACAAGCATATTTCGTGGCTTGGTGCGCCTTTTTCGAGAGCAACTTCTAGTAGAGGGACAGGGTCATTCCCGACAAAATATTACCCCGTTTTCCGATACGAAGGCATTTATACTGCCAAGGTATTATCCGCTGTCTCTGAAAAATGAATCAGGTTATCGACTATGGCGTTATGGAAATGTTCTTCGACTGACAACATTTGCTGGATATATCCGTGCCACGAAAGTTTGTTCGGAGGGCGGTAAACCGCTTCAGCTTAAAAAGTCACAAAAAAAAGAAAGGGCACTATTTTCATGTTCCGGTTATCCGCATTGGTAACCATACCGAATGGGTTGGATGTAGATGACATTAACGCCTATATTTTCCATGAAAATCCAAAAGGTGGTCTATGCTTTCGCCCGAAAATGCGGTGTTTCGTTAAGTGCCGCCGTGGGGAAATATGGCGTTTATGTTCAATGCGTGGCGGCATTCTGCAGCACCGATTCAATCTTTGAAGATATTTAAGCAAAATCAGCAAAAATTTTTGCATGTCATCTACATTTGTACTACAATAGAGCTACAAGAAATCTGTTGCTGAGGACATTTTTATGGATGTAATAACCGAACTGAAAATGAAGACCATGCTGCGCTGGCAGAACTTTTTGACGGATACCATCGGCAGCGATTATGACGATGCCCTTCTGGGCATATTGCCGCCTGCTGATGAAAATATGGTCTGGCAACAAACTGTATGCGCCGGAATATGCAAAAGCTATCGGCTGCGTGCTTGGCCGTGAGCCGAGCATGGAACAGTGCCTGACCGCGCTTTCCTGCTGCGAGGATGAAACCCGCAAGCTGGATGTGCCTGCATTATTTCATCAGCTAGTTGCCTGTGATGCCACGCAGAAAACAGGTTCTGTCTCCGATTTTTGGCGCAGTTAAACCATATACTGGTGGCCGGTGCCAGCTGCAACGGAGATTTTACCATCGAAGAAGCCACGCCGTCACTGCCATACTGAAAGTTTGCAGTTTGTGCCAAAAAGGCCAAACTGCCTGTAAAGATGTTCCGTACATCAGCGATCCGATCACGCCGCTGAAAGAGGAAAGCTATCTGCGCCCGGCTGCAAAACCCGATGTACAGGGTAGCACGCCCACACCGGAAGTTCCCACTTTTTCCACTGAAGACAGCGATGAGAAAGACAACAGCATAACGCTGCACGTTTCGCTCGATCTTTCCGATCTGACAGACGCCCATAAGGATGCCTCCCCGCAGCTCCCAGAAAACTGGCGGTCCCGCCAGAAGCCAAAAGCAGCGAAACGCTGGAGTCCCTGCTGGCTGAGCTGGACAGTCTGGTTGGTTTGGACAGTGTCAAGCAGACGTCCACAGCCTGATGAACTTCATCAAGGTCACAAAGATCCGTGAAGCACGCGGCATGAAAATACCTACCATAAGCTATCATCTCGTGTTCACCGGCAACCCCGGCACCGGCAAAACCACCGTGGCGCGGCTTGTAGCAAACTGTATTACCAAATGGGCATCCTGCCCAAGGGCCAGCTTGTCGAGGCTGACCGCAGCGCACTGGTGGCCGGGTATGTGGGACAGACTGCCATCAAAACGCAGCAGGTCATTCAGCAGGCGCTGGGCGGGCGTGCTGTTTATCGATGAGGCTTATTCCCTCGCCAACGACAGCGAGCAGGACAGCTATGGCAAAGAAGCCATTGAGACGATTCTGAAAGCGATGGAGGATCACCGTAATGAACTGGTTGTCATCGTAGCTGGATATGACGCTTTGATGCACAAATTCATTGATTCCAACCCGGACTTTCCTCCCGGTTCAGCAAGTATTTCCATTTTCCCGATTACACCGGCGAGGAACTGCTGAAAATTTTCGAGCGTTTTCTGCAAAACAAACGGCTACACGCTGGAATCCGGTGTAGAGGAAAGTCTGTTGAAAACATTCACAGCCCTGTATGATACGCGGGAAGAACACTTTGGCAACGCCCGCGCCATCCGTAATATTTTTTGAGAAAGCTATCAACTGCCAGGCAGACCGCATTGCCGGGAAGAACAGCTTCACGGACACTGATTTGGAGACCCCTGACGGCTGTCGACTTGGAAAATGCCATAAAGAAAGGCTGATTACTATGGAGAACTCATGTTTTGCCGGGTGGCTTGCGCAAGAAGTGGAACGCTCAAATGCGCTGCTGACGCGCATTGAGCAGCTGGACACCCTGCGCTATGTGGAAGCACCAGGAAGCTGCGCAATGAGTACATGGTCAAAATTGGTACGACAGAAGATGAAGTGCTGAATGCCGAACTCGATGCAAAATGTTGCAGCGCAAGCTGGAATTGATCCAAATCAAGCGCAACCGCCGCGAGCCTATAGATATGGCCGAAATCGACCAGCAGATCGAGGCCGAGCGTCCAGCACTGCTGGTGCAGGCCGAAACCGACGATGCCGCAAGCCAGAGGCTGCCGCAGCTAACCGAAGAAACAGCAGGCCGAATTACAGGAGTTGTACCACAAAATTGTGGAGGGTTTTCACCAGGTGCATCCAAACCTAACCGACACCGAGAAAGCGCTGTATGAAAAGCCGTGGACGCTTATCGCAACCGTAATCTTGCTGCGCTAAAGCTGATTGACGAAATTTTGTTCAAGGACGGCATTGCATTTGCGCTGAAAAACAACACTTTCCGTTGCGGAAGAGGACGAGCAGCAACAAGCCGCCGTACTGGCAGAAGCACTTTCCGCCGACTACACTGGCAAAGCAGCTGTATCCCTACTTTGTGCCGCAGCAGGGAGGATGCCGTGCTCCGCTCTGCCGCAGAACGCCATACCGTCCGGCGCGAAGAAACAAAACCGAGATTGAGCAGTTGCGCCAGACCTTCCCCTTCACCGCGCAGGCAACACTGGCTGACCCGAAAAGACAAAAGCCTATCTCGAACAGCTCACCCTGCGCAAGCTCCGTGCAAGCAGGATGCCGAAAAAGCAGTTGACGCAGAAACTCAACTTTGTATTATGGAGGAACTACCCCATGCCTGAAAGCAACATCCAATTTGCCGAGAAGCCCATCCGCGCAGGATATTTTGACGAGGATATTTTCCAACAAAGGCCCGTCAGTTGTTGGTCTTGAAAGCCGGAATTGCGGGGATGCAGTTTCATGTTGATATTGAAAGTAAAGAGGGCAAGGCACTGTTGGACTCGCTGACGCCGGGGCACAGAGCTGATGCTCTACCGCGATGTTGACAATGAGCACGACAAAGTGGGCTATTTCGGTCTACACAAAAGATGACCGGGAGATTGGCTACATCACGCGGTTCAAAAATGAAACGATTGCCCGCCTGATGGACTACGGAAAAAATTCACCGCCATCGTGGACGAGGCCCCGCCCGTCCCCAAGGACAGCACCGAGCGCCGCCGCACCCGTGCAGGCACAGAAAATTATGCTGTGCCGTTCTCGGTATACATGGAAGAATAATGTACACAAAAAGCAACAGCCGTCGGTATTGAAGTGACCCCGAAAAAGTTAGACAATATTTTGAAGTAAAATTGTTCAAGCAGCCGAAAGGGGCTTGCTGTCTGTGAATTGCAGGCGGCAAAGCCCTTTAGCTTTTGCCTTGATCCTGCGGTTGTTGTAGTAATCCAGATATTCGATCAGTTCCTGTTTGAAGTGTTCCATGGATTGAAATT
>VOFG01002084.1_pt1 | contig 24994 bp, 53 predicted proteins | sample 5384171 | NCBI WGS metagenome assembly VOFG01 (sample SAMN12384726, study PRJNA508395) | human gut metagenome | isolation source: healthy gut F | host: Homo sapiens | reverse complement strand
TACTTCGTTCAAGTTACGTATTGCTAAGAAATCTGGGTAAGGCGAAACGGCTGGCAGAATCAGAGGATTTTCGTCAGTCCTACGAGCAGATATTAAATATTTTAAAAATATCCGCCAGATGGACATTTCCCAGCTTTTGACGCTATCAAGCGCCTGAAGGATGAAAAATATGGATCTGCACGAATGTCTGGACATTATGCAGGTGTGGCACCGGGATGGTCTGATGTTTAAGACCAAGGATGCCAATCTGCTGATCTTTAAGGATGAATTCAGCGCGATGAATGAGATGAGCACCAGGATCGGATACGATGGCTTTGAGAATATTTTAAATGCCATTGACAAGGCGAGAATCCGTCTGGATGCGAATGTTAATATGGAACTTGCTCTGGAACTGATGTTCCTGGCGATGAAGGAGAATTCATAAATGGTAAAAGTAATTGGAGTAAGATTCCGAATGCAAAAGATCTATTATTTCGCACCGGGCAAATATGAGATCAAATCCGGTCAGCACGTGATCGTGGAGACGGCCAGAGGAATCGAGTATGGATATGTAGTGCTGGGAACCCGGTGAGGTGGAGGACGGCAAGGTGGTTCAGCCGTTAAAAATCCGTGATCCGCATGGCAACCAAGGAAGATGAGGATGTAAGAGGCGAATAAAAAAGAAGGAAAAGGATGCATTTAAGGTGTGTTTAGAGAAGATACGCAAAGCACAATCTGGAAATGAAGCTGATCGATGTGGAGTATACCTTCGATAATAACAAGATTTGTTTTATTTTACCGCAGATGGAAGATTGATTTCCGTGAGCTGGTAAAGGATCTGGCGGCGGTATTTAAGACCACCAGGATCGAGCTTCGTCAGGTAGGCGTCCGGGACGAAACCAAGATCGTAGGCGGAATCGGTATCTGGACGGTCGCTGTGCTGCCATTCTTATTTATCCGAGTTTATCCTGGTGTCCATTAAGATGGCGAAAAAAGAGCAAAAACCTGTCCTTAAATCCGACCAAGATCTCCGGCGTCTGCGGAAGACTGATGTGCTGTTTGAAAATGAGGAAGAGACCTATGGAGGCCCCTGAATAGTAAACTTCCAAGAATGTAGGCGATTATGTGACCACAGACGATGGCTTGAAGGGTGAGGTACACAGTGTTAATGTCCTTCGTCAGACCGTGAAGGTGATCGTGGTTGTGGACAAGGACGAAAAGGAGATCCGCGACTATAAGGTTGATCAGTTAAAGTTCAAAGCCGAGACGCCGCAAGGAGAAATCCCATGTGCAGGACGATGAGTTGAAGAAGTTAGAGGCATTGGAGAAGAAAGAGTCCAGATCCAAGCTGAATGACAATTAGAGGAATTGAGGGCACTGTGATCGGGCAGTGTCCCTTTGTGGTTAGAGAGCATCTGCAGAAGCTGTTATGGCAGATTTTGCCGATTGAGTATCCACACAGAAGCTGTTATGGCAGATTTTGTTGGTTGGTGTGCAGACGGAGATGTGTGTCAGTCTGACGTGAAAACAGAAGGGAGGCGGAGTATGGAACAGTCCGCGAAAAAGAAGGATTGCCCGGATGCAAAGGAGCGGTTTCCGGTGGAGATCCTGAAGATGAGCGGGTGGATGATCTGCAGAGAAATGGGTATCACATTATCCAGAAGCGGAATGGGTTTCTGTTTCGGCATGGACGCTGTGCTGTTAGCCGGGTTTGCCAGGGTAAATCCGGGGAACGGGCTATTGATCTGGGGAACTGGAACAGGGATCATTCCTATTTTGCTGGAAGCCCGGTATGAGGGCGAACATTATACAGGTCTTGAGATCCAGGAAGAAGTGGCAGAGATGGCCAGACGCAGCGTGCGGCTCAATGGATTAGAAGATAAGGTGGATATTGCCCTTGATATCAAAGGAGGCCAGTGTTCGGTTTTGGTAGAGCACAGTTTGATCATGGTGACACTCAATCGCCTTATATGAATGATGCCCACATGGGCTCAAAATCCGGACCTGCCCTAAAGCTATTGCACGGCATGAGGTGTTATGTACACTGGACGATGTGGTGCGGGAAGCAGGACTTTTGAAGCCTGGTGGACGGTTCTATATGGTCCTGGCCCCACCGGCGATCGAGATCATCAATACGCTGACGAAATATAAGCTGGAGCCGAAACGGATGAAGCTGGTGCACCCTGCTTTGTGGATAAGGATGCCAACATGGTGCTGATCGAAGCAGTCCGTGGAGGGAAGTCCATGGATCAAGTGGAGGGGCACCGATTGTTGTATACAAAGAACAGGGCGTGTTATACAGATGAGATCTATGGATATTTATGGATACTAAGGAAGAGAAGGGAACAATATGGCAGGAAAATTATATTTGTGCGCGACCCCTATCGGTAATCTGGAGGATATCACTTTCCGGGTGCTGTGAAACACATTAAAAGAAGTGGATCTGATCGCGGCAGAAGATACCAGACACAGCATTAAGCTGCTAAATCATTTTGGCATCAAGACACCTATGACCAGCTACCATGAGTTTACCAAGGTAGAGAAAGCCAGATACCTGGAACAGTTAAAAGAAGGTGTGAACATTGCGTAGTCACCGATGCAGAACCCAGGCATCTCAGATCCGGGGAGCCTGGTACGCCAGTGTTATGAGGCTGGGAATCGAAGTTACTTCTCTTCCAGGCCCGGCGGCGTGTATTACGGCCTTAACGATGTCCGGCCTTGCTACCAGAAGATTCTGTTTTGAGGCATTTCTGCCGTCAGAGAAGAAGGAAAACAGTGGATTCTGGATGAACTGAAAATGAAAGCCGCACCATCATCATTTATGAAGCGCCACATCGTCTGGTGCGGACTCTGGAAGAATTAAAGAGACACTGGGTAACCGCCGCCTGACCATCTGTCGGGGAGTTGACGAAAAAGTATGAGGAAGCGTATCAGACTACGTTCGAGGAAGCACTGGCCCGCTATGAGGTGGAAGAACCAAAGGGCGAGTGCGTGCTGGTGATCGAGGAGGGTAGAGCATTGCCCAGAAGAAAGAAGAACTGGCAAAATCCTGGGAAGAGATGACTCTGGAAGAACACATGGAGATGTACGAGGCAGGAATCGACCACAAAAACCATGGGGCGGGTGGCGAAAGGACCGGGGAATCAGTAAAAAAGGGATGTGTATCAGCAGCTGTTGTGATAGAACCGAAATGGTATTTGTCGAGAAAAGTTCTTGACAAATACCATTTCGTCATAATATTACTTTGATATTCAAACTATTTGAAACACAAAAATTGAAATGGTGACAAGAATGATAACAAAGATAATAGGAACTGGTTCCTGTGTTCCGGAGCGGATCTCGTGACCACTGACGATCTGTCTCAGATCGTGGAGACCAGTGATGAGTGGATCCAGAGCCGGACGGGAATCCGGGAGAGACGGATCTCAGAAGGACGGATACGGCGAGGCTGGCAGCGGGAGCAGCGAAAGCAGCTCTGGAAAATGCCGGAGTCAGCGCAGACGACGTGGATCTGATCCTGGTGGCAACTTCGACGCCGGATCATTGCTTCCAAACGCGGCGTGTATGGTCAGGCAGCTATTGGGTGCGGAACGGGCGGTGGCCCTATGACATCAGCGCGGCCTGTTCCGGGATTCCTGTTTGCGGTGAATACGGCCCATGCATTTTTAGGTTCAGGATTTACAAGACAGCGCTTGTGATCAGAGCGGATACGTTGAGTAAGATCGTGAACTGGAGCGACCGGAGCACCTGTGTGCTGTTTGGTGACGGCGCGGGGAGCTGCGGTGCTGAAGTCGAGGAAGGTGAAAAATCTGGTATTTTTCGCTATGAAGATGAGCTCTGACGGAAAAAAAAAGGCCCAGTACTCCTGTGTGTATCACGGACTGTTGGTAATTTCTGACTAATACGGAACCGCAGATCGGCTACACGACCATGGATGGCCAGGAAGTCTTTAAGTTCGCGGTGAAAGAAGGTTCCGGAGACGATCAAAGAGCTTCTGGATGAGAATGGACTGGAGCCAAAGGATGTAAAACATTATGTTCTGCATCAGGCCAATTACCGGATCGCGGAGGCTATCGCCAAACGGTTAAAAGGTGACCATGGAGCAGATTCCTACCAATATGGAGCATTACGGCAATACATCCGGTGCTTCGATCCGCTTCTGTTAGATGAGCTAAACCGGGCTGGAAAGATCCAGAAAAGGTGATCTGCTGGTACTTGCCGGATTCGGCGCAGGACTGACCTGGGGCGCGACGCTTGTGAGATGGTAGGATGAGGGCAGAGTAAAAAGGCAGCGAAGCTTAACAAAATATAAATAAAAATTCAAGACAAAAAAGGAGATTAAAACCATGTTAGAGAAAATGAAAGAGATCATCGCCAGACCAGTTAAGTGTAGATGCAGACACCATCACAGAGGCTTCTAAATTCAAAGAGGATTTAGGTGCAAGATTCCTTAGACTTATTTGAGTTATTATGGCATTAGAGGATGAGTATTCTGTTGAGATCCCGGCTGAGGACTTAGAAAGCTGACCAGCGTTGGCGAGGTTATGGATTATTTAAAGGAAGAATTACAGAACTTCCATCAGGCATTGAGCAAAATTACCTTTTTAGATCATTCAGGGTGGTATGGCATGGGTGGCAGAGAGCCATCTGGCAGCAGCAGTATCTGCAGCAGGCGGTCTGGGCCTGATTGGCGGGAGCAAACGCTCCGGCAGAGGTAATCCGGGAATTACATCCGCGAGGTAAAGGCAGTAACCGACAAGCCCTTTGGCGTAAACGTCATGCTGATGAGCCCGTATGCCGATGAGGTGGCAAAGGTTGTCGTGGAGGAAGGCGTAAAGGTCGTAACCACTGGCGCCGGAAACCCGGAGAAATATATGGAGATGTGGAAGGCAGCAGGCATTAAGGTAATCCCGGTTGTAGCTTCCGTAGCTCTGGCAAAGAATGGAGCGCTACGGCGCAGACGCGGTTGTGGCAGAGGGAACCGAGTCCGGCGGACACATCGGTGAGGCAACTACCATGACCCTGGTTCCGCAGGTTGTGGACGCTGTTTCCATTCCGGTCATCGCAGCAGGCGGTATCGGTGACGGACGCGGCATCGCGGCAGCATTTATGCTGGGTGCGGAGGCAGTTCAGATTGGAACCCGTTTCCTGGTTGCAAAGGAATGTACCGTGCATCAGAACTACAAGGATCGTGTCTTAAAGGCAAAGGATATTGATTCTACCGTAACGGGCAGAACCCACGGACATCCGGTACGCTGTCTGAAGAAACCAGATGACCAGAGAGTATGTGAAGCTGGAAAACGAAGGCAAAGCTTTGAGGAGCTGGAGTATTTAACCCTCGGAACTTTCGCAAAGCGGTTCAGGAAGGTGATGTCACCAATGGAACTGTTATGGCAGGACAGATTGCAGGAATGATCACCAAAGAGCAGACCTGTAAGGAAATGATCGATGAAATGATGGCACAGGCAGAAGCGCTTCTGGGCCGCAAGTAAAGCGTGGTACGGAAGGAGGTCAGTCTATAGAACAGACAGAAACAGAGCATTTGTATAAAAAAGGAGCAAGACGATGAGCAAGATCGCATTTATTTTTCCGGGACAGGGAGCCCAGGTATACGGGAATGGGCAGAGATTTTTACGAGCAGACAAAACCGGAAAAAGGACCTTTTGACCAGGCCAGCGAGCTTCTGGGATTTTCTATGCCGGAGCTGGTGTTTGAGCCAAATGACCGTCTGGACATCACGGAGTATACGCAGGCGGCAATGGTAACCACGAGCATCGCCATGATGAAGGTATTTACGAACACCGGAATGTCCGGATGTGGCGGCTGGTTTAAGCCTGGGAGAATACTGCGCATTGGCGGCGGCTGGCGTTATGTCGGACGCGACGCAATCACCACTGTAAGGCAGAGAGGTATCCTCATGCAGCAGGCGGTTCCGGTGGGCATTGGCTCCATGGCCGCTGTTCTGGCTATGGATGCAGCGGCCATCGAGGAAACCATTGCTGATATGGATGATGTGCAGATCGCTAAACTACAATTGTCCGGGACAGATTGTTATTTCCGGCAAAAAAGAGGCAGTCAGAAACTGCTGAGAAAGTTTAAAAGCGGCTGGTGCAAACGGTACCATCACTGAAATGTCAGTGGACCGTTCCATTCCCGCATGCTGACCGGTGCAGGCGAGAAAAAACTGGGTCAGGTGCTTGAAAATGTGGATTTACATACCCCGCAGATCCCATATGTGGCCAATGTGACCGCCCAGTATGTAACCGATGCAGCAAGCCGTAAAGCCGCTTCTGACCAAACAGGTTTCTTCTTCTGTCAGATGGGAGCAGAGTGTGCGCACCATGCTGGCTGACGGCGTGGATACCTTCATGGAGATCGGACCGGGCAAACCTTAAGCGGATTTATGAGAAAGATCAACCGGAACCGTAACCGTTCTTAATATAGAGAAAACTGGATGACGTGGCAAAAGTTGGAGGAAACTGAAGGAATGTTAACTGGCAAGATCGCATGGTGACCGGCGCAAGCCGCGGCATCGGAAAAAGAAATCGCGAAGACCCTGGCAGCAAAGGTGCAACCGTTGTTGTCAATTATAACGGTTCCGCAAAACGGGCCGAGGAGACTGTGCAGAGATCGAGGCACTGGCGGCAAGGCAGAAGCCCTGCAGTGCAACGTGTCTGACTATGACAAGGCAGCAGAGATGATGGACTTATGTGGTGAAGACCTACGGCCGTGTGGACATTCTGGTAAATAACGCCGGAATCACCCGTGACGGTCTGCTGATGAAGATGTCCGAGGAAGATTTTGACGCAGTGTTAAATACCAACTTAAAGGGCGCGTTCAACTGCATGCGTCATGTGGCAAGACAGATGTTAAAGCAGAAGAGCGGACATATCGTAAATATCTCTTCCGTATCCGGTGTTATGGGAAATGCAGGACAGGTCAATTATTCCGCATCCAAAGCAGGCATCATCGGAATGACCAAATCCGTGGCCAGAGAGCTGGCAAGCCGCGGAATTACCGTTAACGCAGTGGCACCGGTTTTATTAATACCGATATGACAGAGGTGTTATCCGACAGCGTGAAAGAGGCGGCAACCGCCCAGATTCCGATGAGAACATTCGGTGAGACCAAAGATATCGCTTACGCAGTGGCATTTTGGCATCCGACGAACAAATACATCACCGGACAGGTGCTGTGCGTAGACGGCGGAATGGCAATGTAATAGAGGAACATGAACATGAAAGAAGAGTCGTAGTAACCGGTTTAGGGGCAGTGACACCTATCGGAAATGATGTGGAAGTCTTTCTGGAATGGTTTAAAAGAAAAAAAGTAGGAATCGCTCCGATCACCGCATTTGATACAACAGAATATAAGGCAAAACTGGCAGCAGAAGTGAAGGATTTCGATCCGAAGGCATGCATGGATCCGAAAACAGCTAAGAGAATGGAGCAGTTTCTGCCCAGTTTGCCGTAGCAGCTTCCAGACAGGAGGCATTAGAGGACGCAGGCCTTTCCATGGAAAAGAAGACCGTACCGTGTAGGCGTGTGTGTCGGCTCCGGTATCGGAAGCCTTCAGGCAGTAGAGCGTGAGCATCAGAAATTACTGGAAAAAAGGACCTGGAAGAGTGAATCCCTTCTGGTTCCGATAATGATCAGCAACATGGCAGCAGGAAACGTAGCCATCCAGTTTGGCATGAAGGGCATTAACGTGGTGACCGCATGCGCTACCGGAACTCATTCTATTGGTGAGGCGTTCCGTACCATCCAGTATGGTGATGCGGAAGTGATGGTAGCTGGCGGTACTGAGGCAAGCGTGACACCGATCGGCGTTGCTGGATTTACTGCCCTGACTGCATTAAGCACCTCCCAGGACCCGTTACGGGCGTCGATTCCATTTGATAAAGGAACGCAGGCGGTTTCGTCATGGGCGAAGGCGCTGGCGTGGTGGTATTAGAGGAACTGGAGCACGCAAAGGCAAGAGGAGCCAAGATTTACGCGGAGTTAGTTGGCTACGGTGCCACTTGTGATGCTTCCACATCACTTCTCCGGCAGAGGACGGAAGCGGTGCGGCAAAAGCCATGGAATATGCCATGGCGGATGGCGGCGTGAAACCAGAGGATTGATTACATCAACGCCCACGGCACCGGAACCCACCACAATGATTTATTCGAGACAAAAGCGATCAAGCTGGCTCTGGGCGATCATGCCAGGGACGTTCATGATCAACTCTACCAAGTCTATGATCGGACACCTCTTAGGTGCTGCAGGCGGCGTGGAAGTCATCACCTGTGTCAAGTCCATTCAGGAGGGTTATGTTCACGCAACCGCAGGCCTTGAGATAGCAGATGATGGAGTGTGATCTGGATTACTGCAAGGGCGAGGGCGTACAGATGGATGTGAACTGCGCAATCTCCAATTCCCTGGGCTTCGGCGGACACAACGCAACCCTGCTGGTAAGAAAATTTCAGGCATAGGAACCGCAAATGGCAATGCAGAATCGTTATGAGACATAAGTCGGTTCCAGGAGGTATAGTATGACGATTGATGAGATCGTTGGAACACTGATTCAGGCTGTTTCCGATAACGGCCATGACCAGTTTTTATATGAAGAGGGCGACCAGAAGCTGGTGCTCAAAAGAAAAAGAAAAAAACGTAGCGCAGGCCCGCAGTTGCCGGTTGTGATTTCTCAGCCGGCCACACGCGATGATGGCGCAATGCCGATGCAGATGGCAGCAGCTCCGGCAAAGTATGACGAGGCACCGGAAAAGGCTGCAGAGGAGAAGAAGCGAGAGCCCCTGGACATTGGTTCTGGACAAGGTTGTGACTTCTCCGCTGGTAGAACCTTTATTCTTCCGCTTCTCCGGAGGCAGAGGCATTTGTAAAAAGAAGGCGATACCGTAAAGAAAGGTCAGGTTCTTGGCATTATTGAGGCCATGAAGCTGATGAACGAAATCGAGAGTGAGTATGACGGTGTGGTAGAGGCAGTTCTGGTGAACAACGAAGACGTGGTAGAGTACGGACCAGCCGCTGTTCCGCATCCGATAGGAGGATATATTATGAGACTGGGAATCAAAGAGATCCAGGAGATCATTCCGGCACAGACATCCGTTTCTGCTGATCGATTTTATCGATGAGCTGGAGCCGGGCGTACGCGCGGTTGGCTATAAATCCATTACCTTTAACGAGCCGCAGTTCAACGGTCATTTTCCGGGACAGCCGGTTATGCCGGGCGTGCTGATGATCGAGGCGCTGGCACAGGTTGGCGCGGTAGCCATCTTAAGCCTGCCGGAGAACAAAGGCAAGACCGCATTTTTCGGTGCGATCAACAACGCGAAATTCAAACAGATGGTACTGCCGGGTGACCGCTTAAAGCTGGAGTGCAAGATCATCAAGCGCAAAGGCCCGGTCGGCGTAGGCAAGGCCGTTGCGACCAACGCAGAAGGAAAGGTTGCAGTATCAGCAGAGCTGACCTTTGTGATTCAGTAAGGTCGGGGAATCGCAGAGTTGAGGTACGGGAATGTTTGATAAAATCTTAATCGCGAACCGCGGCGAGATTGCGGTAAGAATCATAAGAGCCTGCCGCGAGATGGGAATCAAGACCGTGGCAGTATACTCCGAGGCAGACCGCGACAGTCTGCACACCCTGCTGGCAGACGAGGCCATCTGTATCGGACCGGCACCGTCAAACCAGAGTTACCTGAATATGGAGCGTATTCTGGCGGCTACCGTAGCCATGAAGGCAGAGGCCATCCATCCGGGATTCGGATTCCTTTCCGAGAACGCGCGGTTCGCGGAACTGTGCCAGAAATGTAACATCGCTTTTATTGGTCCGTCCGCGGAGATCATCAACAAGATGGGCAACAAGTCCGCAGCCAAGAAAGACCATGGTGGAGGCCGGGGTTCCGGTCGTTCCGGGCAGTAAAGAGCCGGTTTACACCGTAGAAGAAGCGTTAAAAATGGCAAAGGAGATCGGATTCCCTGTCATGATCAAAGCATCCTCCGGCGGCGGTGGAAAGGGCATGCGGATGTCCTGGGTCCGGAGGACTTTGACGCCAATTTCCAGAATGCCCAGATGGAGTCCATCAAAGGATTTTCCGATGATACCATGTACCTGGAGCGTTTTGTGGAGAATCCGCGTCATATTGAATTTCAGATTATGGCAGATAAGTATGGCAACGTCGTGCACTTAGGGGAGCGTGACTGCTCCATCCAGCGCCGTCATCAGAAAGTGCTGGAGGAGTCCCCCTGCGCTGCCATTTCCACGGAGCTGCGCAAAAAATGGGCGAGACTGCCATTCGCGCAGCCAAAGCGGTTGGTTATGAAAATGCGGGAACCATCGAGTTCCTATTAGATAAAGATAAAAACTTTCTACTTTATGGAGATGAACACCCGGATCCAGGTGGAGCATCCGGTGACCGAGCTGGTGAGCGGTCTGGATCTGATCAAAGAGCAGATCCGTGTGGCAGCAGGAGAGAAGTTAAGCGATGACCCAGGATGATATCCACATTCAGCGGACATGCCATTGAGTGCCGCATCAACGCGGAGAATCCGGCGAAGAACTTCATGCCGTGTCCGGGAAAGATCACCAATGTCCATGTGCCGGGCGGCAATGGAGTACGCATCGACACTCATATTTACAATGATTATAAGGTTCCGGCAACTACGATTCCATGCTGATGAAATTAATCGTTCACGGCGAGACCGTGCGAGACTGCCATCGCCAAAATGCGGAGCGCTCTTGGGAGCTGGTGATTGAGGGGATTGACACCAATCTGGATTTCCAGTATGAGATCTTAAGCAATCCAGGTCTACCAGGATGGGGATACGGATATCGACCCCGGTTTATCCGGATCAAAGAATCCCGAGAAAACTGTAAGTAATGCATGGAAAGGAGGGCCATAGAACATGTTTAGAAATATGTTCAAAAAAACGTACCATGATTGACACTCAATACAAGAATCATTCAAAAAATGAACCGAATATTCCAGAGGGCCTCTGGAAAAATGCAAAAATGCGGCCAGCCGATCTATGTGGAAGATGTGCGCAACAATCTTATGTCTGTCCGAAGTGCGGCGGATATTTCCGCGTGCATGCATACCGCCGTATCGAGATGCTGCTGGATGCAGGGCAGTTTTGAAGAGTGGAATAAGGAGATGGAGTTCTCCAACCCGTTAGGCTTCCCAGGCTACGAAGAAAAGGTACAGGCAGCTCAGGAGAAAAACCGGTTAAATGAGGCCATTGTCACCCGGAAGCTGTAAGATCCAAGGCAGAAATCGCCATCGGTGTCTGTGATGCCCGTTTATGATGAGCAGCATGGGTCATGTAGTGGGTGAGAAGATTACCCACCATGGTAGAGCGGGCAACCGAAGAAAAACTTCCAGTCATCATCTTTGACTGCTCTGGCGGCGCCAGAATGCAGGAGGGGTATCTCCCTGATGCAGATGGCGAAGACCAGCGGCGCTGAAACGGCACCATGAGGCAGGACAGTTATTTGTCAGTGTCCTGACTGATCCGACTACCGGAGGCGTAACTGCCAGCTTTGCCATGTTAGGTGATGTGATCTTAGCCGAGCCGGAGCGCTGATCGGATTTGCAGGACCGAGAGGTGATCCAGCAGACCATCGGGCAGAAACTGCCGGAGGGCTTCCAGAGCAGAATTCTTATTAGAGCATGGATTTGTGGATAAAATTGTGCCTCGTGAAGATGAAAGAGGTGCTGGGCCAGATCTGCGGGTGCATGGCGTGGGGAAAAACTGCGACGGATGAGATTGTGGATAATTCAGATAAAATCCAGGATGTTGGTGGAGAGAGTCAGTTGGATGTCCAGAATTGTGCAGGCGTATCGGCTCACACAGCTGCGCAGCAGAAAACGGTATCCGGCGTCAAGACAGCCTGGGACCACGTCCTTCTCTCCAGAAAAAGCTGACCGTCCTCCGCTCTTGACTATATCACCCGCCTGTTTCCGGATTTTATGGAGCTTCACGGAGACCGTTATTACGGCGATGACGGCGCGGTCATCGGTGGAATCGCATACGTTCCATGGAATGCCGGTGACAGTGATCGGACAGCAGAAAGGCAAGACCACCAAGGAAACTTAAAATACAACTTCGGTATGCCATCTCCAGAAGGTTACCGCAAGCTCTTCGGCTGATGAAGCAGGCAGAGGCTTTTGGACGTCCGGTGATCTGTTTCGTGGACACCCAGGCGCATTCTGCGGCAGGGCCGCAGCGTGGACAGGGCGAAGCCGCTGGAATTTGTTTGAGATGGCGGATTTAAAGGTTCCGGTACTTTCCATTGTGATCGGAGAAGTGGTTCCGGCGGCGCCCTGGCAGTTGCTGTAGCAAATCAGGTCTGGATGATGGAAAATGCGGTTTATTCTGTACTATCCTTAGCTTTTTTTGCCTCCATTCTCTGGAAAGACAGCAAAAAAGCGGCCCAGGCGGCGGAAGTGATGAAAATGACCGCCAAAGACCTGTTGGAACTTCACGTAGTTGACCAGGTGATCCCGGAGCCGGTTCCGGCCTGTGCAGAGGAGATGGGACGGATCACGGCAGTATTAGACCAGAAAATTGGTGGATTCTTATCAGAAATGAGCGATTGTCAGGAGAAGAACTGGCACAGCAGAGATACGAAAGATTCCGGGCGTTCTAGGAGGGAAAATGATGGAAAAATGAAACCATTAACAATCGGTGATCTGGGTGATCGAGAAACCAGTGATCCAGGGCGGCATGGGAGTTGGCATCAGCCTGTCTTCTGGCCGAGCTGTGGCAAAAGCCGGAGGAGATGGAATCATTTCCACGGCCCAGATCGAGTTTCCGGAGCTGGATTTTTAAGGAAAACCCCGTTAAAAGCCAACTTAAGGGCCATTGGAAGTGAACTGAAAAAGCCAGAGAGATTGCGCCCCAGCGTTACCAGGGTCAAAAGGTCAAAGTCCGATGCAAGCTGTTTGCAGGAGGATTTTGACCTTGGGACCCGCAAAAACATGAGTAAGCAGCCATTTTTCAAAGAAGAATGAGCGAATTACGAAATTGGTGAGCAGGCTGGGGTGATCGAAGCATTGACCAGAAAATGACGCGCCGTTGATCCATTTCTTTATTTCCGAGCTGCCGTGGCCATCCGGCAGTTGGCTCCATCTCTGCCAAATCTCATTGCCAATGTCCTGGGACTTGGCTGGGCGGGCAACACCTGCGGGATTGAAGGCCATGGAAGATTTAAAAGAGCTGAAGAAGAACGCCGCAGTGCAGATCCTATGTACGCCAGAAGCGTTCCAGAGGGCACTGCCAGCGGGGGAAATGTGTACATTTCTGATTATTAATATTTCTTCTCTTCAGCTGCCCCGGTGAATATGATCGCCTACCGCAGCCAGTATGGCAGCCGCATGCCAATGGCGATCGTAGGCCCGGCTCTTTGTGATCACCTTGGCGACAACGCTTTGTGGCAGTGGTATTCTGTCTGGCAAAACAGAGACAGTAACGCAGGAGGTGGGCGCTTATGAGATTCCTCCTTTATATTTCCCGTTTCATGATTCCTTTGGTTATTGTATACATGATAACCTTTGGGTTACTGATGAAACGACCAGTCTACGATGATTTCGCAGAAGGGGCCAAAGAAGGAGCCAGAACCGTTATGGGTGTATTTCCTACACTGGTTGGGCTGATGGTGGGAACCGGGATTCTGCGGGCATCGGGGTTACTGGAATGGTTTGCTGGATTTCTTGCTCCCGTGGCGGAGAAAGCAGGAGTCCCGTCCCAGCTGATCCCGGTAGCGGTGGTAAATTATTTTCTTCCAGCGCAGCAACCGGGCTGGCGCTGACATTTTCAAGGAATACGGGCCGGATTCCAGGATCGATTGATGGTATCGTTGCTACTTCCTGTACAGAAACTATTTTTATACGATGAGTCTGTATTTTATGGCAGCAGAGGTCAAAAACCCGTTATACACTTCCCGGCGCTGATGGCGACAGTCTTCGATGTTCATGAGCATTTTAATGGTAAAAGCTGGCTTTTGTAAGAAAACTCTAAGAATAGGTGGTTGCCATTGAAATTGAAATCATGTATAATCGTTAAGAAACTTTAAAGATCGTCAGACGAGAGGATAAGCAGTGGATACTTACAAGACGCTGAATGAAGTTTTGGTGAATTTGTTCCGGGATGTGATGGATATCGAGCAGAAAGCCATTATCACGGAGGAATTTCAGGATATCACCAACAATGATATGCATATTATAGAAGCGATCGGCATGAACGAGCCTAAAAACATGTCAACCATCGCCAGAGAAATTTCTGTAACAGTAGGAACTCTGACCATTGCCATGAACAGCCTTGTGAAAAAGGATATGTTCTTCGAACGTGGCAAAGAGGACCGGAGAGTGGTTTATATTTCCCTGACGGGCAGGCGGGGCCGCTTATGTCCATCATGCACGGTTTCATAAGGCGATGATCGACAGCATATCCGATGAACTCCGACATCGGAGGAGATGGAGTTACTGATTAAAACCCTGACGAAATTAGATAAATGGTTTGAAATTGGCAAGAGAAACTAAAGAAGGAGACGAAAATTATGAAAAATTAGCTGTATACGCTGCAGGAATGATGATGGCACTGTCTTTAGCCGCTTGTTCCCCAACAAAGGTTGAGCCAACGAAAGCTCAGACGGAGAATCAGGCAGGTGAGAAGAGCGGAGAATTTAAGCCCGGACGGTTTAACACCAGAAGAGGCAAGCATTTTCGAAATCAACCGGCAGTTGACCTTAAACGGAAACCCGGATCCAAACGCAGAGGTGATGGAGAGTGTTTTAGTTTATATGTTAAAATGACGAGGGAAACGGCTTAAAGACAGAGATGGAAGACGCAGAAACAGTTGATGCAGATACAGTTGCAGCACTTCTGGTAGAGAAATCCATTCTGGATGAAGGAACTACCGTGAATTCCTTTGATATATTTCCGTGGTGAAAGCAGGCCCAGGCGTAGACGCATCCGGAAACTGGTTCCGGCGAGAGAGTCGGTACCCTGGATCTGTCCCGGTTAGACCCATATGCTTCTAAGGCTGTGTTATGTGCCATTGGCAACACCTTCTGTGAAAACTTTGAGTTAGACAGCTTTAGAGATTCTGGTAAATGGTGAAGCTTACAGTGGCGAGAACTTAGATGGCGATGTGCTGACTTATGTAGAAGGTATAGACAGTCGAATATAAAAATATAAAGAACAGGGCGCCACGGAAAAGATAAAAATGGCAGCCCTGTTTTTTACGTTTTATGAATCAGATAGTTTCCGCAAAGAGCCGCATCGCCCCCACTAGCGCCGGATTTTTCTCCGGATCAGCCTGGCAGGATTTCATAGGACGGACGAAAGCGGTGAAAGCGCCATTGGTTTGGGAGAGTGCGTCTTTGGCGAATGAATAATAGGTCTTCATGACGCCACCACCCAGGATTATGATATCTGGTTTGAATATAATACTGAGATTCCAGACGGCAGTCTGCAGTTCAAAACGGATTTTCCGGATGAATGCAGCGGCGTCTGGATCTTTTTTGTCCATTTTCGTAGAGATCATTAAAATCCTGGAATCCCAGTGCCTTAGCGCGGTGATGCAATGCGGAGCCGGACCAGAGATTTTCAAAAGCAGCTTCGGTGACCGCAGTAGCACGGCTCTGGTGGATTGAGGTGGATCAGTGTCAGAATCCGGTGAGATCAGGATATGTCCCAGCTCAGGGTGAAAACCTGCCCCGCCCGGAACAGCCTGCCGTCAGCCTGAAAGCGGCACAGCCGATCCCGGTGCCAAAAAGCGATCATGAGGACCCGGCGGTGGGTCAGGTGTTTGATGGAGGCTTCTCCGAGAAGCGCGCCATTCACATCATTTTCCAGAAGGACCGGAAGCTGGGTCCGTTCGTTTAAGACCTGAACGATTGGATAATGATCCCAGCCCGGAAAGCGTGTAGGGATTTTCAATCGTTCCCTTCTGCGGATCTACCGGTCCGGCACATACGATGCCGATTCCCTTTAAAGAAAAAAATCCAATAGAAGCTTGGCACATTGTTGCTTTTAAAGAAGCAATCAGTCGATCCATCGTCTGTGAGACCTCCAGTTCCAGCGTAGGAAAACTCTCCCAGCTTTTTGATGCAGCCCTCTGAGTCAGTAATTCCGGCCATGATCTTTGTGCCGCCAATGTCAACGGTTCCGTAATAAGTGTTCATGAAATATCCCCCTGAATTTGTCTGATATGAATAAAAAAAGCAATCAATACATCATGGTATATAGAATAATATACAATAAAAAACGCGAAAAAACATATTAAAAAACCCATATTATACGAAAAACCAGATATAGTATGCGAAATATAGCGAAAAGGATACAATCTAAGAAATCGAGAATTGAATAAACAGAAGACTGATACTATGATAAATACACAAACGAACAGGTGTTAGTTAAGAAAACTATCTAAAATGCACAAAGGAGGTTGTTTATGAAAAACAAAACATTAGTGAGGGCAGCAGCAGGGGTGTTGGCAGTCTGTATGACAGCCGGAACATTAGTCGGATGTGGTTCTTCCAAGAAAGCAGAGGAAAACTACAGCGAAAAAGCAGAAGAGACTACAACAGCAGCAGGGGGGAGCGGCTGGAGAGGCAAATACTTCTAATGAAGCACCTACACATTTAAAATTATTCTTAACCAATAAAAACATCATTATGGATCATATGCGAAGACAATGATCGAGCAGGCAACCAATACAGAATTGGAGATCATCCAGGTTCCGACAAAGAATTAGATAACAAACTGAATATTCTCCTGGCATCCGGTGATCGTCCTGATATCATCCAGTGCGAGACAGAGACCATGGAGAGCCAGTTATTATCTGCAGGTATTCTTCTTCCAATCAATGAATACTGGATAATTATCCAAACATTAAAAACGGCCGTGATGAAGCAACCTGGGATCTGATGAGATATACGGATGGAAATATCTATTCAATCGGTATCAAAAAAATCCAAACCCACTGTCGATCATCGCATATCGTCAGGACTGGTTAGATAAGCTGGGACTGGAAGTACCAACCACTCTGGACGAGTATTATAAAAAGTAGCAACTGCAGTTGCAAAGGAAGATCCGATGGCAACGGTGTGGATGATACCTTTGCATTTGGCGGTTATCAGAATGTTGATACATCATGGTTCGATCATATCTTTGGCGCATATGGAGCACTGCCAAAACTACTGGATGCTGCAGGATGGACATCTTGTGAATGGTTCCATTCAGCCTGGCATGAAGGATGCGTTAGTATTCTTAAATAAGATGTATACAGATGGACTGATCGATCCGGAGTTTGTAACCGATGATCCGAAGAGATGGCAGCAGAAAGTAAAAGCGGTGTATTTGGCGCAGGTGTGACTAAGATCCATATCTTTGATCAGAATAACTGGGTCCAACTACTATGGTTTCATTTATCCAGGCATATCCGGAAGGCAAGCATGTCTATGGACCGGTTCTGAAGGGTGGCTGTGAGAACCCGGTAGGTATCCGTATGGCAAGCGAGAGAGGCTGGTTAAGAACCTTTATTTTGGGATTCCAAGAACATTGATGCTTTTTAAGACTGATCGATTATCTGATGTCTGAGGAAGGAAACCGCTTTGCACAGTATGGTGTAGAGGGAGAGCATTATAAAATGGGAAGGTGAGAAGCTTGTCAGACTGATCGACGATGAAAAGACCAATGAGCTGGATCTGAACAAATTTATTGGCAATACCGTATTATTTGATCATTCTTCTGATGAGCTGTTTGATGCATTCGAGTTCTTCACACACCCTGCACACCAAATCCGGCAGACGGTATTTTCATTGATGAGTTAAATGATATTTATCCAAAACTGAAGGAGATCACCAATACCAGATTTATCGAGATGATCGTCGGTGAAACCCGATCGATGGCGGTTTTGAAGACTTTTGTAAAAGAGTGGAATTCCCGTGGCGGTGATAAGCTGACAGAGGCGATTGACGCAGCATATCAGGCAAAGCAGAAATAACAAAGTTGCTGTTTGCGCAACGCGTGAACAGTAACATAACAAAAACAACGATCATGAAACAAATATAAGGAGAGGTTGACATGGAGGCAAAGTATCACGCACGCAAAATAAACAAGGAAAGCTTTGGAAATCGATCAAAGAACATAAGACCTCTATTTACTGATGTTACCTGGTCTGCTGTACTTTGTGTTGTTCCGGTATCTGCCCATGTTTGGCCTTGTGATTGCTTTTAAAAATTATAATATCTTTAAAGGAATCTGGGGCCAGTGACTGGGTAGACTGGAAAATTTTAAAGAACTGGTTCATTCTGCGGATTTCTGGAATGTATTTAAAAATACACTGGTGATCAGTCTGACGAAGATCGTCATCGGATTCCCTATCCCGGTTCTTTTTAGCGATCCTCTTAAATGAGATCAGAACATCAAATTTAAGAGAGGACCCAGACATTTATCTATCTTCCACATTTCCTTTCCTGGGTTGTCATTGGAGGCATCATGCTGAATCTGTTCTCGCCGGTTTTCTGGACTGGCGGGACAGTTCTTCTTCAGACCTTGGAATGGAACCGGTCAACATCATGGCAAAGAAGAACACGATTTTCTGGGTGGTTATTCTGTCAGATATCTGAAAGAGGCCGGATGGAGTACCATTGTCTTTTTTAGCAGCATTGACGCAGGTGGATATCAGCTTATATGAGGCGGCAAGAATGGATGGAGCAAATAAGTTCCAGCAGATTTTCATATTACACCTCCGGCAATCTCATCGATCGTGGTTGTCATGTTGATCTTAAGAATCGGTAAAGTCATGAATGCCGGTTTTGAACAGATCCTGGTACTGCAGAACCTGATCACCATGGAGAAGATCGATATTTTTGATACCTTTTGTATATCGGGAAGGCTTTAGGACGTGGTTCTATAGCTTTGCGGCTGCTGTGGATACCTTTTAAATCAGTGATAGCCCTGATTTTAGTTACCAGCGCCAATAAGATCAGTAAGATGTTCGAGAGGAAGGAATCGTATGACGCGCAAGAGAAAGAAAAGTTTCGCCTTTACTGTTTTAAATTACCTGCTTTTTATTGTGATCGGAATCATTATGGTATATCCGTTCTGGTATGTGGTCATGTATTCCTTCAGTGATCCGACCCAATCCAGTTTAAGCAGTTTTCGTATTCGCTCCCGCAGGGATTTACACTGAATCCTGGCAAATATGCATTTTCCAAGAAGATCCTGTTTACCGGTTTCTTCAACTCCGTATTCTAACCGTTGTCGGAACCTGTGTTAATATGCTTCTACGATTTGTCTGGCATATCCGCTTTCCAGAGATAAGCTTCCGGGCAAGAAATATTTCAGCATTTGTCGTATTCCCGATGTTATTTAACGGCGGAATGATCCCGACTTATCTGGTGATCAAGCAGTTTGGCCTGATGGACAGCCTGTGGTCCCTGGATTGCATCTCTGGCGATCAATGTATACAACCTTCTGATCCTGTCAAAAATTCTTTAAGAGCATTCCGGAGAGTCTGATCGAGGCGGCAAAGATCGATGGATGTGGTGATGTGATGACTCTGGTAAAGATCATTCTGCCATTGTCAAAGGCATCTCTGGCAACGATTTCCCTGTTCTATGCAGTCCAGCACTGAACGAGTTCTTAAGGGCAACGATTTATATTAATACGATTCAAAAATGGCCGCTGCAGGTGGTTTTGCGGAATATCATTGATATGGTTGCCAATGACTTAAATAGTGGCGGTGAGGTATTTATGAATCCGGAAAACTTCAAAATGGCAACGATCGTCATCACAGTATTCCTGATCATTTGTGTATATCCGTTCTTACAGAAACATTTTACACAGGGCGTGATGATGGGGGTCTGTAAAGGGTTGATGAGAAGGAGAAAACGATGGATTCAAGACCGAATATCTTATTGTTTATGACAGACCATCAGAGAGCAGACAGTCTGTTTATGGAACAATGTGGAAGAGAGGTAACACCAAATTTAAACCGTCTTGCCAGAGAAGGCATGGTATTTGAACGGGCGTATGACACCTGCCCGCTGTGTTCCGGCAAGAACTGCGCTGGCTACCGGAGTTTATCCGACGAAAAACGGCGTGGTCTATAATGACTGAAAGGGTAACGGCTGGAAGCTTTGAACCGCTTCATAAGGCATTACAGAAAGCAGGATATGAAATTGGCCATATCGGAGGGATCATATCCGCGTAAAAACCGCCCATGCGTGAACAGGGATTTGAGTTCTTTAAATCAGGAGGATTATGAGGCGTGGGCGGCGGCTAAAAACGTGAAGACCGTGAGAAAAACCGGAGGAGCTGGTGACAGTTCAGGAAGCGGTCGATGGCCAGTATGTAGAAAAAGAAATACAGCGGTCACAGAGTAAGCCAGTGGGAGAATCCATTTGAAACATTGAAAGATATCTATTTCCCGTGATCATTCACTGGAATTTTTAAGACAGCTTCCAGAAGGAAAGCCATACTTGCCATGTTTATTTATCTGTGGGCGCCTCATCCACCATTACGTACCGGAGCCATATGCGTCCATGTATCCGCCGGAAAAGCTGGTTCTGCCGGATAATATCGGTATTACAGCGGAAGGAGAGCCACCGCTGAGGCGGGAAAGGAGTGCCAGCCCAGCTGGCGGAGCAGGTACCAAAAGAAGAATGGAGACAGGTATGGTCTGCACATCTGGCACTGACAACCATGGCAGATGATGTTCTTGGAATGATCCTGGAAGAATTGAAAAACAGGGGGGAAATATGAAAATACCTGTGTGGTATTTACGGCAGACCATGGAGATAGTCTTGACAGCACCAGATGTATCAGAAGATGGAAATGTATGAGGAGTCAGTGAAGGTTCCACTCGTGATCCGTCTTCCGGGTGCTAAGACAGGAAAGACAGCAAAACTGGTGTCCCACCTGGATTTAAAGCCGACTCTCTGCGAGATTGGAGGAGCCAGCGCAGGAGCTTGTGATGGACGTTCTCTCTGGTACCATTTTTTGAGAGGGAAGGGAAGAGCTTGAACAGAAGCCGGCATATATCCAGTATTCTGGAAATCCAAGTTATGGGACGATCCGCAGAGCGGTTGTGACGGAGCGATATAAATATATATATGACAGCAGTCATGCACATGAGCTTTATGATTTGGAAAAAGATCCTCATAAGAGATGAATAATGTGGCAGATGATCCGCGATACGAAACGGTTCTTAAGGAACTGTATGAAGCTTGTAAACGATTCCATCAGGATCATCAGGATTATTTTTGATTGGGAAGGAAAAAGTGAAAAATGAACTGGACAGAGGAAGCATTAGAACGGTGTTTGGATAGAATTGGACAGAATATGGAACGAATTAAACATTTCCACATGTAGCTTATGATAATGTCTATAATGATCAGGGACCGGCCTTCTGGGTTTCAGGATTCTGGCCAGGACTTTATGGCTGCGTTATCAGGGAACCAAGGATGAAAAAGCCCTGGAGCTGGCTCGAAGACTGGAAGATGTGATGGATTCCGTATTAGATGGGATTTATGACCCTGCATCATGATGTCGGGTTTATGTGGCTGCCTTCCGCAGTGATCGATTATAAACTGACAGGAAATGAGGCTTCCAAGATCCGCGGACTGAAGGCGGCAAGTCATCTGGCGGGCCGGTTTAACCTGGCAGGCCAGTTTATCCGGGCCTGGACAGACCGGGTTCAGGTGGGGACCCAGGGATGGGCGATCATTGACTGTATGATGAATATTCCGCTGTTATTCTGGGCTTCCGAAAACGAATGATCCAAGATTTTATCATATTGCAAAGCGCATGCCGATACAGTATTGCGATGCTTTTTGACCGGATAATACGTCAGCCCATATTGTCAGCTTTGATCCTTATACCGGTGAAAAAATTGAAAATCTGGGCGGTCAGGGAAAAGATCCAGATTCTGCATGGTCCAGAGGACAGGCATGGGCGATTTATGGAATGGCAGTGGCTTACCGGAAACAGGAAAAGAAGAATATCTGACTGCATCAAAAAATGTAAAGCGGCATATTTTCTTTCTTCATCTGCCGGAGGATAAGGTTCCGTATTGGGATTTCCGACCGATGAGGCAGATAAATGGGTGAAAGATTCTTTCAGCAGCTGCCTGTGCCGCCAGCGGACTTCTGGAGCTGCACAGCCTTGTGAAAGAAGAGGCAGAAAAGCAATTTTATCTGATCAGGCACTTGCTATTTTGAAAGGAATTTATGATAATTACTTTATAGCATCAGATGACAGTCAGGCAATGATCAGCTGCGGAACCGTGAATTATGCAAAGAAGAAACATGTGAATGTTCCGATTATTTATGGGGATTACTTTTCACACGCTGCTGAAATTAAAAGGGCTGACGAGAGCATTTTTAAAGGAGACAGGTATGAAAAAAAACTTATTTTGGGGATCTGCATGATCATTGTGGTATTACATACGGCTTTGAAGCCTGAAAATGCCATTAACCGGGCAAAAAAGCCAGCTGGATTTCTCCGCATTTACCGGACATGCCATGTGGCCGGATATGTATGAGAAGGCCCGGAAACGGAGTTTTGTGGTTAATTTCCATTTAGAGGATTTAAAAAGTTAAGAGATCACTGGGAAGAGGTGCGTCAGAAGGTAAAGCAGAGGAAAATAGTCCGGAATTCGTCACATTCCAGGGATATGAGCTGCATTCCAGAGAGTATGGTGATCATCATCTGCTTTCGATTGATGATGATCTGCCATTGATTTACCGGAATTCACCGGAAGAGCTGGTGAAGGGCTGCGGTGGTCGCTACCATTGCAATTCCGCATCATATCGGTTATACCGGATTACCGGGGAATCGACTGGGGATAAGTATCAGGAAAAGATCTCTCCTGGTGATAGAGGTATATTCCCCAAGCACGGCTGTGCGATGAGTGAAGATGCGAGATTATCCATATTATCACAATATGGGACCGAGAGATACCAGAAATATGGTAGACGAGGGGTCTGCGCAGAGGTATCATTTTGGATTTGTAGCTTCCACAGATCATCATGCCGGTTTCCTGGCTCTTATGGTGATGGTCTTGCTGCAGTAGTGGCAGAGGAGAAAAACCAGAGAGAGCTTATGGGAGGCGATCAATGCCAGAAGAACCTATGCGGTGACCGGAGATAAGATCCTCTGTGACTTTAAGATCAATGATTCCTGATGGGAAGTGAGATCACGGGTAATAAGAGAAAAGATCCATGCACATGTGGAAACGGAAGGAACTCTGGACAAGATTATTTTATATAAGAACTTAAAACCATATCATATCATCAATGGTGAGTTCTATCAGAAGGTCAATGAAGAGGGCTGCTATAAGCTCCGTGTGGAGATGGGATGGGGAAATCCAATCTGTATCACTGGAATGGCAATATCCGTAGAAGGCGGCTCGATTGAAAAGCTATAATACTTATTTCATAGGCCGAAGCGTACTGGCTCCATCTGCAGATGAGTCCTATGATGAAAATTCCATCAATGATAAGGTTGAAACCTTCTCTGAGTTAAAGAACAGTCAGGAGTTTGTATGGCGCTGTGATACCGTGGGCAATAAATCGTCTGCATCCATGTACCTCCAGTGTGGTTGTTAAAGTAAAAGGTGATTTAAATACCCCAGATTACCTATCAGCTGAATGACAAGACTTACACAGCAAACCATCAAAGATCTGTTGGCTTTACGGTTATACCTAAGCAATCATATGGAATATTACCATTCTCAGGCATTTAAGATCTATGGCAAGGGTTCCAGAGACCAGATATACCTTTGATCTGGATCTGGAGGATATCAATCCGGAAAATGAGTGGGATGTCTACCATCTGAGGTTGCACAGAAGAACCGCCAGTGGGCATATGTATCTCCGATTTATGAAAGAAAGAATAAAATATGAATACTTGCAGAACATTATTAAGTCAATGGTGCAGCACCTTACTAAAACTGCAGAGTCCACAATACAGAGAATCCTTTCCTTGATGGAGGGATTCTCTGTCCGGCTTGTGGAGAATTCACGGAAGGTGCTTTGATGCCATTTATCCATTTATGTATATGGCAGATGAGACAGGGCAATATGGAGTATCTGGAAGGTGCAAAAGCCTGTTTGAGTGGGCGGGAGAAAGACTGTATCCAGAGAAGATGGCTCTATGTCAATGATCCGGGAAGCCAGTGACGGGAACGACAGTGTTCAGCGTGATCCAGTTAAAGGTATTCTGGAATATCACGGCCAGTTTGCTGGATGAGGAGACAAGGGAACGATGAGCCACGCGGGATCGCCGCAGCGCCGCGGCGCGTATTCTGGAACATTATAAGGAGTTGAAGTCTGTAATGTCAATTACCGGACTCACAAATAGCCTGGCGATGGAATTAAGCGGTGTTTGAATGAGGAACATTACCGGAGAGAGGACGCCAAAAAAGATGGCCTGGACTGTCTGACGAGGATGGTCTTTAATAGGAGAAGGAAAGCCGGTAGATGGTTTTAGTCCTAAGGGCTGCAGAGACCAGTAGACATTGGCTACAAGCAATATGGAGGAGTCTCTTCATCACTAGTCCAGTATGCATATGAAACAGACGATGAGAAATTAAAAGAAACTGTAAAAGCGCTGAAATACCATCTGAAGTTTATGCTGGGAGATGGAGCGACCGGACAACAGCTTTGGTACCAGAAATTATAAGTGGACCTATTGGGGAAGCAGGACCCTCTGATGATGTATATGCTGGACATTTCACAGCAGAGGATGAGCTGGTATTTTGAGTACTGCAAAAAAGAATTTAAACCTTTTCTGCCTGTACTCATGATGCATTCCTGTACGGCGGACCGCAGATGTATCAAAAGGGGAGCTGCCGTGTATCCATTCATACATTTGCCCATGCCAAGGTTCTGACAGCGGTTCTTGACAACCTGGAGAAGGATTTTCTGATGGAAAACTGCCAAGGAGCAGAAAACGGGGCGGAGTATCTAAAGAGAGCAATACGTAACTGAACGAAGTACTGAT
>VOFG01001517.1_pt1 | contig 25000 bp, 29 predicted proteins | sample 5384171 | NCBI WGS metagenome assembly VOFG01 (sample SAMN12384726, study PRJNA508395) | human gut metagenome | isolation source: healthy gut F | host: Homo sapiens | reverse complement strand
CTGAGGTAGAATAGTAGTTCAATTCTTAATCTCCTGCTTGTTGGTATCCCTTCAGATCGTACTCCCATTCAGCAGTGTTTCGTCCGTTGAACTCTGTCAGAAATTCTGGTGATTTCCTCTTTCAGTTGCTTTACTTCATCCTGTACGGTAGCTCGGTCATCATCCGTCATTATACCGTTGGCAGCCTTGACGGAGAGCTCATTGATTCGCTGCAGCATCTCACCGATCTCGGTCAGCGCCATCTGCAATCTCGATAATGGATACGCCGTCGCTGGCATTCTGGTTTTGCCACGGACGGGCCCTCGATCTGGGCATTCATACGTTTGACATTGCCAGTCCTGCCGGATTATCCTTGCATGATTGATCTTTAATCCGAAGAAAGTCTCTAATGATTTGGACAGCAGGTCATCATTGGTAGATAAGGCATTGTTGATAACATTGCCGATACATTGTAATTAATTCCTCATGTGCGAAAGTTGATTTCATTTTCATTGCTAAATTGCGACAGCCTGCAGGAACTTTTGCCAGGCAGTTGCGCCGCATCTGCCCGCTCTTCATTGTTTCTGCATTTTGCGTCTACCGCAAAAGCCATCCTTGTCATATCCTGGGAGTTGACAACAGAAAGCTTTTCGCTTTCCAGTCTGGGTAGAGGTATCTCTGTCTGAATCCATTCAAGGAATATATCGGAGGGTCTTTTTCTGGTTCTAGTAACCTCTTCCGGGAATTATTTCCTACGAGTTTGCCATCCCTACAGAAATCTGCTCTGAAATATTGTTCTGATAAACGTACTCCTGTGTCAGTCCGGTATCATCCGACACTTTCCAGTCCATATGGAGAGGTTCTTCTGCTCTGGCAGCTGCCAGAAGTGTGGAAAAATTGCAATTCTGCGCCCGGTATTTACCACTGCGCCTACTGCGGCACCATCTTCTCTCAATCTGGTGTACCATACGATAGATACCAATATAAGCTTTCCGCTCATTCTCCGTGATATCTTTCTTTTGTTCCAGCTGATACAGGAAACGGCTGTAGTCCTCCGCCTCTTCCTCATAACTCTGAGGATTTTCGGCAAAATAGGACTCCAGTTCCCCAAAGTCTTCTCAACGGATTTACGCCGTCCCGGATCATCTGCAATACATTCTTCGGTGTCAGTTTCTCAATCACTGCAGTGACCTGTTTGTCTGCTTCTTTGACTCTTTCGATATTTTCTGCAGTAATCTCCATCCGGTTATACGCGAGGATGCGGACCGACCGCTGGTTCTCCGGTGTTTTATCCAATGACATATCTGTCAGAATGTCATCTACATTGGAAAATGCCTTGCGGATGCTGTCCCCAGATCTCTTCTGGGGGCTGTCATCAGTGTCTCATAACGTTCATTTGCTTCTGTATAGGCCGTCTGCAACGCCTTACCTTCGCTGTGAAATTCTGCCACGGTCTCCTGAGAAACTTTCTGTTTCAGGCTATAGGGTCCCCAACACGCTGACCGGCAGTCCCGGCAGTTCGTTTGTCACCTGTACGGTCTGTGTATAGATCTCATATTTTGCCACGGCATCCGCATCGTTGGGAAATACTTATCCGCAACTTCTGCCTCCGCTCTACGCAGTGCTTCGATCAGCTGCTCCATAGGGGCCGTATCAATGGAAAAATCACTCTGTAAGAGTTTCACATTCACTTCCGCTGTCATGCGCAGCCGGATCTCTTCCAGTTGTTTTCTGGCCGCCAGATTCTCCGCCGTGACATCCCATTTTGCATCCGAGAACCAGTCCTGTACCATTTCTGTGGCTTTCTCGTATATATTTTCCTGCCGTGCCAAATTCGCATGAACAGGGGATTTCCCCTCCGCGAGTGCCGATGCCGCTGCCTGTGCAAAAGCATCCTCACTGACGGGATAGTCAATCGTATCCAGTTCTGCCAGCTGCTGCAAGGTATCCGTTGTCAGCGGCAAACCTGCTCCCACCAGCCACTGCGCTTTCTGGCGGTTCTCATCATTGACCGGCAGGCCGGCATCCGTGATCACCTTATCCATCTGGTCCTGCAATTCCTGCGGTACGGTATTCTGCTGTACTTTCGCACCGCTGTTCTCTGCCACATACAAGTTCCAGATCTCCGGCTCCAATCCATTATCTACAAGATACCCGACCTCGCCTTCCTGGGGCTGCTGCAGAGAAGATGCCAGCTCCCAGGCGGTTTTTAATTCATCTACATTTTCAGGAGTCAGAGGTATATCCGTTGCCCGGAACTGTTCTTCAATACTTTGTGCCAGTGTATCGCTGCCCACAGCTGCCGCCAGGGTGTCCAGATCTATGTCGTCCGTGTATCCGGCAATGTTCTGTCCGGAACGCACCAGTTCTGCTTTGATCCTGTCCACGATGGTAACTGCGGTATCCTGATCCAGTTCTCTGGGGTCAAATCCGTCCTCACAAGCCTTCGCATAATCCTCCTGGGACATAGTATGTGACAGTAGTGTCATGTAATCCTGCTGTAATGCCACATTGGTGTTCCCGGCATCCTGCTGCAGTTCAATCAGGGATTTTCCCTTATTATTCTCTTCATTTCCCACAGGCATTGGGATCTGCCCACTCTCGTATACGGCTCCAAAAGTATTTGCATTCACACTTTTTTTATTGCGCTGTATTTTATCTCTGCCCCAGGTATTTTTCTCCGTCTGGATACTTTCTGTTCTATTTTCTGTATCAGTTACCGTCTGATTCTGAAATGTTATCTTCACGCTTGTCGTCCTTCCTGGTAATAACTCTTGAAATAACTATTCAGAGACTCATTCGCAAAATCGCTCTTTCAGAGCTTTCCTTTTGCCCATTGAGGCTATATCGCCCTATAAATATCACTAAATCCTCTTACGAATGCAAGCATTCAAAGAGGCCTTAGTGATATTTACATGTCTCTGAATAGTTAAGAAAAAAGATGAGTGCACCTTTGGGTCACACTCATCTTTTATTTCGGTCGTTTCTTATAATTTCTTAACCGGACTTAGAACAGAAATACAGCAGCTCCATAAGGGGGCAGATCAAAGCTGATAGAATAATCCTTGTAATGGTAAGGCTTTTTCTCTGCCATGATCTCTGCGGGAATCTCATTGCCCCAGCCGCCAAAACGTTCCTCATCACTGTTGAGCAGCAGCTTATATTTCTTCTTTTTCGGCACGGGTACGGTATAATTCTCCCATTTCATCGGAGTCATATTCAATACAAACAGCAGATTGTTCTTGCCGCTGGAACATTTTCTCTCACAAAGCAATAGGTGCTGTGTTCTGCATCATCCGCATTCATCCACTCGAAACCGTCCCAGGTATTGTCGATCTCATACATTGCAGGATACTTGCGGTACAGTTCCAACAGTTCCTTTACATAGGTATGTACGCCCTGATTCAGCTTCTCACCTAACAGATACCAGTCCAGTTCGCGCTCTTCACTCCACTCACGCTCCTGTCCGAAATCCTGTCCCATGAACAGCAGCTTTTTGCCGGAATGTCCGAACATGTAGGTATAGCCCACACGCAGATTTGCGTATTTATCCGCAGTATAACCTGGCATCTTATTTACCATGGAACACTTCAGATGTACCACTTCGTCATGAGACAGGGGCAGAATGTAGTTCTCACTGTCATTGTAGCTCATGGCAAAGGTCATAGCGTAATGATTGCCCTTACGATACAAAGGATCCAGCTTCATATATTCACAGAAATCATGCATCCAGCCCATATTCCATTTAAAGGAGAAGCCTAATCCCTCGCCTCCGATATCGCTGGTCACATTAGGCCACGCCGTGGATTCCTCGGCAATTGTCACAAATCCGGGATACGTTCCACGGATGACAGAATTCAGATGGTGGAAGAACTCAATGGCTTCCAGAGTCTGGTTGCCACCGAATTTATTCGGCAGCCACTCACCTTCTTTTTACCATAATCCAGATATAGCATGGATGCCACCGCATCTACACGGATGCCGTCCACATGGAACTCTCTGAGCCAGAACAAGGCATTGGCTACCAGGAAGTTCTTTACTTCATTTTTGCCGTAATTGAAGATTTTGGTTCCCCATTCGGGATGCTCTCCCAGACGGGGATCGGGATGTTCAAAAATGCACTGACCGTCAAATTCAGCCAAGCCATGGGCATCAGTTGCAAAATGCGCAGGTACCCAGTCCAGAATCACGCCGACTCCGGCCTTGTGCAGTTCGTTGATCAGGTACATGAAATCTTTCGGCGTTCCGTAACGGGAAGTCGGTGCATAGTAGCCGGTCACCTGATATCCCCAGGAACCGTCAAACGGATGCTCTGCAATACCCATCAGTTCTACATGGGTATACTTCATCTCCTTCAGATATTCTATGATCCGGTCCGCAAACTCCCGGTAATTGTAGAATCCTTCGGCGGTACCGTTGTTAGGATGCTTCATAAAAGAACCGATATGGCATTCGTAGATCGCCATAGGCTCTTTATTCATATCCTTTTTGTCCCGGGCTTCCATCCACTTGGAATCTCTCCAGTCAAAGCCTGTAATATCGGTAACGATAGATGCAGTGCCCGGCCGGTATTCCGCATAATTGGCAAAGGATCGGCTTTGTAGAGCTTTCTGCCATCCCTTGCATAGATCAGGAACTTATACATCGTTCCCTCTTCCACGCCGGGAATGAACAGCCCCCAGATACCGCCTTCTCCCAGCTTCTGCATGGGATGGGATTCCCTCATTCCATTCATTGAATGTGCCAATGACATTCACCTGTGCTGCATTTGGTGCCCATACTCGAAATAGACTCCCTGCACGCCGTCTTCCACCGACAGATGTGCACCCAGTTTTTGTAAATATCATAATGGGTCCCCTGGGCAAAAGATACTGATCTGCTTCGGAAATAAATACCTTCTCCTTCGTCATGACCGCGCCTCCCGCTATACAAAGTCTTTCTCGGTGAGGATGATCATATCCTCATCGTCATATCTCTTGAACAGTACATCGAAGAAATGCTTCAATGTCTTTTATTTGCATGATTGATTGCTTCATCCACAATCTGCTTCACATCCACTACTGTAACCACATGATCTATCGTCTGCATATCTTCGATTCTGGTATGTAATGCCAGCTCTCCGAGTTCGTCAATAGAGTATTCCATCTCCCGTGCATACTGTTTGCCGAATGCCACCAGTGTGTTATTGCTGAGGGCTTCCACATCCATTCGTGCGGTAAAGCACTCTCTCAATTTTTTCATGTTTCTCGAGGAATTTATCAATATCCCTCTTCGTATCTTCCAGAATAATTACGATTCCCTGACTCTCCTGCTGCAATGCCTTGTGAAGTACATTTGCCGTAGCATCGTTCATTTCGGATGCCTTGCAAATGATCAGCGCGCCGTTTTTCAGCTTGATAAGGTATCTGCAGTATCCTTTTTATTCAATGCATGTCCAGAGATCTTTGCCACTTTTCCGGAGAAATTGCTGTCGGTTGCCTGAATTTCGCGAACCATGTTCTTCGCCAGAGATAAGGTATCCATACCCTCTTCTCCAGTGATGATCACGTTGCCGGTGTAGGCTGCCAGACTGATATTATCAATGGCCTTGACTAACTGCTCTCTGGCAGATCTGCTCTGGATAAAGGGTGCGTACAGCTCTCTCTTCTCTGGTAAGCGCACGAACCTTTGCTTTGTCTCGCTCTACTGCGGGGCGCTCCGGCTGTTCCGGTGCTTCCCCGGCTTCCGGCGTTTCCTCAGCCGTCAGTTCTATCTCTTCGCTGGCTGTTTCCTCATCTACCGATTCTACTGCTTCCGCCGTGGGCTCCTCTACAGGCTCGTCATCCATTGCTTCTTCCGGTTCTGCCTGTTCCTCGTCAATGATTTCTTCCTGCTCATAGATTTCTGCTTCCGGTTCCGCAGGTTCCTCAAATTCTTCTGCTTCCGGCTCATATGCAGGTTCTTCCGCGAGTTCTTCTACAGTATCCTCTTCCGGAAGCTCTTCTACAGGCTCTTGTTCCGCTTCCTCTGCAGGAGCAGCCTCCGTCAGTTCTTCCACGGGTTCCTCTGTGGCAGGCTCTTCCGTGATCTCTTCCAGCTCTTCTACCTCATCGGTATCTGTTGTATCTTCTGCCACGGTATCTGCCGTGTCCGCAGCTTTTTCTTTTTTCCAGTTTTTCCAGCAATCCATCTCTTTACCGCCTGCTCAAACTCCGTGAACATGGCTCCGGTCTGCTGTAATACATGTTGGCGAACCTCTTCTTCTCTCTTCTCCAGGTTCTCCTTCTTCTTGCGTTCCCACTCTGCCAGAATATCCTCGATATTCATCTGGCCGGTGATCTGTTTCTCAATGCTCTCTGCCTCCGGCATTACCAGGCTGATCTGACCGTCGGATTCCTGTGCCAGCACATCGGCCAGTTCCTTGGGCGGCTCTACGGGAGCTGCCGGGGTTACCGGTGCTACAGGAGCTGCCGGCGCCGATGCCGTAACTTCATGAATCTCCTGCGTTCGGGAAGCTTCCGGTACTTTCTGTGCTTCCGGTTCCTTCACGATTTCCTGTACTTCCGGTGTCTTCTGTACTTCGGATAGCTCCGGTACTACATCGGTTCTTCTTGCAACAACAGGCTCTTCCGGCAGAATCTCTTCCGTCTCTACCTGGGGCACCTGTGACAGATCGCCGATTTCTCCAGTCTCCCCAAAGAATACTTCCGAGCTCTCCATCTGCTCCGTCTCCGGCTCCAGATCGTCTTCACTGACATCTGCGATCTCCGGATAGTCCAGAGACTCCGTATCGGAATCCCCGGGATCGATCATGGGTGCCACGATAGAACGGGTAATGGAATCCGAAGTCTCCTTCGCATGATCCTCACTCAGTACCTCCCGCAGGCCTGCTGCCAGTTCTGCCTGTAGATTGATCGTATTATATTGTCCCACATCCATGGTCTTCACATGAATGTCGAAATCATCTTCCGCCGGCTGCGCGGGTGCCTGCTGGGGCTGTACCGGCTGCACCGTTTCATAGACTCTGGTGTCACCGGTCACCTGCTCGTAGGTTTCCTCCTGTACATAACCCTGATTCGGCTCATAGCCTCCGTCCTGTACATAACCCTGATTCGGGTCATAACTTCCATCCTGTGCATAGCCCTGATTCGGGTCATAACTTCCATCCTGTGCATAGCCCTGGTTCGGGTCATAACTTCCGCCCTGTGCATAGCCCTGATTCTGGTCGTAACTTCCGTCTTGCACATAGCCCTGATTCGGATCATAAGTTTCGTTCTGTCCATAACCGGGATCCTGCGCATAATTCTGAGAATACTGCTGCGTACCGGGTGCGTCAAAACGATGATCGTATTTTTCCTGCTGTTCCGGTGTTAGCGGCTGATGGAGCATTTTCAGCTCCATTGCCTTGATAACGTATTTGCCCTCGCCAAACCAAAGGATCAGCTCATCACATTCCTCTACACATCTGGCAGCAAGTCCTACTCTATGATATAGATAAGCCAACTCATATGCCCATTTTTCTCTGTAATCTCTCTTTTTCAGTTCTTCCAGAACAGCAATGCGCTCTTCCAGACTGACATCCTGCGCCTCATATAATTTGTACTGCAAAATATATCTGCCGATCCTTGGGCGCTACCTGCACAAACTCTTTGTAATACTCGATAGCCTGTACATACTCTTCCATTTTAATGGAAAGTTCGCACAGAGAATAGCAGATCGTCCTTCCTCCCGGACGGCGTTCATATGCCAGAAGCAGCATATCTCTGGCATCCTCGTATCTTCGATTGATCTTGTAAAGGTCACTAATGGTGCACAGCATCATAACACTTTTGACTCTGCGCCAGTCAATGGTATCCGCAATCTCCGCAGCCTGCGCATACTCCCCACGGCTGATCAGGTCTTTGATTTCTTCCGCTCTTAATTTATATTCACTCTTATCCAAGGTATTTCGCTCCCTTAACCTTTTCTTATCCTAAGCTTCTCATTCCCCCGGGTATACTACCCCACTTTTTCTTATTCAGTGTACCATAGTACCCATTGATATGTCAAAATCAAACTGGGCAAAATGTATGGAAATCTCCCCTTCGGAATACTACCCACGAAAGTGGGATGACTTCTTGGGCTTTTGACGTTTTTTCGCCTGTCGGATTGCTTCTTTGCGTCGGTTACGAAGGTCCTGATCCACCGAACGATACCGGGATCTGGAACGATTTCTTCTGCGGTTAAATCTCCAGGTCAGGCGGGTACTGCGGTGGGCAAAATGATAATTCTTGAAAAACGTACGTAATAGCAGTGCAAGGAAGATCAATACCGCAATTCCCACGATACAGAAAAATACTTTTACCACATTAATGAAAATAACCGCAGGACCACCGGAAGTGCTGTTTTCCTCCTCCGGAGATGTCTCCTGTGCAACCGTTGGAATTCCACCATTGTTTCCGGTGTTATCTCCTGCTGTTTCGGTTGTCTCTGTATTGCCTGCCTCTGTGGTCGTTGTGCCTGACTGCGTTTCATCGGTTGCACCGCTTTCCTCTGCAGACTCCGTGGTCTCTGCCGTATTTTCCCGGAAGACACTACTGCCCTTTTCCGCTGCCGTAAAGTCCAGGGATGCCGTTCCCAGTACCACATCATTGTAAGTATAAGTGATCACAGCCACCTGTCCTGGTTCTGTATTATCATAAGAAATACTGGACACTGCATCCTGAAAGGTGATGGTGTTCGGCAAAGTGATGCTGTCCGTCTGGTTCAGTTCCAGAATCGGTTTGGAGTTGCCGAAAATATCATTCCCACTGTAAAAAGATCCTGCATTCTCGATATTATACTTGGTCTCTGTCTGAGAAATGTTCACTCTCTGAAAATTGCTGAAACCATAATCAAACAGAGCGATTGTATCTTCATAGTAATTCGGATTTTCGTCTTTCATGACCACACAGATCAGCTTCATGCCGTCTTTTTTTTCCGCACAGGACACCAGTGTACTGCGGGCAACATCGGTGTAACCGGTCTTACAGCCTACCAGATACGGATATGCATATTTACCGCCGGGGATCAGTTCCATCTTGTTGACTTCCATAATATCATCTGGCTGGCGTTCCGACGGCAAAATGTGCAGCATATGTGTCATTGTCATTTTACACAGCGCTTCGTTGGCAAAAAAAGCTCTTCCGATCATCGCCAGGTCATAGGCACTGGTGTAATGATCCTCATTGGGAAGTCCGTTGGGATTGACGAAATTGGAATCAACACACCCCAGTTCCTTGGCTCTTTCATTCATGATCGGTGCAAAGTCCTGCCAGGTCGTTCCGGAAATATGCTCTGCTACCGCGAAAGAAACTTCATTGGCGGAGCGGATCAGAATGGCATTCAGACATTCCTCCATGGTCAGCTGCTCGCCGGGGTCAATAGCGATATGGTTGCTTCCGGGATCAATATCGTGTACCGCATCATAGGAGAAATCCACGATCTCATCCATGCTGCAGCGCTCGGATGCGATCAATGTTGTCAGAATTTTGGTGGTACTGGCAGGGTATTCCTGCTGATGGATATTTTTGGCATAAAGGATCGCTCCGGTATCCGCATCCATCAAAATGGCGGATTCTGCGCTGACTACCGGTCCCGTAGGCCAGTTTGCCACTTCATTGGACTGAATGGCCAGTGCCTGATTGCGGGCGATGTTCTCTTCTTTGATCGTTGCAGCAGAGACACTAAGCCCCTGAGATGCAAAAAGGCAGAGAGCGCTGATTCCCATCACTGCCCTGGTTAAAAAACTTCTATATGAAAAATGCCTGAAAAACTGCATGTATAAATCCTTCCTGATATCTTCAAAATAAAATGGTGTATGATAATGCGTATTCTTTATCATACACCATTTTACCTAAAACCAAAGTCTTATCTCTATTTTTTAATTCTTTTTAAGACCTTCTGCGAACGCTGTCATTCTCTATACGGAATACCGTAAATGTTCCTGTCCGTCGAAGTCTTTCCACACAAAATTTTTTGCCTTCCCAGATCATGTATCCGTGCCAGCTTTCTTCCTTGGGAATCGACACGGACCCCGGATTCATGCAGATATACTGCTCTGTCTCATGAACAACGCATTTCGGCACATGAGTATGACCGTGCAGTAAAATATCTCCGGAATGCAATGGCGGCAGTTTCTGCTCATTATAGATATGTCCATGGGTGGCATAGATTGCCTGCGTCCCTTCCGCAAGTACACAATAATCACTCAGCACCGGAAATTCCAGCACCATCTGATCCACCTCCGTATCGCAATTACCGCGTACACAGTAGATATCATTTTTCCGTTCGTTCAATAAAGCGATCACTTCCTTGGGCGCATAATCTCTGGGCAGATCATTTCTGGGGCCGTGGTATAAAATATCCCCCAGTAAAAGCAGCCTGTCGGCCCCTTCCTCCGTATATGCTTCCAACAGTTTTCGACAGTAATATGCCGATCCGTGAATATCCGATGCAATCATCCATTTCATAAATTTTCTCCTCCTACTGCCAGTATAATCCCCGGCCTGTGACTTGACAAGCTTTCTCAGATAAAGTACATTGACAATACAGATTACTATAAGAAAGGCTGAGATTACCATGAGGTTACGAAATATTACCGGTTCCCGGGAAGTTATTGCGGAAAGTCCCTATGTCGTACCGGAAGATACCCTGGAAGCATGCCCCGGAACCTGGCATGAGATTTTCGGAAACGATCATCCGATCCATATTGAGATCGGTATGGGAAAAGGACGTTTCCTAAATACCCTTGCAAAGCAGAATCCGCAGATTAATTATGTGGGAATTGAAAAATATTCCAGCGTATTGCTCCGCGCGATCCAGAAAATGGAAGAGGACGAGCTTCCCAACCTGAAATTCATCCGTATGGATGCAGAAGACATCGATAAGGTATTCGGAAAAGGTGAAGTGGACCGCATTTATCTGAATTTCTCCGATCCCTGGCCCAAGGACCGTCATGCGAAGAGAAGACTTCCTTCGAGACAGTTTCTGGCCCGCTATGATGTGATCCTGAAAAAAGAGGGTACGCTGGAATTCAAGACAGACAACCGCCCGTTGTTTGATTTTGCAATAGAGGAACTGGAGCCCGCCGGATGGAAAGCGCAGGTGATCACCTACGATCTGCATAACGATGCCGCGCTGATGGAGGGGAACGTCATGACCGAATACGAGGAAAAGTTTTCCTCCGTTGGCAATCCCATCTGCAAATATATTATTTACAGATAAGGCCCCGAATATAGAATCTTATTTTTGAGATACTATCAACAACAGATAACAGAAAGGAAGGATACTTATGGAATATACGTTTACCGTTGCTAATTTTGAGGAAGAAGTTCTGAACTCCCCTCTGCCCGTTCTGGTAGATTTCTACGCAGACTGGTGCAATCCCTGCAAGATGATGGCTCCTACCGTGGCAAAGCTGGCAGAAGCTTACGAGGGAAAAGTAAAGGTCGGCAAGATCAATGTGGATGAGAACATGACCATCGCCCAGAAGTACCGCGTGGCAAGCATTCCGAATTTTGTGATCTTCAGAGACGGACAACCCGTGGCCAACTTCGTCGGCGCCATGTCCGAAGCAGACTTCCGTGAGAAGCTGGAGCAGGTGATTCTGTAAAAATCAGTTTTTTAAACCCGGGTACGGTGAGCGGATGCCTCTGCCGTATCCGGGTTTTTGATTTTTTACAGATATTTTCCCGTAATGCTGTCGGCATCTGCTTTGATCTGCTCCAGAGTTCCCACAGCAACGACCCTGCCGCCGTCTTCTCCGCCGCCGGGTCCCATATCAATGATGTAATCGGCATTGCGTATCACATCCAGATCATGTTCAATGACAAGTACCGTTGCCCCATTGTCTATCAGCGCCTGAAATACCTGCAATAAAGTCTGTACATCTAACGGATGCAGTCCGATCGTCGGCTCGTCGAATACAAACACGGAATCCGACTGTCCTCTGCCCAGTTCACTGGCCAGTTTCAGCCGCTGGGCTTCCCCGCCGGAAAGGCTGGGTGTCTCTTCTCCCAGAGTCAGATATCCCAGTCCCAGATTTTTCAGGACTTCCAGCCGCTGATGAACCACTTTCCATTCTTGTGTTGCCTGCAGCGCCGTCGTGACATCCATCTCCATCATCTGGGGCAGGGAATAACGCATCCCCTGTTTGTTCTCATAACAAATCTCCCAGGCTTCTCTGGCATAACGGGAACCGCCACACTCCGGGCAGGGCACATCCACATCCGGCAGGAACTGCACGTCCAGACTGATCTGTCCGGTACCGTCGCAGACCGGGCATCTTAATTTTCCGGTATTGTAGGAAAAATCTCCCGCCTTATATTTCTTATTTTTCGCATCTGCGGTTTTTGCATAAATTTTCCGCAGTTCGTCATGCACATTGGCATAAGTGGCTACCGTGGACCGCACATTGATGCCGATGGGGGATGCATCGATCAGTTTTACATGGGCGATGCCCTCTGCGGTGATACTTTTTACATGGCCGGGCAAATGTTCGCCGTTTAACTTTGCTTCCAGTCCGGGAATCAGGCTTTCCAGCACCATGGTGGTCTTCCCGGAGCCGGAGACACCGGTAACGACCGTAAGTCTTCCTTTGGGAATATCTATTTTCAGAGGTTTTACCGTATGGATGGCATCTGTGGACAAATGAAGCTTTCCCGGTGCAAATATTTCCTCCCGGGTGATGGGCTTACGGATACGCATATCCGCAGTCTGCGCCAGAAAAGGACCGATCATGGACTCTTTTTTTGCGATTACCTGTGGAATCGTACCCTGTGTGATCACATAGCCGCCTCCGGCACCGGCTTCCGGTCCCATCTCGATCAGCCAGTCCGCTTCGGATAATATCTGGGTATCATGATCTACCAAAATGATGGAATTGCCATCAGCAATTAGATCATGCATCACGGCATTCAGTCCCACGATATTCGAAGGATGCAGACCGATGGAGGGCTCGTCCAGCACATAGAGTACCCCGGTGGTACGGTTTCGCACCGCCCGGGCCAGCTGCATCCGCTGTCTTTCCCCAGTGGACAGGGAGGCTGCCGCACGGTCCAGAGACAAATAAGAAAGTCCCAGATCCATCAGCCTTTTCGCCACAGTCTGGAAAGATTCACAGATGGATTCCGCCATGGGGTGCATCTCTTCCGGCAGAGAATCCGGCACTCCCGCTACCCAGTCCACCAATTCTTTCAGGGGCATCTGGCAGGCCTGTGCCAGCCCTATCCCCCTAAGTCTCGGTGCTCTGGCAGCTTCCGAAAGTCTGCTGCCGCCGCATTCCGGGCAGATATCCTCCTTTAAGAATTTTTCCACACGTTTCATGCCCTTTTCATCTTTTACCTTTGCCAGAGCATTCTCTACCGTGTATACCGCATTAAAATACGTAAAGTCCAGTTCTCCCGCCTGATTGGTCTTCTTCGCCTTATAGAAAATATGTTTCTTCTCCGCGGGTCCGTGATAAACGATCTCTTTTTCCCGGTCTGTCAGTTCTCGGAAGGGTACATCTGTCCGCACTCCCATTTCCCGGCAGACATCCGTCATCAATGACCACATGAGGCTGTTCCAGGGTGCTACCGCTCCCTCATCAATGCTTAGGGAATCATCCGGCACCAGAGAATCCAGATCCACGGTCCGCACACTTCCCGTACCGCCGCATTTCGGGCAGGCTCCCTGGGAATTGAATGCCAGTTCTTCTGCACTGGGAGCATGCACCTTTGCTCCGCATTCCGGGCACAGGATCTCCTGCTCCGCCGCTACTTTCAGGGTCGGCGGCACATAATGTCCGTTGGGGCAGCGGTGGGATGCCAGTCTGGAATACATCAGACGCAGACTGTTCAAAAGCTCCGTTCCGGTTCCAAAGGTACTGCGGATCCCCGGGATGCCGGGACGCTGATGCAATGCCAGTGCTGCCGGAACATAGAGGACTTCATCCACCTGGGCTTTCGCCGCGCCAGTCATACGTCTTCTGGTGTAGGTGGACAGAGATTCCAGATAACGTCTGGAGCCCTCTGCATAGAGGACACCCAACGCCAGCGAAGATTTCCCCGAACCGGATACCCCGGCGATCCCCACGATTTTGTGTAGGGGAACATCCACATCTATATTTTTCAGGTTATGAACCTTTGCACCTCTTACTTTGATATGCTTTGGTTCATTGGTTTCGTATTCCATGACAGCATTTTCCATGACAGCATTCCTCATCTTTTGATTTCATTTATTAAAACAGATCCAGCATATTGTCCAGATAGATTTCTTCTCTGACCTGCAGCTGGTACTCCGGTTTCGTCATATAATACAGTAAAAATTCCAGAACCAGTGCACTGCCCAGTCCCCGGCCCTCGATCTTATAATTGGAAAATCCCATAGGCAGATAGATCTTCTGAATATCTCCCACACTGATAAATCCGGGATTTTTCATAACTTTGGAGAAACGATAGCCCTCCTCTGCCCCCGGTGAGGTACAACTAAAATCCGGCTCCTCTCCCAGATTCCTGCGGCTGACGGCTTCGTAGCATTCCTTCCTGTCCTTGCAGCCAAAATAGCAGCACTCATTGCACAAAAACTCCACTTTGTCTTTCTGTGATTCTGTCAGCGTATTTAATTTTTCATAAGCCTTGTTCAGGCGGAAATCCGGTACAACATAGCGAAAATCTTCTCTGTCTGTTTCCTTTTTTAACGCTTCAAAATCCGTCAGTACTTTTGTGGTGGAGGATATCAGATAAAGTTGCGGATAATGACTTTTCAAATACTGTAACAGCAGTTCCGAATGGACGATCACGCCGTTTTCCGGCTCTGTATTTTCCGCAAACAGGGCACAGAGTTCATTGCATTTTCTGTCGGAAAGATGTTCTTCGCAGAGCTGCGAATTGCTGAAGGTCAGACGAGCTGAGATCCCGTATTCCTGTAACAGTGCCAGCACTTCTCCTGCGTCGTGATCCTCCAGTGAGACGCGGCCGCCGCCCCAGATACAGTCCGGCGGTGCTCCGTAGATGGAACCAATGTCGCACCAGTCGTAAAAATATTCCCGGTGTTCCCGAAACAACGGCAGGAACATTCTGTATAATTCATAGAATTCAAACAGACCGGGAAGATGGTAATGGGCTGTTTGTTTATTCATGTTTCTGCTTCCTCCGTATTATTTTTCATATTCAAAATATTTCAAAAAATCCCCATTTAGAAAATGTTAAACAGGGATAACCATAGGTATATTATAGCCTATCCAGAAAAATGAGACAATTGAATATAATTAAAATTCCGGCAACCACCTCTCTGGTAATCGCCGGAACCACGTTTATTTATTTTCCCCAGACTTCCTCCGCCACTTCTTTCACAAGTCGGAGTTTTGCCCACTGTTCTTCCTCGGTCAGCTTGTTGCCGATCTCGCAGGAAGCAAATCCGCACTGGGGGCTTAAGTATAATCTTTCCAGTGGAATGTATTTTGCCGCATCATGGATTCTGTCAATGACAAGCTGTTTGTCCTCCAGTACGGGAGACTTGGTAGTAATCAGTCCCAGAACGACCTTTTTCTCCCCGGATACCTTGGCCAAAGGTGCGAAACCGCCGGATCTCTCATCATCAAACTCCAGGAAATAGGCATTCACATTCTCTTCGCCGAACAGGATATCCGCTACGGAATCATAGGCACCCTCGCTTGCGTAGGTGGAATGGAAATTACCGCGGCATACATGGGTGTTGATGATCATATCCTTCGGCGCATTGGCGATCACCTTATTGTTAATATCCTTGTGGGCTTTCTGGAACTCCACAATTCCCTCTCTGGTGGTTCCGTACAGGGTATGACCGATCTTGTCTGCGAACATGCCCCAGGTGCAGTCATCCAGCTGTAAGTTCCGGCATCCTGCCGCATAGAGATCATCGATCACTTTTCCGTAGACCGCCACGATGTCATTTACCAGTTCCTGCTCATTCGGATAATGCTTCTCTGTGCAGCCTCGGTTAAAGGGCATGGTAAACTGTGCCAGAAACTGGGCGGGAGAAGGTATGGTCTGCTTTGCTACGGTATTTTCATCCTCTAATGCTTTTACAAACCGGAAATGATCTACAAAAGGATGCTCCCCGGTCAGTCCGATCTTGCCTACAATATAGGTATCATCCACCATGGCCGCCTCGCCGTGGAACGGAAGTCCCGTCTTGGTAGGGGTATGGCCGATGCCGTCGAATCCCCACATGAAATCCAGATGCCAGGTGGCTCTGCGGAATTCACCGTCTGTGATCACATGATAGCCCAGCTCTTTGATCTTGCTCACAAGCTCTGTGATGGCTTCATCTTCCACTTTCTTCAGTGCCGCAGCATCGATCTTTCCTTCATTGAACTGTCTTCTTGCTTTCTTCAACTTCTCCGGTCTTAAAAAACTTCCTACGAAATCATAGCGAAAAGGTGTCTGTAAATTGCTCATTGTCATTCTCTCCATTTCTTTGTTGTTTTGTCGTTTTTTGAATTGTCCTCATTATAAGAGAAATGATGAAATCCGCAAAATACGTAAAAATAAGGGTTGTCCATAGTTTAAAGCTATGGACAACCCATTCATCCTAAATACTTCTGCAGTGCTTCCAGGTAGGTAGTACCCAGTCTGCTGAGCATTCCTTTTCTGTGTGTGATATAACCGATCCGCATGTCACTCTCATCTGCCAGTGGCACGGCGATAATATCTTTTCCGTTTAATTTTTTATCGATCACGCCGCTGCACACGGTGTAACCGTTCAGGCCAATCAGCAGATTGAACAGTGTTGCTCTGTCCCGCACACGGATATTTTTCCTGCGTTCAAAATCAGAGAAGATTTCCTCTGAAAAATAAAAGGAATTGTGCTCTCCCTGTTCAAAAGACAGGTACGGGTATTCTTCCAGTTCTTCGTTCGTAATTATGCTGTTACCCGCCAGCGGATGTTTTCTGCTGATAAATACATGGGGACTGGCAACAAACAACTGGTGGAATTCCAGATCATGGGATTTCAACAGCTTGCTGAGTACCGCTTCATTGAAATCATTCAAAAACAGGATTCCGATCTCGCTGCGCAGATGCGCAACATCTTCTATGATCTCATAGGTCTGTGTCTCCCGCAGGCTGAAATCGTATTCTTCCTGCCCGTACTGTTTAATCAGGTCCACGAATGCGTTGACGGCAAAGGAATAATGCTGGGTGGATACGCAGAACTGTTTTTTGCCCCCGGGATTTCCCTTGTATTTATCCTCAAGGATCGCCGCCTGCTCCAGCACCTGTCTCGCATATCCCAAAAAGTCATCTCCCTCTTTGGAAAGCGTGATCCCCTTGTTGGTCCGGTTGAAAATAACAATATTCATTTCCTTTTCCAACTCGTGGATCGCGTTGGTCAAACTGGGCTGTGAAACATACAGCCTGTTGGCTGCTTCCGTGATGGTGCCGGTCTCTGCTACCGTTATTACATACTTTAATTGCTGAAGCGTCATTCTTTTCCCTATTTTTTATCCTTTTTGCTTTCACCGTAAATGGCGACAGCAACGCACAGGATCGCTGCTGCAATCGCCAGCCAGAATGCCAGATCCATATATTGTCACTCCCAAAGTTTTCAAAATCTCTTCCTAAGGTTAGCACTCGCTAACCTCCGTGTCAATCATTCTTCCTTTGGGAAACAGGATTTATTCTCAGACAATATCTTTCAGTTCTTCCTCTTCCTGGCGTTTCATTTTCTCGATTTCTTTTTTATTGATTTTCTCTGCTATAACAGAAATTACCGCCGTTCCGATGATAAGTATCGCAGCCTCTAATCCGGTATTTTCATAATCCACAAATAAGGATACTACAAACATGATAAGTGAGGTAACGATCAGACCAGCCTCTATGTATTTTAATTTTTCCCGCCAGCGCTGCATCATAAGATCAGTCCCTCCCTTGCATCCACACCAGTCTCCCTGCGGTTCAGGTAATCAAACGAAATCATCTTATGTTTCACATAGAGCCGCTCGAGTGTCATAATGGGAATCTTGTAAGAATCTCCCCGTTCTTCCCAATATCCCACGCCGTCTTCTCTCTCCTGCTCGATCAGCATGTGAATGTACGGATCTTTGTCGGTGTAGCAGATGTAGAACTTTTTCAGGCTTCCCATAGTAGGCGTGACTGCGATCTCCACATGGCCCGTCCGGTATTTCGCCAGCCACTTGATGGCATATTCGATCTGGGAAAAATCCGTGACGGTCTCCACCTTATCCCCGTAAGTTAAGGTGAATGTGTAGGTCAGAGACTTGTCGATCTTATACTTGGTGTATTTCGTTTTCTCCTTGTGGTATTTGACAGAAAAGTGAACACTAATCACGAAGATCACCAGACCCAGCAGAAACATGATAAGCGGCGGCAGGATCTGCTTCTCCTTTGTCGCACCGCAGAAATAAATAACCGGGAACACCATAAATACCAGTCCCACCATAATGAGACCGGAATAAAAGGATTCCCAACTCCTTTTTTTGTAAACATATTCTCCCCACTCCTTTGTATTATTTTCCCTCATAGTAACACAAGAGTGAGGCTATCGTCATCTTTTTTAGAAAAGAATGTCCTCCGGCCGGATCTTATCTTTCTCCGTAATGGGACGGATCACCTGGCAGGGAACGCCTGCTGCAATCACTCCTGCGGGAATATCATGAGCGACTACACTTCCGGCTCCAATCACAGATCCTGCTCCGATAGTCACACCGCCGCAGACTGTGGCATTCGCCCCGATCCATACATTTTCTTCCAGCGTGATCGGCGCAGAAGTACCGATTCCCTGACTGCGCTGCCCCGGGTCAACCGCATGTCCGGAGCAGGCCAGACAGACGCCGGGTGCGATAAATGCACCCGCACCGATATTGACGGGTGAGGTATCCAGAATGACACAGTTATAATTGATGACTGTAAGTCCGTGGGTATGAATATTAAATCCATAATCGCAGTGAAAATCCGGTTCAATGCCTGTCATCGGATGACAGGTTCCCAAAAGCTCCTGTAAGATTTCCCGCCGCTTCTGCTGTTCCTTCGGAGCTGTCCGGTTATATTCCCAGCAAAGCTGTTTTGCCCGGTTCTGTTCCTCTCCCGGGATATTTTCATAGCCACTGGCATAGGCCGCAGGGCGCTTCATAATGTCTATAACGTTCATGTTTTACGCTTCCTCGCTTTTTCTTTTCCCGAAAACCTCACAATTTACAGTAATGTCACCATTCTCCTGAATGGTAATATTCTGCCAATGAAATGTATTTTCATTTCTTTCCACAAATCGCCATTTTCGATTGGGATTTTCCAGAACAGTTCCCGTCAATATTCCATTTTCCATGGTAAAACACAAATTTGTAAATTTACTCTTGCATGCATATACCATATCATAACAATGGGTCTTTGAATTATATATTCTGAGTCCAACACCATACTCACCATCCGGCTGTGGAGAAGTCTCCCTCGTTGCTCTGGAAGGACATATGAACATATCTTCAATGCCTATCCCGTTCAATACCCGCCTAAAGATCCACTCTCCCTTTAATTGACGCTGTGGCCTGTTATGATCACCATCTATAAACTTATCTTTATAATCAAACTCCCAATCACCCAACAGCGGAGCAAACCAATCATACTCCTCCGGAATAGTTCCTTCCGGTTGTCCATACAAAGCTTCTATAAAGTTGTCCATATCTTTATACCTTCCCTATATCTGCGTCATATTAATCCTGCAATAATCGCCCTCACATCTTTTATCCCCGAAAGCAATCCTCGACCTGTTTCACAATCGTTTCATCCAGCCAGCCCTTCTTCGCCATATCCCACAGGATCTCACAGGCTTTTTCGTGAGGCATGCCCTGTTTATAGGGACGGCTTTCCGTCAGTGCCTGATAGATATCTATGCATGCCATCATGCGCTCCTGTGTGTTCAGCTCTGTGGCGGTCTTCCCGAAAGGATATCCGGTTCCGTCCAGCCGCTCATGGTGGAATGCCGCCCAGTCGCGGATCTCGTCAAAATCATCTACGCCGGACAGAATATAATAGGTATATGCCGCATGATGTTTCATCACAGCAAATTCGTCCTCCGTAAGCCTTCCCGGCTTCTCCAGGATCTCATTACCTACCGCCACTTTTCCGATATCATGTAAAGCGCCCGCCAGGTACATTTTCTGCACGGTCTCTTCATCAAAGCCCATATAGCGGCTTAGGCGCTCCGCATCCTCCGCCACACCAATGGAATGGGTGCTGGTAAAGGGTGACTTGTAATCGACGATCTGTGCAAAAAAAACGGGCCAGTTCCTTGATCTGTGCAAAACTCAACTCCTGTTTGATGCGGGGGATTTTCTCCCACAGATTTTTCTCAAAGCTATCCTCTCCCAGTGTCAGAAAATGCGGCAGGGGAAACGCCTGCAGGAAAGCATCCACACATTCCTTGTCCACAACGGTTCCTTCATTTTTGTGAAGATATCCACAAGCTTTATTGAAAATATCCTCCGTGAAGCCCTTTGCACCGTATGCCCGGTCCAACAGATCGCTTAAATGAATGATGCGGGAAAAAAGCGGAATCTCTTCCCATGTTTTTCCAAACGGTCCACTCCCATTGGCATTTTCATGGTGATACAGAATTACATTCTTCACATCCGTATGGAAGGGAAGTCTCTGTATATTTTTTCACCCAGGGTACAGTGAATTCCTACCTGAGAAGCTTGCGGAACATTTGCAACATCCTTATGTAATTCTTCCTGAATATACTGTGTCAGTGCATTATCATGCAACAGGGCACATGCTGCCAGATCCTGCAGGCTCTCATCGCTGATCCCCAGCTGCTCTGCCATGCAGACACTCATGTATGCCACACGCTTCGCATGTTTGTCAGACACATGTACCAGCTCTGCCTCCACACAGTCCAAAGCATACGAACAGGCTGACAATAATCCTAAAACATCCAGTAACATTTCTATATTTCTCCAATCTCTTTATAATAACACACCTATTATGACAATGATTTATGTGAAAAGCAAGCATATCCCATACAATAAATTATATCAAAAAGAAGCAGCTCCCGGTACTGCAGAGTTGCTCCTTCTTACTGTCCATCGATCGGATTATGTTAGCTATTGATCCTCTTAATTACTTCTTCCATTACAGGCATCGCAGGTATTGCTCCTTCTCTCTCAACACATAGGGAAGCCACCGCATTTCCAAAACGGACACATTCTATCATTTCCTGTAAAGAATATTCTTCTATATGCTTACCGGATTCACAAATCTTATATAAAAAGCCTCCCATAAAAGAATCTCCGGCACCGGTGGTATCCACAACTTTGCTGGAATAGCCTGAAACATATGCTTCCTGCTGATCCTGCAGATATACAAACGATCCCTTTTCGCCTAAAGTAATGAGTACTATTTTCGCACCATATTCTGTTATGCTCTCTGCTGCTTTCCGAACATCCGTATAACCTGTTAACAGCTCAATCTCTTCTTCTGATACTTTAACGATATCTGCATATTCTAAAATACTTCTCATCCATTTACAGGCTTCTTCCTGTGAATCCCATAAACTGGCTCTGTAATTCGGATCATAAGAAATAATTGTTCCATTATTTTTCGCAGCTTTTAATGCAATAAACTCTGCATTTCTGGATATTTCATCAGTTAACGACAAAGAGCCTACATGAAGAATACGGCTTTGGCAGATTATATCTTTCCGTATTTCCTCAGCCTTCAGTCCGATATCTGCTCCAGGTTTTCTGGCAAACGCAAAATTTCGTTCTCCGTTATCTGCCAGTTTAACAAAAGCAAGTGTTGTAAAATAGTCTGCATCACTTATTAACCCTTCAGTTGACACACCACTTTTATCCAGTGTTTCCTTTAAGAAATCACCCAGGAAGTCTTCTCCTACTTTTCCGATAAATGCTGTTTGGGCACCCAGCCGTTGTGCCGCAACCACAACATTAGCAGGTGCACCTCCCGGATTTTGTGTATAAGACAATGTCTGTCTTTCACTCTCTTTTTTCCCGGTAAAATCAATCAATATCTCTCCCAGAGAGGTAATATCATAATGCCGTTTTGTCCTATATTTTATATCTACGCCTATATTTCCTTGTGGGTATAATTTTCCTGTATAGCGATACAAACCATGCTCCCACAATAATGTAAATGTATTTCCGTCTATGAGGATATCAATATCTGTTTCTTTTTCCATCATTTCACAGGGCACAGTCCGTATACCATATCTGAAACTCTGTCTGCCCGGTTATAATTCACGGTCATTTCTTTATTTGAAGAATCAAAGCATATTGTCACGGTATGTCTATCTGTATCATATAGATCAATACACAACAACTCTCCATCTCCCGGCAGCTTTCCCTTCAGTTCTACCATGACCGGCTCACTTTGCGGTGGTATGTTTTCACCGGCCCAATGTTTTTCCAATGTTCTGCTGAAGAGCCTCATCTCAGCTTTCACTTTATCAGCCACTTTTGCGCACAAACGCCTGTTATCATCTAAATACCACACTCGTGATACATCCAGTATTCCACGATACCCTTCCTCCGGACCGAAATCCCGGATCCAGGGCATCCACAGCCAGCCGCCCAGCCAGGCAGCAGACCGTATTTCCCCATTCAATACCGGATATGTCTGTGCCGCATAATAATGAGTTCCAAGATCCAAAGTTCCCCTTATCTCTTTATGGAATTCACATTTGTCAAAATCCACCTGCCCAGACAGATATAGCGTCGTTGCACTGTCTTTTTCATACATCGGCGAAGTTGTCAAAACCAGACATCCTCAAGGCAGAAGGCATCCGGACATTCAAACATTCTGCCCTCGCCGGGCTCTGCTTCGTACAAAATTCCGCTATACGCCCAATGGTACAAATCGGTAGAAGAGAAAAGATAAATTCTTCCGCGGCTTTCCGGATGTTCAATTCTTCCGGTGGATCCTCCACAGATCATTCTCCATTTCCCTTGTGCAAAAAAACACCTTGGGATCTCGAAAATCTCTTCCTCCTCTTTCCGGGACTTCTTTTATCAGCGGGTTTTCTTCTGACTTTACAAATGTATCCCATCCTTCGACACTGCAAGATTTTGTGTCTCAAAATACCGGTTTCATCTTCCGTTCTTCCTGTATAGAATAGAAATAACTGATCATCATGTACAACAACCGATCCGGAAAAGCATCCACCGTTTTTATCGTTATCATAGGGCATATCGGGGACCAGTGCCGGTTCCAATTCTTCCCAGTGTATCAGGTCCCCGGCTTACCGCATGCCCCCAGTGCATACTGTCCCAGTTGTCATGGTACGGATTATACTGATAAAATAAATGATATTGTCCTTTAAAAACACCAATCCATTAGGATCATTGATCCATCCTTTCTGGGGTGTAAAATGTAGGGATGGTCTTACGATTTCTCTCATTTTCTTATCCTTTCACTGCTCCGGCAGTCATACCACTTATAATATACTTCTGCAAATGACATAAAATACTAATTCAGGAAGCATGATCATCAGACTCATGCAATGATTCCACTGTAATCCATGGAATATTGTCCTTAAAACATAGATGTCATTAATGACACGGTGTTTAAGGCATTATTCTGAATAAAGGTTGATGCAAACGGGAACTCATTGTAAATATAAACTGCATTAAAAATAATGATCGTCACGAACGTGAGTTTCATAACCGAATCACCACTTTGGTACACAGCTTAAATAGATTGCAGCCGTCGATAATTGCTGCTTCTTCCAATTCTCCGGGGATATCTCTCAAAAATCCGGTAAACAGCAAGGTATTGAACGAGATGTTCACTGCAACATACGGCAAATGAGTCCCAAACGGGTTCCAAGAATTCCCATCAATGAATCAATCCGATATACCGGAAACAGTAGTACATAAATAGGGATGCCAATCCCGATCAGCAGGAAAAGATACAATGTTTCCGATGCCTTATGGTTCCGAAAAACCATTCTGGCAATTGCGAACGAACTCATAAAAGTAAATAAAATACTGAAAAAAGTAGATATTACTACCAGTAAAATCGTGTTAAAATACATTTTGGAAAAATCAATAGTATCGATCGCACGCTGATAATTTTCAAAGCTTATTGTCTGCGGCAAAGAAAGCGGACTGTTGACAATCTCATTATTTGTCTTTAATGAAAGCAACATAGCCCACAGTATGGGCATGACCAAAAGAATAATCAATCCCAGCAGACATATGTAAAAAATGACTTTTTTTATCGATATTCTCTTGTTTCTCATGTTTAACTCCTTTGCTTCCTCGTTGTGATCTTAATATAGGAAAACGAGCCCAGAATTGAAAGTAACAGAATTGCAACCTGCAATTGCCATTCCATATCCATACTTTCTGGATGTAAATACTGTAAATACATATATGAAGTAAGCAGTTCCGACTGATGAGCAGGTCCTCCGCCTGTCATCTGATATACCAGTTCATATATTTTAAATACGCCTGTTACCACCAGAACAATATTAATAATAAAGGTCTCTTTCAGCATAGGAATTGTCACATAAAACAAGCGTTGTAACAAATTGGCTCCATCAATATCACAAGCTTCGTAAATATCTCCCGGTATTGCTTTGATTCCGGATAAAAGATCGTTCCGTGAAATCCCAGTACCTGCCATGAATACCATCGCCAATGACAATGGAGACCATTTCGTTCCACCGATCCATTCAATAGCAAGCATATCCAGTCCTATTTTACGCAATACACTATTTACCAGCCCATAATTAGATTCAGGATATATCCTCAGATAATTTATGATAATAGGCGCTTTTACATAGGGAGCAAAAATCACCATTTTAAAAAATGCGTTTCCGTGAAAATTTTGTTCATCAATAATGCTGCCATAAAAGATCCAACGATCAGAATATCACACTGAATAACAATACTAAAATGTATTTTTCAATGCGATCAGAAATAGTTTATCATGGAACATAGCAACATAGTTTTTTATTCCCAAAAGGATGCTTTTCCAAGACCACTGTAGTCCGTAAAGCTATAATAAAATGCGATAAACACAGGAAT
>VOFG01003546.1_pt1 | contig 25020 bp, 39 predicted proteins | sample 5384171 | NCBI WGS metagenome assembly VOFG01 (sample SAMN12384726, study PRJNA508395) | human gut metagenome | isolation source: healthy gut F | host: Homo sapiens | reverse complement strand
TATTAATATAAACAATAATAATATTACACATATTAAATTTGCCGAAAAAAATTCAAAAGGAAAATCCGTGGATTTTTTTTTCATGAAAATGAATTTGTAAATGCTACTCAGACTGCACTTAAAAGCTAAATTAAGTATGGAACCAATAACAGATACGGAAGCTAATAATATTTCAGAACTAAGCAAAAGAACTGCAGTAAAGATATATAAAAATATTAATATGATTAAAAAGATCCATATGAAATATATTAAAAATCTTATTTAATAATACTGCTTTTGAAAATTTGTACAAATTGATTGACATCTTGAACTTATTATGATAAAATATAGTAAGTAAATATAAAAATGGAGGGTGTATTAATGCGTAAAAAATTCTTGCCGGATTGATGAGTACAGCTTTGCTATGTTCTTTAATTCCTGCTTCATACTCTTTAATTAATAATGAGTCTTCATCTTTTTTCTCTGTTGACGGTGCAGAAGCTGTTTCAACTGTCGTTTATTCTACTGGCTTTGAAGATGGTATTAATGATTTTACTGGCAGAGGAGGCGTTGAAACATTACAAATTGTAAATACGGATTCATATAGCGGTACAAATTGTCTGGAATGCAGTAACAGGGGAAAAAAGGCTGGCATGGTCCATGGTTGGCGCTTGGTCTTTTAAGGACCAGGAATTGAGTACATGGTAAATTGCAAAGCAAAAAGCACAATGGTATAACAATATTAACTTAAAAATGGATTATACCGACTCATCCGGGCAAAGACACTATGTAGATATTCTGTCAGCAGTGTCTCAGGGTGATTGGGTGAAATGAATGACAGTAAGTTCATTATACCTAATAATGTAACAAATGTATATTTATATTTTGAATGTAATGATACAGCAAATATGTATATAGATGATTTTGAAATAAAAACTGCTCCAGTTTACGAAATTCAACAGGATATCCCATCCCTTAAAGATATTTATTCCTCTTATTTTTTAAAATCGGAGGCGCTGTTACAACAACAGAACTTGCCTCTAAAAACAGCACAGGATTTAATTAAAAAACATTATAATAGCCTCCTCCGGAAATGAACTCAAACCAGAGTCAATTCTTGATCAGGCAGCTACCATTGCTTCTGGAAGTGGAAACAAATCCTGTAGTTAATATCGCAAGTGCAAAGAAATTTTTAGATTTCTGCCGTGACAATAATATTTCAGTAAGAGGACATGTACTTATGGCATAAGCCAGACTCGATTGGTTCTTTAAAGAAGGATTTACGGACAGCGGAGACTGGGTTTCAAAGAGATTATGCTTCAGCGTATGGAAAATTACATCAAAAATGTTTTTGAAGCTCTTGAAACTGAATATCCGACTGTTGGACTTCTATGCCTGGGACGTTGTAAATGAAGCTTGGCTGGACAATGGTTCTCAAGAACAGGCGGCGGACAATCTGAAAATCCTAATTATTCCGGTTGGGTAAAGATTTTCGGTGACAATTCGTTCATTGAGCCTGCTTTTGAATATGCGAGAAAATATGCTCCGGAAGGATGTAAGACTCTATTATAACGATTTTTAATGAATATATGCCTGACAAAACCAATGCTATTGTTAATATGGCAAATGAACTAAAAGAAAAGGACTTATTGACGGTATAGGTATGCAATCTCACCTTGATGTTGGTTTCCCTTCTGCTTCAGCATATAAAAAAAAGGCTTTAAAGGCATTTGTAGATACCGGTCTTGATATTCAGGTTACGGAACTTGACATAACTACTACTGATTTAACTGAATCAGGTTTTGAAAAACAAGCTCAAATATACAATGAAATCATGGATGCATGCGAAGAATATTCAGACAGTATTTCTGCCGTTGTATTTTTGGGGAACAACTGATGACAAAAGCTGGCGTGCCGCAAAGTGTCCGCTTCTGTTTAATGAAGATTTCACTGCTAAGCCTGCCTATTATTCAATTATTGAAGGGTTAACCCCTAAGCCAACTGAAACACCATCAACTGATATAACAGAATACAGTAAAGGCGATATTGATAAGGATAAATTGCTGACAACTGCCGATATAGTTCTGATGCAAAAATATCTTCTTAAAATATATACTTTTGATGAATCACAGTATTCTTTGGCTGATATGAATTCTGACGACAAAGGTTAATATATTTGATTGTATCCTATTAAAACGTATAATTATTGACTTAGAAACACCTAATAATTAAACATTTATAAATCATTTAAGCTGTTGATGATTATTACATCAACAGCTTTTTTTACTCTATTTTCAAAAATTTAATTGTGCTTTGAAATATACCAAAGTACAATTATTTAAATAAAATTAAAGTCGGTTCCCATTCCCAATTTAATAAATCAAGTTCTGTAATATCATATGGTGTAGATTGATAAATACAATAATTTAACCAATTAGAAAACATTAAATTTGCATGACATTTCCAATTTAAAAGCGGAATATTGTCAGGATCGTTATTAGGAAAATAATTATATGGAAGTACAGTTTCCATTCCTTTATTTTTATCCCGAAAATATTCTTCAGATAATGTTTCACGACTATATTCTGCATGTCCCATAATAAAATACTGTCTTCCATTTTATTGGCAACAATATGTATACCGGCTAGTTCAGAAGATGCAAGGATCTGAAGTTTATCTATTTTTCAATGTCTTCCCTTCTGATTTCAGTGTGACGTGAATGCGGTACCATAAATTCATCATCAAATCCATTTAACAATTTAGCATTATGATACTCAATTTTATGCGGAAAAATACCAAATATTTTTTAGAAAGAGAATATTTAGGAATACCAAAATGATAATATAAACCTGCCTGCGCTCCCCAGCAAATATGCATGTTAGAAAAACATTTTCTTTGACCATTCCATTATTGCAGTAATTTCTTTCCAATAATCTACTTCCTCAAATTCAAGCTGCTCAACAGGTGCACCGGTAATAATCATACCGTCATATTTATTATTTTTATCTGTTCAAATGTTGTATAAAATTACTGAGATGACTTACAGGTGTATTTTTTTTAAATATGAGATTCCAAATAAAGCAATTCAATATCAACCTGTAATGGAGTATTACTGAGAAGTCTTAAAATCTGGGTTTCAGTTTCTATTTTTTTGGGCATTATATTAAGAATAATAATTTTAATGGCCTGATATCCTGATGTTCCGCCCTGCTTTTGGACATTACAAAAATATTTTCATCTTGCAGTTTTTTATATGCCGGTAATTCATGCGGTATTTTTATAGGCATTTTAGCACCTCCTTACGCTAATATAACTTAGAAGGCGAACAAAAGTCCGCCTTCTAAAAATAAACAAATTATAATTAAACCGGATGAATTTGCTTTTCAGAATCTGAATGAGCGCCGTCAATACCAAATTTAGCATTTCTGCGGTTTTTCAAAGAATTTAACGGCAACCTGTCCGAACTGAGCATAGCTGAGAACATCTTCTTCCTGTTCCGTCCATTCTGCACATTCTTTTTTGAGTTTATCAAGTTCAGGTTCAAGAAAGGTCAGCAGGACGACAGTCAATAGATATCGTCACCAATAATCTTTTTTTCTGAATTCAGGGTCAATAGGCACCGGAGTTCTGCCGTATTCTCCCCTAACAATGCCCTTTTGAATTCCTTAGTAACCATTTTATAGCGTTCACCCATTATTACATTAAACACAGCCTGTGTACCAACTATCTGTGATGAAGGTGTAACCAGCGGAGGATAACCCGCATCTTTTCTTACTCTAGGAACTTCTTTCAGTACTTCTTCAGCTTATCTTCTTTTCCTGCTTGCTTTAGCTGTGAAAGCAGATTAGAAAGCATTCCGCCAGGTACCTGATAAATCAAAGCATTAGCATCAACTGCAAGCATTTTAGGATCAAGGAGACCGCTGTCGATATATTTCTTTCTTAATTTCATGAAATAATCTCTGATTTCTGTCAAAAGAACTAAATCAAGACCAGTATCATATTCAGTACCTTGGAAGCCGCTACCATTGATTCAGTAGGTGCATGGGACGTACCAAGCGCCAATGGTGACATTGCCAAGTATCAATTACATCAACGCCTGCTTCAATACCCTTAAGCAAACATTGACTAGACCGGACGTGTAATGAGTATGTAGCTGAATCGGATTTTACTGCTGATTTCAAAGCTTTAACAAGCTTTTCAGTTTCATAAGGAGTGAGCAATGCAGCCATATCCTTGATACAAATCGAATCAGCCCCAGAATTTTCAATACGTTTTGCATAATCAACATAATAATCAGTTGTAAATACATCGCCTAATGTATAAGAAATAGCAACCTGAGTATGCGCACCTTCTTTTTGGCGGCTTTAATAGCTGTTTCAAGATTTCTAATATCATTCAAAGCATCAAAGATTCTGATTATGTCAATACCGTTTGCTACTGATTTCTGGACAAAATACTCAGTACATCATCTGCATAGTGACGGTATCCAAGCATATTCTGACCACGAAAAAAGCATCTGAAGCTTTGTATTAGGAAGATTTTTTTTCAGTGTTCTAAGTCTTTCCCACGGATCTTCATTTAAAAATCTCAGACAAGCATCAAATGTTGCACCGCCCCAACATTCTACAGAGTGGTATCCCACTTTTATCCATGAGAGGCAGAATTGGGAAGCATTTCATCCATAGTCATACGTGTTGCAATAAGTGACTGGTGCGCATCACGCAATACGGTTTCAGTAATTTTACCTTACCCATAATTATACCCATGTTTTGCAGTTATCCGCAAAACTTCCTTTCTCAAAATTTATGATTTTAAAATTAGCCTATTGTTGCTAGAGCGTCTCCGGAATTAACGGTATCACCTTTCTTAGCAAGAACGCTAGTAATTTTGCCGTCACATGAAGCAACAATATCATTCTCCATTTTCATAGCTTCGAGAATCATAATAACTTGTCCCTTTGATACAGTATCGCCGACATTCACTTTTACGTCAAAACACCGTACCAGGCATTGGCGCATTAACCTTTTCGCCGGATCCTGCAACAGGGCAGAAGCCGCCGGAGATGCTGCCTGAACAGGAGCTGAAACCGGTGCAGAAGCAACCGGAGCTGCTGAACTGTCCAATTCTTCAACTGCAACATCATATGCTTTGCCATTTACTGTAATATTAAATCTTTTCATAATTTTAACCACCTATTCTTATATTAATCAAAATTGAATATTATTGTGCTTTTTAGGAAGCTTCTGTACACGCTTTCCCGAAAGGATATCCAATGCTGAAACAAGGACATTTCTTGTCTGTGAAGGATCAATAATATCATCAATAAAATTATTTTCCGCAGCTGTTTCAGCTGATGCGAGAGTTTTTTTCATATTCAGAAATAAGTTCATTTCTTGCACTTTCAAGATTGTCTGTACCCCTTAAGCTTATCATGCCACATAAATTCTACTGCCGCCGCAGATGAAACAGGCGCAATAACAGCGTCTGGATAAGCATATGTAAAATCTGAATTTGAGCTGTTACCTGCAACTGCCGCAAAAACAGGACCTACCGCTTTGCCCGTAACAACGGCAATTTTAACAGTTGTAGCTTCTGAATAGCTGTTTGCAAGAGTAGTCATAGCTTTTTATTGACGATACCGCATCCGCATCTTCAAAACCTTCTGAATTTACAAATGTTACAACCGGTATTGAAAATGCATCGCAAGTTCTCATAAAGCGTGCAAGCTTTGCACAATCGTCTGAATTAAGCTACTTCCTTCTTTTCCGGCTGCGGCAATACCTGCTGTTGCTCCGCCTATGGTTACAAAACCTGTGTAAGAAGCATTACCAAATTCTGCACTGATCTCAATTTCACTGTCTGCATCCGCAGCAGAATTTATAATGGATTTTAAATCTGTTCCTGATACCGGCGAATTTTCGGCAAATTCAAACATTGGAACAGGCGCAAGATTATTAACAGGCAAAATATTAACAAGGTCTCTTGCTTTTTCAATAGCAGCTTTATCATCATCGCATACGGCTGATGCTATACCGTGATTTAGCTGCCGCTTCAGCAGAACCTGAGCTGCTGTTAGGAGCCATAAAAAAATTCGCTTTCCTTTGTCATAATTACAAAGTCAGATGAACACGCAAGCATAGCGGCAGTACCTGCACATGTTCCGGCAATAACAGAAATCTGCGGAACAACTCCTGAAATTACGGAAGATGCACCAAGCATTTTCCGTAAGCAGCAAGAGACGCAGCCGTACCGTCCATAAAAAGCACCGTTTGAATCATGAATCCCAACAATAGGGTACCTGTTTTAGCCGCAAGTTCATAAAGCTTTGCGATTTTGTCAGCCTGTGCAGCGCCCTACAGCGCCGCTGTTTAATGACTTATCCTGTGAAAATGCATAAACAGCATTTCCGTTTACATAGCCGTAAGCTGAAATAACGCCGGTAAGAGCATCCTTTTCTTTTACCATTGAATTAATTTCGCTGTAAATACCATCGTCAAAAAGCAAAGAAAGTCTTTCTCTTGCCTGACTGTTCGTATTCTTATCAATCTGCATATTATCGTTCCTTCCTGTACGGATTTTTCCGCTTATCATTTAGACGGGCATCTATACAAATATTCCGGCATTTGCGCACAATTGTGTAAATAAGAATATTTTTTCAATGCCAAATCAATATACCTTAATATTATACTATATTTTTTGAATTAAAGCAAGTATTTATTGCAATTCTTTACATTTTTACAATTAATCATAAAATTTGAAATATCATTAATACATTGTTCATGTTCCATTACAAAACTGAGTTTTGTTAAATTATGTATTTTATTTTCATCTTTTTTTTCAAATATGCATTCATTTATACCGCTGAGCATTGCTTTAAAAAGTATAGTGCGAATAATTCCGTCAGTAACATTCATATCTGAACTGTCAAAATCATAAATCGTAACTCCGTTTTCATCAACAGAATATATTCCATATCCATTTACACTGTCCCCGTTTATTGATTCAACAATATGCAGATATTGGCAATCAATATTTTGAATTATATTTTCATAACTGTCTGTATTTTTCTTTTCATGTATTTCAAGCATTATTTTACATCCTTTACCTATTGCATTTCTGATAGCTCTTAGTTCATCTGCCGTCAGTTCCCTGTACGTACCGGGTTTAAGCATACCAAGCTTCAAAGGTCCTATACTTATTCTTCTGAGCCTTGCTACTTCCAGTCCCACTGCCTCGCACATTCTTCTTATCTGACGGTTTCTTCCTTCTTTTATAGTTATTAATAGCACTACTCTGCCCTGTTCTTTATCTTTAACAACAACATTTGCAGGCAAGGTTTTCTACCGTCAAGTTCAATACCGTCGGACAGCGCTACAAGCTGTTCGTCCGTTATATTCAAGGGCGAACCGTTACCCGATATGTTTTACTTATTTGTTTCGCCGGATGCATAATATTATTTTGCAAAATTACCGTCATTTGTAAATAAAAAGCAGTCCTTCCGAATTTTTTATCCAGTCTGCCTACAGGATAAACTCTTTCATTTACATCGTCCAGCAATTCAGTTACGCATTTTCTACCCATCTCATCACTCATGGTCGTTACATAGCCTCTCGGCTTGTTTAGCATAATATATATATTATTTTTTTTTTAGACCTGTAAATTCTTTCACCGTCAATAGTAATGATATCACGTAATGACGCTTTGTCTCCGGGTTTAACCGGATGACCGTTTAATTTTACTCTTCCGCCGACATCAGTTCCTCTGCCTTTCGGCGAGAACAATAACCGCAGTCAGAAATAATTTTTGTATTCTTGTCTTTTCCAACTTATTACTCCTTTAATTATTAAATAAAAATTTTTTAATTTTTTCAAAAAATTTTTATCAGTCTTTTTTTCAGTTTCTTTATATTCAGTATTTTTTCATAGCATTTAATGATATGCTATCAATATATCTTCCGTCATAATAATATTTTTATTTCGCCTATTTTATCACCCGTCTTTATATCGGAGTAAACAAAAAGGCGGAAGTATTATACTTGAAGATATTCTATTCGCAGTTTTTCCGTCGTCACCTATTAAAATCTGTTCTTCAGCTCTGACTGGAATCGTATTTTCAGTTCCTCCTGCAACAGGTACTGCAAATATTTCGTCAGTGGACAGCTCAAGAGGCTGAAGTACAGAATATCCGTAATCATACATATTTATATGATCCTGCCAATCGTTTTGTCATTTAAAGTCACGCATATAAGCGAGATTCCTTCACGCTCACAGGCAGAAACAAGACATCTGCCTGCCTCATCAGTAAATCCGGTTTTTACGCCCTTCACTCCCTGATACATGTCAAGAAGTTTATTTGAATTGTCAGCCATCTTTCATACGGAGGATTTCCAAATTCTACTTTTAGCCTTTTTCTGCGAACATATTTCAGCAAAATCAGGATTGCGAAGAGCTTCTCTTGCCAGCAAAGCCATGTCATAAGCCGATGAACCGTGTCCCTCTCCTCAAGACCGGAAGGAGTTACGAAGCATGTTCTGGTCATTCCTATTTTCTCAGCACGCTCGTTCATCATATCCGCAAAATTTTCAATGCTTCCGCCCAGTTTTACTGCCGTAGCATTAGCGGCGTCGTTTCCTGTAGGCAGCATCATCCCATAACACAAGGCACGCTTGGTTACGACGTCTCCCTCAGTCAGCCCCATTGACGATCCTTCAACCTTAATTGCTTCGCCGTCTACAACAAACTGATCGTCAAGACCTCCGCTTTCAAGGCACAAGAGGGTTGTCATAATTTTAGTAGTACTTGCCATCGGAAGCTTTTCCGACGAATTTTTTCAAATAAAAATTTTACCGGTTTTTCTTCAATCAATACGCAGGCTTTTGCAGAAACCTCCGGCACTTTGCTTTCAGCAAAAACCGTATAAGGATATACCAGAATCAAAACTACCGTTAAAATAACAGAAAAAATATTTTTTCATAAAAACCTCCATAAGCTTTTTATTATTTTATGAAGGAAAGAAAAAAATAGGACATCTGTTCAAATCAAGAATTTAATTTTCTGAATTTTTTTTTATCTTTTCCAATTAAATCAGATATTTTATCAACTACATCAGAATTAAATTTACCAATGCATTTGGAGTAGACGCATTTACCGACATCTGCATAAGCTTAGCCTCTCCTTTGTAAACCACCATAAAAGCCAGAGGCTGAATGGATACTCCTGCGCCTGAGCCTCCGCCAAAAAAGGTCTTTTACATTTTTACTTGGAAGATCAGAACCTCCCGAAGCAAATCCAAAAGAAACCTTTGATATAGGAATAATGGCAGTTCCGTCCTGGAGCTGAATAGGATCTCCTATAATCGTATTTACGTCTACCATTTCCTTAAGCTTATCCATAGTAATTCCCATAATATTTCCGATTGTATGATTCTCGCCCATGACACTCTCCATTCTGCCGCCTTATAACTGCGGCTCATATTTATTTTGATTCTTTATACTTTTTATTATTTACCAAAATGTAAAAATAAATACAATCATTGCTGAAATACCTGCAGCTGGTGAAATTTTTTTATCATAAAACTCAAGTTATAGCTGCATTCAGGCTGATTATATATACATTTTATATCAATACTTTTCTTTTTCAGCTTTATAAAAACAATTCAAATAAGCTATAATATTGTACACGGCAATGTTTGTTTGACCGAATTTCAAAGCACAGTCATATGCGTCCAGATCCGATATAATAAAATCCAAATCAATATTTTAACAAAATATGTTTTTGTTATATGTTTAAAAGGTTTTTCCGGTAGATTTTAAAATATTAAGGACGAATTCTGTTTTTTCTTTATTATCTTCGGAATAATATTTCTAAATTTAGATTTTTTGTCTGCTTTCGTCCCTGTTATGCTCCTCACTCTTAGATTTCTTTAAATTTTTTTCGTTTCCTTATCTGATTGACATTTTTTTAATAAACAGATATTTTATAATAATACTTGTTTTCCGTTTTGATAATTAACAAATATTTTTACAGGAGAAAATATCAATGTAAGTATTATCAGCAATATTACAGCAAGAACAATCCACCATATATTTTCTTCCCTTTCTGTCATATTATCTATTCATCATATTGATTATTGTCATTTTTTCATCAAATAAACTTGTCTGAGAATCTTTATCTTCTCTTACAAGCGGAGGCAGATCCTCAAGCGAAGAAAGACCGAAGCTTCTCAGAAAAACGTCAGTGGTTTTATATGCTACCGGACGTCCCGGAACTTCAAGCCTGCCGTCTTCTTCAAAGGAGTCCCTTATCTACAAGGGAATTGATAACAGACGAACTGTCAATACCTCTTACATTTTCCACAAAGCTTTTTGTCACCGGCTGATTATATGCAATAACCGTCAATGCTTCCATTGCTGCATTTGAAAGAGGAGTTTGTTTTTATACTCCAAAGCCGCTTTTATATATTCGGCATACTCTTTTTTGGTACACATCTGATAGCTGTTTCCGATATGTATTATATTAATCGCACTTTGATTGTCGCTATACCGATTGTTAAGGGTTTTAATCATACTGCTGACAATGCTTTTATCAATTCCTGCCGCTTCAAAAATACGGGATTCGTCAACAGGTTCTCCGGATGCAAATAAAATAGCTTCAACTGCTCCGAGCTTTTAATTAAACTGCAAGATTATCAACCTTCTTTTTAAACTATACCATAGTATTATCATCACTTATCATTATCCTGCCTGATTTAGTCAATTCTAAAATAGCAAGAAAAGTAGCAACTCTTTCCGAACGTCCGGTCATACCGTCAAACAGTCTGTCAATATACACTTTACCGTTCGCATATAAATTTTTCAGCACATAAACGACTTTTGATATAACCGACACAACCTTTTGCTGAACAACGTCATTTATTTTCTTTTCATTAGCCTGTTTGAAATCAGTTTTTTTAATATTCATGTTCATATATGCTTCGGCAAGCTTTGCGGCGGATGACTTAAGCTTGTACACGCTGTCAAGCTTTATTTTAATAAGGTTCTCTAACAAAAATATCGTTTCCTGCATATTTCTCCCGAAGCTTTGCCGCAGCCTTTTTACACAATGAATATTCAATCAGCGTCCCTTGAAGTTCTTTTTTATTTCTTCTGCCTCCTCCGGTTTGGGGAAGAAGTGAGACTGTTTTAATGTAAATCAGTCTTGCCGCCATTTCAAGAAACTCGCCGGCAAGCTCCAGATCCTGTTCCTTAGCCTGTTCAATATATAAAAGGTACTGCTCCAACAGCTTTGATATTTCAATATCGTTTATATTCAGCTTATGCTTAGAAATAAGGTGCAGAAGTAAATCTAGAGGTCCTTCAAATACATCAAGTTTAAATGATATATTATCCATGCTATGCTCCCATAAGCTTAGGAATAAATCCGGTTATTAACCATAAAAATTTAATAATAATATTTCTTACCCAGCCAAGAGGACCCGAAAGTATACCAGATACTACTAAAATCAAAAAATACAACATTAATAATCATATAATTTTTTTCGATCCATCTTTCTACCTTATAGCTTGTAAAATAGCTTAATATTTTTGAACCGTCCAAAGGAGGAATAGGTAAAAGGTTAAAACAGCAAGTCCTATATTTATCAATATGAAGCATTCCAGAATATAAAGAATAAAAAACATATAATTCATTCCATTTGCACTCAATTCAAGACTTGATGCATTAAGAGGTGTATTAAGAACATCATCTATATTACTGTACTGAGAATAAAGAATGGAAATACCGTCTCTGAAAAATTCAGACGCAGTTATAAACCGATAACCAATAAAATGCAATCAACGCCACCAAAGGTTTGACGCCGGTCCGGCAGCGGCAGTTACAGCTACTCCTAAACGCTGTTTTTAAATTTCAGAGGATTTATCGGAACCGGCTTTGCCCAGCCAAATCCGGTAAACAGCAGACATAAAGCGCCCAAAATATCAATATGTGCCAACGGATTCATTGTAAGTCGTCCGGAATACGCAGCGGTATCGTCCCCCATTTTGTGAGCCGCCCATGCATGAGCATACTCATGAACCGGCAGAATAAGAAATATAATTATTACTTTTGTAAATATCTCAAGCAAAGTACTTGTATTCAGATTCATAATGCTTCCTCCCTTTCTTTATATAAAAACAATTAATTTTATTATACAATATTATTAAAAAAAATTTCAAGTAAATTAGCTATAAATTCTTTCTAAAAATTTTTATATTTTTGAAAAACACTTGATTTTTTTGGTTTTTCTGATAAAATATATACGTTGACTTTTTTGTTAAGTAAAAGTTAAGGGAGGTGCAGTCAATGGCAAATGTGAAATCTGCGGTAAAGGTGTAACATTCGGCATTAAGGTTTCTCACTCACATAGAAGAACAAATAGAACATGGAAACCAAACGTTAAGCGTGTTAAAGCTATTGTTAAGGGTACCCCTTTGTCATATCTACGCATGTTCAAGATGCCTTCGTTCAGGTAAGGTTGAAAGAGCAAACTAATTGCTGACTGTTTTATAAATCAGGAGTTTGTAAAACTGCTCCTGATTTATGTTTTTTTTGGTATGAGAAGAAATTTTAAGCTCACTGTTTAAGTGAGCTGTTTTTTTTATTTTCTTTCTTGTTTTAAATAATTAATTTTATTATTTCTTTTAGCCGTTATATAATTATTAAAAATATTCCGGTAATCCCTATAGCACCGGTAATTAAAAATATTATTACAGTCATGACCGGTTTTCCTTGCTAAGTGTTGAACCCATTAATGTTAGCGAAGTAACTGCCGGTATTCTAGCAATAGTTGCCAGTAAATAGAATCTGAAGGGTTTAATATCAGTCAGGGATGTCATATAAGTTATTACATCTTTAGGCGTTCCCGAATCATAAGAATTATAAAAAACAATAAGCTCAAGTTTCTTTTCATCATGCAGAAATTTAAACTTTTTTGAATTTTTCTTCTGAAACAAAAGCATTGACAAGAGGCCGTCCAAATTTTTAACTAAATTATATATAATAACTGTCGCAAAGAAAAATTCCTATTTCACATAAACAAGACCTCCTATAGCTCCGAACAAAACTCCTCCTATCATCTCTACAGGTCCGCCCTTGGAATAAGAGCAAGTATTATTTGCGTTATTTCCAGCAGTATAAACAAAAGAGGGGAAAATGCCAAAGCTTTCAACTTTCTGCTGAATATAAATTCTTCCCTCGTCAGTTGACAGATATTTAATAAATGGAATAATTAAAACCATGTCAGAGCAAGACAGTATAATCAGGCATAATAAAATAATAATTTTAAAAACTTTCTTTCTTTTAGACATTTTACTACCTCAATTGTTTTTGTTATTTTATGGTGTTTAATGAAATTTTATGTATACTAAATTTAATTATAACACTTTTTTTTTAAATTTGCAATAATATTTTCCCGTTTTACACTTGCCAGTATTAAAAAAATAATGATATAATGTATACATCTGGATTTTAATAAATATTATAAATATATTTAATTATAAGGAGACAAAATGAAGTCTGGTATACTTTCAAATATCTGGACCAAGCGGATTGCTTCCGTTTTAGGTTTATTATACGCTTTTTATTTATGCGTACTTTCTTTTCGTTCAGTTTTTTATGAGGTTATAATAGAAAAACCAATTATGTTCTGTACTTATCTGTCTTCAATTTCTATTGTTGCTATGATTCTGATGATTTATTCAAGAAAACAATTTGCGACTAAGCTTGCAAGCTTTATAATGATACCTGCACTTCTTCCCATTGTACTTATGTGTCTGGGATCATGGGAAATGATTATACCTCTTGCAGTATGTGCTGTTGTAATATTTTTTTGCCAGCGGAGCCAATGAAGGTACTAAAAACACTTCTGGGAACAATGTTTCTTTTGATTTATATACTGGCTTCTCTTGCGTATTTTATATTTACTTCCTATCTTGCTTCACCAGCTGTGAAAAACTATAGAAGAAGGTATATCGCCGTCCGGCAAATACAGATATGAAGTAATAAACACAACTGACAGTTCAAACGGCAGTACTACTGTTATGCTTGAACCTAACGATATGGACATTATAAGAAAATCAGTCACATATAAAGTAAAGGGATATGACAGAAAATTGTGCGTTAAAAGACCTCTTACAGAAGTGAAAATTGAATGGAAGGACGATGATCTCTATATAAATGGAGAAAGATGGTTTACCTGGAACAAGCAGAAAAAAGGAAAATGGTTTGAAAAAAGAATCTTTTTCATTTGACTTTATGTAAATAAGTATCTTTTATATAGGTTAAATTATGGAACGATATGGTATAAAAATGATATTTCAGTTTCTGATAGAAAATGAAAGCCGTATTTTTGTACGAAGAAAGCATACGTCTTTTTTCATGCTAATTCCTTTGATAATGCTTTTAAAAAAGCAGAAAATTATGCTGTAACTTTTATATGATGAATATACAAATATTTATGGTCAGAAGGTTACATATAAATTACTTTGATACAGTTGAATCTTTTCTTATGCATGAAGAAATAAGCTTTGAAGACGGAGCAGAAATTTTTTCATCAATTTTGAATCGGAAGATTTGTTTAAAACTGCGGTATACCAGATGTTCAGTTGCAGATATGTACATAATCCGCCGTTTATAATAACACAATAATACTAAAAGGAATGATTAATTTGAAAAATTAAAATTAATACACGTGCTTCATATGATATTTTTATTGAAAGAGGTCTGATAAAAAAATTGCGGAAAGATAATTTGCAGATACAGTTTCTACACGTAAAATAGCAGTTATTACAGATAATATTGTCGATAAGCTATATTATGAAACTATTGAACTTTCATTGAAAGAAAACGGATTTGCTCTTTTAAAATTTGTTTTCCCCCCAGGAGAAGCCTCTAAATCAAATTAAAACGCTTAATGAAATATATACATTTTCTTTTGCGAAAAATAATATTACCCGTTCAGATTGCATTATTGCTTTAGGCGGCGGCGTTGTCGGAGATATTGCGGGATATGCCGCAGCAACTTTTCTAAAGGACTTGACTACATCAGATCCCTACTACCCTTTTGGCACAAATAGATTCTTCCGTCGGAGGTAAAACAGCTATTGATCTCCCCTGCGGAAAAAAATCTCGTTGGAGCATTTAAACAGCCTAAATGCGTGATATGCGATTCTGACGTTCTATCTACTCTTTCAGATGAAATTATATCTGACGGTATGGCGGAAGCTATAAAAATACGGTATGATTCGTGACGCTGAGCTTTTTGATTTAATCGCAACGCATACATTGGATAATGTGAACGAAATAATAGATGAAATAGTGTACAAATGTATATCTATTAAACGTAATGTTGTTGAAAACGATGAATTTGATACCGGAGAAAAGAATGATCCTGAATTTTGGTCACACTCTCGGTCACACTATCGAAAGCTATTATAATTATCAGACCTATACGCACGGAAGCCGCCTGTCTCTATCGGTATGTGCATGATAACAGAAAGAGGATGCGAAAAATATATTACAGACAAGCTTATTTCTTGCGTTACAGCATATAAGCTGCCTTCTTGCTGTGATGCACCGATTAATGAACTGATTAAATTATGTTCTAATGACAAAAAGTGTGAAAGCTATGATATAAATTACATTTTATGTAAAAATATAGGTCATGCTGAAATAAAAAGTCAGCATCAGCGAATTTGAAAATTTATCTTAAATAAAATATAAGGGAGAATCCAATGGATATTAAAATAACTCCTTCTAAATTAATAGGAACTGTAAATATTCCGTCATCTAAAAGCATGACCCATAGAATGTTAATTTGCGCCGCACTGGCTAATGGTCAGTCCAAAATTTCAAATATTACTTTTTCAAAGGATATTTATGCAACCATTAATGCACTAACAGCTATTGGAGCGGATATTAAAATAAATGAGGACAGTGCAACTGTTCTCGGTATAAATAATGTATCGGATATAGCGGAAATAGACTGCTGTGAAAGCGGTTCTACCTTAAGGTTTTTAATTCCGATAACTGCTGCATTGGGTATTAATTCTACATATACCGGTCAGGGACGGCTTCCTGAAAGACCTATCACTCCGTATTTACGTGAGCTTACAAAACATGGAATAAAATTTGAATATAATAATACAATGCCGTTTAATATGTCCGGTAAGCTTAAATGCGGTGAATTTAAACTCGAGGGTAATATTTCTTCACAATTTATTACCGGCATGCTTTTTGCACTTCCTTTACTGAATGGCGATTCCGAAATAATAATGACATCTGCTCTTGAATCAAAGCCTTATGCTGATATGACAATAAAATGTCTTAATACTTTCGGTATTGAAATTACTGAAACTGAAAAAGGTTATTTTATAAAAGGCAATCAGAAATATAAACCTAAAAACATTGTTGTTGAAGGAGATTATTCACAAGCGGCATTTTTTTATGTAGCAAATATTTTAGGGAACGATATAAATATAAATAATCTAAAAGAAAATAGTCTTCAGGGCGATAAGAAAAATTGTTGAAATTACAAGGAATTTATGTTATAATGAAAATAATGAGCCAAACGGTTTTTCAATAAATGCAGCTGATATACCTGATTTAGTGCCAATTCTAGGCGTATTAGGTACTTTTGTCAAGGGAAATCTTTAATTTACGGCGCTGAAAGACTTAAAATCAAAGAAAGCGACCGGCTTTGAATCTACTTCAGCTGCACTTAATGCTCTCGGAGGCAATATTACAGCAGAAAATGACGGTTTATCAGTATTACATTCAGTACTTAAAGGCGGCGTGGTCGACAGCTTCGGCGACCATAGAATTGCTATGTCGGCAGCTATTGCTGCAACCGTATGTTCCGAACCCGTTATTATAAAAAATGCTGACGCCGTAGAAAAATCTTATCCGGACTTTTTTAAAGATTATCAAAAATTAGGAGGAATAATTGATGTCATCACTTTGGAATAACCGTATTTCAATTTCAATTTTCGGGAGTCGCACGGTCCGGCAATTGGAGTAGTAATGGATAATCTTCCTCCAGGAGAATATATAAACGTTGAAGAATTGGGACGTTTCATGGCTAGACGTGCGCCTAAAAAGACGGTACAACTACAATGCGCAGTGAAAAGGATTTGCCGCAGATAATGTCCGGAATGTATAACGACAAAACTACCGGTACACCACTATGTGCATTTATACAAAATACTGATACAAGATCACAGGACTATTCAAATATTTCCAAGCTTGCAAGACCGGGTCATGCCGATTATACCGGCGCTGTAAGATATAAAGGTTTTAATGATGTAAGAGGCGGCGGACACTTTTCAGGCAGACTTACAGCTCCTTTAGTATTTGCAGGCGCAGTCTGCGCTCAGGTACTTGAAAGAAGAGGTATTTATACCGGAGCTCATATTGCCGAAATTCACAATATTAAAGATAAAGAATTTGATAGAACAAATGTCAGCAAAGACGATATTCTTGACATCAGATATAAAAAGTTTCCGGTAATCGACGATGCGCAGGGTGAAAAATGTTTGACGATATTCAAAAAGCCCGTAAAGGCTGTGAATCGTTGGGAGGCATCATTGAATGTGCGTGTGTTAACGTTCCAGCAGGAATTGGTTCTGCCTATATTTGACGGTTTGGAAAATACCTTGGCACAGCTAATATTCGGCATTCCGGCTGTAAAAGGTCTGGAATTCGGTGCAGGTTTTTAACTGCAAAAATGGTGGGAAGTCAAAATAATGATGATTTCTATATTGATGAAAGAGGTCATGTTAAGACAAAAACAAACAATCACGGAGGAATCCTTGGCGGTATTTCATCAGGTATGCCTATTACTTTAAGAGTCGCTATTAAACCTACGCCGTATATTTCACAGCCTCAGGATACTATTGATTATGGCAATATGCACAATGACGTCTTGAATGTCAAAGGCAGACATGACCCCTTGTATCGTACCTAGGGCTGTACCTTGTGTTGAAGCAGCCGTGAATATAGGTATATTATCTCATATGCTCGATTACCCGAATTTCGCATAAGGTGATTATTATGGAAAATTTTACAAGAATGTCTGAAGCAGCATCGCCTGAATTAAAAGATATTCAGACAGTGAAAATTCTTATATGCTATTTATTATATAGAATAAATAAGCCTATTGATTCTGAACAATTATATGACATAGCTGTTGGAACGGAAATTATAAATTACTTTTTTTTATCAGGATGCCATAGATTATCTCATAAAAATGATTCTATAAAGGTTAACAATGATAATAATATTAAATTATTTGAATTAACAGAAAAAAAGCAGAAATTGTGCTAAAACTTTAAGAGGGTATGTACCTAAATCATATAGAGATAAAATCGTTCAAGCTGCTTTTAAAAATATTTTGCACGAATAAAATATGAAAATGAAGTAAAAATAGAGTATATAAAACTCGAAAAAGGATATTATGTTCATTGCCGTTGTCTTGACATTGGTGATGACTTGATGGATTTAAAGCTATTTGCACCGGATTTGAGCCAAGCTGAGTTGCTTGGAAAAAATATTATGATTAATCCAACCGGTTTTTATAGTAAAATATTAAATTTTGCATTAAACAATGAAGAAGAAACCTTTGATCCGATGATTTATAGAGTTAATGTTCACACATTAACTCTTTTATTTAATAAACTATTCTTTAAAGAGCTTTTATAAAAATATTCATAGAAAACAAAATACGTTCTCTATGAATACTTGATTAACTTTTTTATTCATTTACACTTTCTACCAAATTACTGATCCATATTCCCTTTTTTATTAAAATATAACCGATAAAAACTTTAATTATATCTGCTGACTGTACAATAGCATATACTGCAAAATATGAAGATCTGTTAATTTGCAGAGAATCAAGGCAATTGGAAGAGTAACAGCCCATGAATATACACTGTCAAAGAAAAAAGGTAATAAGCGTTTTTTCCTCCGGAGCGTAAGGTAAAATACAATGCATTTAAAAATCCCTGAATCGGGAAATACAAAGCAGTAATAATTATAAACCATTGACCATAATGTTTAATCTCATAGGTAGTATCATAAAATTCCGGAAAATTCCTGAAACAGAAATTAAGGTTACTGGGAGAATAATACAAATTGTTCCTGTAAAACCACATAAGATGAAACGAATCTTTTTGGCTTTTTCATTGTGACGCGCCCAAAGTCTGACCGATCAGAATGCCTATAGCCGATCCTAATGCAACAAACACAACATTAAGCAAATTACATATTGCATTTGAAATATTCAATCCCGAAATAATTTCAAGACCGCGTGTAGAATAACACTGTGTTAATGCTGCAAGTCCTCCTGCCCATAAAAATTGTTGAAAATATGGGCAGTCCTTTTTAATAATTTTAACAGTAAGCTCTTTTTCGGAACTAAAATGTCCGGTATATTCCCCTGTAAAAAATTTATGCTTTTTTCTCCTTGCAAAAGACCATATTACAACTATACACATTTCCACAACCTAGCCAAAACAGTAGCAAGAGCAGCGCCTGAACTCCCAGTTTAGGCATTCCGAAATGACCGTAAATCAGCATATAATTAAATACAATATCTATAACTACAGACAAGACACCCGCAAACTATCGGCTTAATACTGTCTCCTGTTTCACGTAAACTGCTTGCATAAAATCTGAGTTACAGCAAACGGCAGCAAACCTCCCAGCATAATTGTTAGGTACTGCTTTGCATATTTCATAGTCATTACAGGATCTACAATATCACTTTCTCCATGTAAATACAATCCGATTAACGCTTCACCTTTAAAAAATAAAACAGATAATCCAATTAAAAGACAAAATCCGCATATCCATTGCTTAATACGGAAAGTATTTGACACCTTCTATATTATTTTGCCCATAAAACTGTGCCCGTAAATTCCAGGTCCGGACAATCCTCCGAATATTGCCAAATTAAAAACAAAAATAAGCTGCCCCACAATAGAAACTGCTGTCATAGCTTCAGTACCTAAGCTTCCAACCATAACATTATCTATCAGACTTACCATATTTGTAATGCCGTTTTGAATCATCATGGGAACTGCAAGCTTTAATGCACGTTTATATATTGTTTTATTACTCATTAATAACCACTACATCCATTTTACAGCATAATTTATTGAGAAATTATTTTGCTCCATTTCTTTTAACACAGATAAAAATGTTTTAAAATACTTTATATCAAAAATAAAACTTCTTTTTTTTCTGCAATAAAAAGTTCCATTTTCTGTCGTTCAAAATTTCAGCCAACATTATTTCTGGCATAAGCCTGCCAATATCCTTGTCAGTCCCGGTTTTACTGAATTTAAAACTTGAATTTGAAACGGAGTATAATTTTCTTCAAGTTCGCTTGGTAAACAGGTCTTGGTCCAACAATAGACATATCACCTTCAATATACTAATTAGCTGAGGCAGTTCATCCAATGAACTTTTTCTTAAAAAAGAACCGACTTTGGTAACTCTGGTCATTGTCAAGCTTTATATTCTTTTTATAAAGAGCATATTCTTCAGGAGTCAACATATTTTTCCAATGAATCAGCATTCATCTTCATACTTGAATTTATATATTTTAATTGTTTTACCAGACTTTCCTATTCTGTTCTGTGAATATAACACATCACCCTTATCACCAATTTTTATAATTATTGCCAAAATAAAAAAACAGGACTAAGTACTATTAAAGCCAAGCCTGAAAACAGAATGTCAAACAATCTTTTAAAAAAATCAAACCGGGTTTAGGTTTCACTCTTGTTCTGTTTATGTAAATAGTATTGGAAAGTTCTTTTCTTTCCTCAACTGCAATATTTACTCTCAAAATAATCTCCTCTCCCCAAAAATATATTTCTTAAAAAAATATGTTTAATAAAAGTTACAAAATTCACTTTAAATAAATTATATAATATTAATTACATAATGTCAATAAACAAATGTCGAATAGTAAAAAATGCTTGATTTTTTCTACGAATTAAACAAAGGTATTATTGAATTATAAAAATATTACTGACAAAATGCAAATCTAATTTAGTAAAATATTCTTTTTAATTATTTAATTATTTGCAGCATATAGATGTTTTTATTAGCCTTAAATAAGTTTTTAGACTTTTTATCATTAAATAATTTTAGTGAAAAACTATATTTTTTTAAACAAATAATACCTTAAATCGATTTAAAAAAGAAAAAAATAAAAAAACTTTATTTTTTAGAAAAAATTAAATTTCCTATTTACATATTTGAAATTTTAGTGTACAATAGAAATAAAGAATGATTCTTTACAATTCATAATTAAATATCAGGCAATGACGCTCATGCAGACTATGACATTTAAGTTTATGGTCTGTATGAGCTATTGTATTTTTATTCAAATACAATATATAATATAAAAACTGATAATTATGAAAAATATCATTTGTATAAAAGGAGCAGTGGCTATGGATAATTACAGAACTCAGGAGCCTTACGCAAAACACGGTCTTTATGATCCAAGATTTGAACATGAAAACTGCGGTATCGGTGCAGTTGTAAACATGAGCGGAAAAGCAGATCACAAAGTTGTTGACAACGCCCTTCGTATTGTTGAAACTCTGGAACACAGGGCCGGAAAAGATGCTGAAGGAAAAACCGGAGACGGTGTAGGAATTCTTCTTCAAATCTCACATAATTATTTCTCAAAGGCTGTAGTTAAAGATGGTATTTCCATCGGCGGAAAGCGTGAATACGGTATTGGAATGTTCTTTTTCCCACAATCTGAAACAAAATGCCAAAAAGCAATGGAAACATTTGAAAAGGTTTTAAAAGAAGAAAATCTTGAATTACTGGGTTGGCGTAAAGTACCGGTTGATCCTTCGGTTCTGGGAACAAAAGCTCTTGAAAGCATGCCTAACATTATGCAGGCATTTATTAAAAAACCGGACAGCTGTGAAAAAGGTATTGCATTTGACCGTAAACTTTATATAGCCAGAATGGTTTTTGAAAAACGTGAAAAGGAAAACATATGTTGTTTCATGTTCCAGCCGTACTATTGTATATAAAGGAATGTTTTTGGTAAATCAGCTCAGAATGTTCTATAAAGATCTTAACAGTCCGGATTACCGTTCTTCTATCGGTATTGTTCATTCGCGCTTCAGTACAAACACAAACCCAAGCTGGCAGCGTTCACATCCTAACCGTATGATGGTACATAACGGAAATCAATACAATAACAGGTAACGTTGACAAAATGCTCAGCCGTGAATCTATACTGAAAAGCGAATATATAAATGACAGAATGAAGGATATCGTTCCGATTCTTGATGTAAGCGGTTTCCGACTCTGCACGTCTTGACAATACCCTTGAATTTATGAATATGGCAGGCGTAGATTTGCCGCTGGCTGTAATGGCTCTTATTCCGGAGCCTTGGCAGCATACAGAAATGATGAGCCGTGAAAACGCGCTTTTTTATCAGTATTATGCAACAATGATGGAACCATGGACGGTCCTGCATCAATTATTTTCTCAGATGGCGATCTGCTCGGCGCCCAGTTCTTGACCGTAACGGTCTGCGTCCTTCTAGATATTATATTACTAATGATAAAACGGTGACAAATATCTTATTCTTTTTCATCAGAAGTAGAGCGCGATATTCCTGTTGAAACTATTGTGAAGAAAGAACGTCTTCATCCGGAAAAATGCTTCTTGTTGATACTGTTAAAGGAGAACTTGTTGAAGATGAAAAAAATCAAGGATTTTTATAGTAAGAGACAGCCTTACGGAGAATGGCTCGATCATAATCTTTATCCATTGAAAGAACTTAAAGTGCCGAATAAACGTCCATACAGAAATTCAGGCGAACAGCTAGAACGTTTACAGCGCCATTCGGCTATACATATGAAAGCATTCACAGTGTTATGCTGCCTATGGCTTTAAACGGTACGGAACCCACTGCGGCAATGGGTGTGATACTCCTGTCCCGGCGCTTTCAAAAAAGAATCCTCCCCTATTTGATTACTTCAAGCAGCTATTTGCACAGGTAACAAATCCGCCTATCGACTGTATACGTGAATCAGTTATTACAGATACTACAGTTTATCTGGGTGCATAAGGGCAATATTCTTCAGGAAGAAGAAGATAACTGTTACTCAAGGTTAAAACCCAGTGCAAATCTTGATCTGCTGAAAATCAGAAGCGCAAAATTAATGGTCTGAAAACTGCGGATATTTTCAATGCTTTATACTAAGGATACTTCACTTCATGACGCTATAGAAAATCTTTATGTTCAGGCAGATAAAGGCTCACGAAAATGGTGCGGCTATTCTAATTTTGACAGACTGGGGTGTTGATCAGATCATATTGCAATCCCATCCCTTTTGGCTGTTGCCACTGGAAACATATTTGGTAAAAACAAGAAAAATACAGCTGTTTCAATTATTGTTGAAACAGGCGAACCTACCAGTTCATCATCACTTTGCTACTCTACTGGGATTCGGTGCCAGCGCTTGTTAATCCGTATCTTGCGTTAGATACATTATATGATATGGTTTTCTAACGGCTCTATTGACAAAGAATATATACAGAAGCTTCAAATGCTTATGTAAAGGCAATTATAAGCGGTATTGTTAAGATCGCTTCTAAAATGGGAATATCAACAATCCAGTCATATCAGGGTTCTAAAAATGTTTGAAGCGTTGGGTATAAGTAAAAGCGTTCGTGATGACTTTTCCCTGACACTGTAAGTCGTGTCGGAGGTATTGATTTAGACGACATCAGCAAACGTGTCATTTCACTTCACGACGCCGCTTTTGATCCGTGCAATCTACTGTTAACGAATCAATCGAGTGTAGGAATCCAGAAGCGGTCAGAAGAGCATATGTATAATCCTCAGATGATTCATCATCTGCAGCAGGCCGGAAAGACGATTATGATCTTTATAAACAATATTCAGAATGCCTTAACGCTGAAGATAAAAATCTGCCTCCGCAGTACTTTGATTTTAAATATGATGACAACGGCGGAATTCCGATAGAAGAAGTAGAAAGCGTTGAAAGCATAATGCATCGTTTTAAAACAGGCGCAATGTCATACGGTTCAATTTCCAAAGAAGCGCATGAATGCTGGTTGTGGCTATGAACCGTATTGGAGGCAAATCCAACAGCGGTGAAGGTGGCGAGGACCTTGAACGTATTATAACAAGCGGAGGAGCAGTTGATAAATGCTCTGCTATAAAGCAGGTAGCGTCCGGACGCTTCGGAGTTACTTCAAAATATCTAACATCTGCCAAAGAAATCCAAATTAAAAATGGCTCAGGGTGCAAAACCCGGTGAAGGCGGACACCTTCCTGCTAAAAAGTATATCCTTGGATTGCTAAGACAAGACATTCAACCCGAGTTGCTTTATTTCCGCCTCCGCCGCATCACGATATCTACTCTATCGAAGATCTGGCACAGCTTATTTATGACCTTTAAAAATGCAAAAAAAAGCCCGTATTTCAGTAAAACTTGTTTCTGAAGCCGGAGTAGGTACCATTGCAGCAGGCGTTGCCAAAGCCGGTGCTGGAGTTATTTTAGTTTCGGGTTATGACGGAGGTACAGGTGCTGCACCAAGCAGTTCTATACACAATGCCGGATTGCCATGGGAGCTTGGTCTTGCTGAAACACATAAAACTCTTATCATGAACGGACTGCGTTCAAAGGTCGTTATTGAAACAGACGGCAAAATGATGACCGGACGTGTTATAATCGCTGCGATGCTGGGCGCTGAGGGAATACGGTTTTGCAACTGCTCCTCTGGTAACTATGGGCTGCGTTATGATGCGTGTCTGCAATCTTGATACATGCCCTGTAGGTGTTGCAACACAAAATCCTTGAATTAAGAAAACGTTTTAAAGGTAAGCCTGAATATATTGTTAACTTTATGCGATTTATCGCACAGGAAATGCGTGAATATATGGCTAAACTCGGCGTTCATACAGTTGACGAGCTTATCGGTCGCTCAG
>VOFG01004179.1_pt1 | contig 25037 bp, 41 predicted proteins | sample 5384171 | NCBI WGS metagenome assembly VOFG01 (sample SAMN12384726, study PRJNA508395) | human gut metagenome | isolation source: healthy gut F | host: Homo sapiens | reverse complement strand
ACGGTACGATCAGCAAGGCCCCTGGCTGGCTATAAGGGAATTCTGGGGAGTAAGGAGGCGAATATGGAACTTCGATCTGTCATCTTTATCCCTGATGTTCTGAACCTCTACGGCGACTGGGGCAACATGGCATACGATCTGTTTTTCATCGGCGGCGGTCAGGATTTCGAGCAGGAGGTGCTTCTTGCGGATCTGCGGGGCTAAACGCAGTAGATCCGCCGGCTATCGAGGATTGGCATCTCTTGCGATCTGCGGCGGCTATCAGATGCTGGGGCAGTATTATAAGATCGGACGGTGCGCAGTGCGATTTTACCGGCGCGGGGTTTCGACCTCTATTATCATCGGTTCCAAAGACCGCATGATCGGCAACTACATGTTCACCTGCGACGAGCTGAACTGCGTCAATGATCGTCGGCTTTGAAAAAATCACTCCGGTAAACCTATCTCGGCGCGGGCGTGAAAGCCGATGGGACGGTGCTCGCGGGGGCTTTGGCAACAACGGCGAGGACAAAACGGAGGAGCGCGCTATCGTAACGTGTTCGCAACGTATTCTCACGGCTGCCTGCTGCCCAAGAATCCGCGCTCTGCGACCATATCCTGAAAACCGCGCTGACGCGCCGGTATGGCGAGGCAGGCTGACCCGCTGGACGACGCGCTGGAAACGCGGCGCACAGCTATCATGGAAAACCGACTGTCAAAGAAATAACCGAACTATATAAGGCCGCTGACAGTGCCAGCGGCCCTTCATATTTTATGCAATTATTCCGGCTTCTGCGCCCAGATGCAGTACCAGTCCAGCTCCTCCAGGGCGGCGCGTTTTTCCTCTGTGCAGGGAAGGGAAGCAGCTGCGGACGCGCGTGTAGCCAAGCCCGCAAAAGTGTCCAGCAGGAGCGCCCTCGGCAGAGGATGATAATGCTCCGTGAAAACTCGTGCTGCACGTTCCGGCCCCCCGCGGTCGAACGTGGATCAGATTGAAGTCGATATCGCCGCCGGGGGAGGTGATCCCAGACCTGTACCAGATGCATCCTGTACGCCGTCCGGAAGCAAGACGGGATCATAAAAATAGAAGCGTTCTCTGTGCCGGACGATCTTATCAGTTCAGATCGATGTAGAGCCAACCGCCGGGACGGAGCAGCGAGTCCATCAGACGCAGGACGCCCGGAATTTCCGCATTCTCCACATACGCAAAGAGGAATTGCCGGTCGAAGGCAGCGCAGTCGAACTGCCGTCAGCCGAATACCGCGTCGAGTGAACGAAATCACATGCGAAAGCGAGATCGGTGAAAGCCGCGTGCGGCGGCCTTTTCCCAGCAGCGCAATGACATCGCGGACGAGGTCAGGCCGGTCAGGCGGACGCCAGAAAGCTCGCGCAGAGGCAGCGTCAGATTGCCGGTTCCGATGCTGACGTCGAGCAGGGTGGTAATGTTCCCATCCAGCAGCGTCTGCCAGTGACGCAGGACGCTCTGCCAGCGCTGTTCATTTTCCAGCAGATCCCGTGGATATCCGTGCGCTCCATAGAGCTTGTCCATGCATCGATTCCTCCTGACTTCTCACAGCGTATGCGTGCAGACCTCACGCACCTTTGCCTGTAGGGATTTGAGGTCGCGGAAGGTTTCAGGCCATTTGGTCTCGTCGCGCAGAAGCGCCGACGGGTGATACAGCGCCGTGAACCAGATGCCGCCTTTCTGCTCCCACTGGCCGTGTTCGCAAAGACCTCCGCGTCGTGCGGGCCGACACCGAAAACGACGTTGTGCCGCGTCTGACACAGCGCGCATTTTCGTGCAGGCCTTGCAGGCTGTTTCAAGCGTTTCCCAGTTCAGCATCTCTGCGCCTCCTTATTCGTTGGGATCGTCGTAGTAGCCGTATGGCTCATCCTCCTGCTGACGGCGGCGATGCTCAAGCGCCTTGCGGCGGCGCTCCATGCGCGCCTGACGCTCCTGCCGCTTGCGGAGTTGGAGGTAGATCAGGAAAACGACGCCGCCCGCAAGCATCAGAACGATCACAAAACGACCCATTTCCACCAGTTTTCTGGATGTAGGAGGACGCGCCGGAAACGGTTGCGTTGAAATCGGATTTTGCTACATCGTTGATCGCCAGAAGATCGGTCGTGCCGAGCGTTTCGCCGTCATAGCTGACCGTGACGCTGCCGAGCACCTGACCGGAATAGACCGGCGCGTCGATGCTCTGCGAGACAGGAACCGGCTCAACAAGAAGGAGCTGCGGGTCGTAGTCCTTCGGAAGCAGCAGGCGGATCTCCTCCGCCGGGGCCAGGGAAACGACCTGCGAGGCGGCGGAGTTGTTCACCGTGATCTGCGCCAGGGGGATACAGCGGCGAGACGATGCTGACGTAGGAGAACTGGTCGAAGCCGTAATTGAACAGACGGATGCACTGCGGGAAGCTCTCCATCCGCACGTCGCCGGTATCGAGCACCGTCGTGGCAGCGCCGCAGACGACGGCGAGGAGTACATGCCGTCGCCCTTCGCGCAGGAAATGACGCAGCGGCCCGCCTTTGAGGTGTACCCGGTCTTGATGCCGATGGCGCGGCTGTAGTAGTTGCTGTTGCTGGTCGAGTCGTCGATCAGCTGATTGGTCGTTTTCAGCTCCCGCGCCGGAGAGAGATTCGTTGCGGGAAGCTCATAGACGGCGGTGTTGGTGATGGTGCGGAAATTGTCGCTCTTGAGCGCGGCCAGCGTGATGGCTACGAGGTCGCGGACAGTCGTATAGTGTTCTTCGTCGTGCAGACCGTGCGGATTTGCAAAATGCGTGTCGGTGCAGCCAAGCTCATAGGCCCGCTCGTTCATCATGCGCACGAAATCCGGAATGGAGCCTGCGATGTGCGCGGCGACGGCATTGGCCGCCTCGTTGCCGGAGGAGATCATCAGGCAGTAGAGCAGGTCGTTGAACGTCAGCTGCTCGCCGACCTGAAGACCGGCGGTGCTGCTGTTGCCGTCAAGACCGGCGAACGCGCCCTCGTCGATCGTGACGATATCGGAGAGGTTGCCGTTTTCCAGCGCCAGCAGGCAGGTCATGATCTTGGTCAGACTGGCCGGATAGATGCGCTCGTCGATATTTTTCTCATAGACCGTGCGGCCGGTGTTCATATCGATCAGAATGGCCCCGCCTTGGCATCGACCTCAAACGGCCCGTCGGAGACATCCTCCTGTGTGTCGTCTTCGGCCAGAACGCAGACGCTGCCCATGCTCAGGAGCAGCGCCAGCAAGATAAGCAGTGAGATCAAACGTTGTTTCTTCATAAATTGCTCCAATTTCATCAGAACGGCATTGCCGGAATCGCAGAATGTGTGATACAATTATAGCAGAAACTGGCGGTATGTCAATTCTGAGGAGGGACGCGCATGCGGGAGCGGATACAGAGACTTTTGATCCCGGCCCTTGCCGTGCTGCTGATCGTTTTCGGTCGGCTTTCTGATCGGACGCAACGCCGCGCAGAACGATACAGTGATTCAGGTCAGCCGGAAGCCCACGCCCGAGGAAGCGGCTTCGGAAAGCGCTGCCGGTGGCGGAAGCGCAGGCTCAGAATGCCGAGGCCGCGCCGGTGGCAGAGACCGCGCCGGAGCAGACGGAGCCGCAGACGAAAATCAACCTCAATACGGCGGACGCGGCGCAGCTGCAAACGCTGCCGGGCGTCGGCGAGGCGACGGCAAGGAAGATCCTCGAATACCGCGAGCTGAGCGGCGGCTTCCTGACGATCGAGCAGATCATGGAGGTCGATGGGATCGGCGAGAAGAAATATGATGCGATGAAGGAACTGATTACTGTGGAGGATACAGATCCATGAAAATACTGGTCGTGGACGACGAGGCGCTCCTCGTCAAGGGATAAAATTCAATCTGGAAAACGAGGGCTACACGGTCGTGACCGGCACCGACGGCGTCGAGGCGGTGGACGCAGCCTCGGCGGGCGACATCGACCTGATCGTGCTCGACCTTATGATGCCGCGCATGGACGGTCTGGAGGCTTGCCGGAGGATCCGGGAGTTTTCGGATGTGCCGATCATCATGCTCACGGCGAAAACTGGGGACATGGACAAGCTCATGGGCTTTGAGCACGGCGCGGACGATTATCTCACCAAGCCTTTTCAATATTCTCGAGCTGAAGGCCCGCATCCGGGCGCTTCTTCGCCGGAGCGCCAGCGGAAAGAAAAAGACCGCCGAGGAAAACCGCCTCGTCTGCGGGCATATTTCACTCGACCGCGACGCGCGCAACGCCTACAATGACGGCAGGCTCGTCGAGCTGACGGCAAAGGAATTCGACGTGATCGAGCTTCTGATGCGCAATCCGAACCGCGTCTATTCGCGCGACGCGCTGCTCAGCGCGGTCTGGGGCGATTCCAGCAGCGATATCCGGACAGTGGATGTCCACATCCGCCGCCTGCGCGAGAAGCTGGAGCGCGATCCGGCTGCGCCGGAGTACATTCTGACAAAGTGGGGAGGGGCTACTATTTCAAGTACTGACAGACGTATTTCGCTGATCCCGAGCAGCTCGCAGCTGAGAAACGCGCTGGTCTACGTCCTCATCACGTCGGTTGTGCTGCTGTTTCTGAATCTGTCCACATCGGCCAGAACACGCAGGCTGATGTTACAAGCCAAGATATGCCTCCGCGCAGGATAAGCTGCAGCTGGTCGCCTCGTCGTTCAGCGGGCTTGATACGCTCACGGGCGAGTCGGCGGAGCAGGTCATTTCCGTGCTGGGCGACCTGAACGTCACGCGCCTTATCGTCACCGACGCCGAGGGCCGCGCGCTCTACGATTCCTATGAGCCGGAGAGTGCGAAGGGGAAGCTTGTGCTGTTCAGCGAGGTGGTGCAGGCGCTCATGGGAAAACGACGCTTTTACTGCGTCTATCGCGGCGGAACGCTCCGCAGCTACGCGGCCATGCCGGTCATTTCCTACAACGAGCCGGTCGGCTGCGTCTATATCATGGACTACGACGCCGAGCAGGGACAGCTGATCGCCGATCTCGAGACGAACATTCTCCGCAGCTCCGTTATTCTGGAGGCTGCGATCCTGATCTTCTCCGTCTTTTTCTCCATTGTCAGCTCCGGGCGGATGCGGAAGATCATCACATCCATGCGCCTTGCACGCGAGGGCGAATATACGCACAAGATCAAAATGCACGGATCGGACGAATATGCGATGTTCGCCGAGGAGTTCAACAAGCTGACCGACCGCTTGCAGGAATCCGAGGAGATGCAGCGGCAGTTCGTATCCGATGCCTCGCACGAGCTGAAAACGCCGCTGGCGTCGATCAAGCTGCTTTCCGATTCGATTTTGCAGAATGAGATGGACGCGGACACCATGCGCGAGTTCGTCGCGGACATCGGAAGCGAGGCCGAGCGCCTCAACCGCATGTCGCAGAAGCTCCTGATGCTCAGCCGCCGCGAGGATTCGGCAGGGCCGGAGCATGAGGTCGTGGACGTGGGCGACGTGGTCTCGCGGGTGTTCCGGATGCTCGTCCCGCTGGCGGATGACCGGCAGATCGACCTGACCGGCAGCTGGAAGCGCGGCTGCACCGTCCTTTCCATGGAGGACGACGTTTATCAGATCATTTTCAACCTTGTGGAAAACGGCATCAAATATAATCAGCCGCAGGGAAGCGTCCACGTTTCACTGGAAAAAACAGCGGACGATGTGACGATCTCCGTGGAGGACACCGGCTTCGGCATCCCGGAGGAAGCGCTCGGGCATATTTTTGAGCGATTCTTACCGCGTAGACAAGGCGCGTTCGCGTCAGGCAGGCGGCTCCGGTCTCGGGCTTTCCATCGTCCGCGAGCTGGTGCAGCGCAATTACGGCTCCATCGAAGTGCGCTCCGAGGTCGGAAAGGGCACCCGTTTTTATGGTTGTTTTCCCGTATTTCGAGGTGGAAGGGAGAGCGAAAATGCGGAATAGGGCCGGAGTGATCCTGACGGCGCTGCTTCTGGCGCTGCTGTGCGGCTGCGCGCCAGCAAGGCCCGCCGCCGTCTATCAGAATCCCATTGATTTTTACTACTGCGACCTCGAGGACCCCGCACGGCGGCGCGCTCGGAGCGCTTACGAAGCAGACCGTCGATCTGGTCGATCCTGAGATCACGGTCGAGGAGATATTGACGCGCTATCTTGCCGGGCCGGACGATCCGGCGCTGACCGCGCCGTTCCCGAACGGCCTGACGTGCGAGAGCGTCACGATTTCGGATGGTGTGCTCTGCGTCCGCTTCGGCGAAGCCTACGCGGAGCTGAGCGGTATCCGCCTGTCGCTGACGAACGCCTGCCTGACGAAAACGCTGCTGCAAATTCCCTTTGTGGAAAGCGTGCAGATCGAGACGGACGGCGGAATGCTGACGACGCAGACGGCGACAGCGTTTACAGAGGACAGCTTTCTGCTGAACGACGCCTCGGATACGCCGCTTTCCGAGGCGGCTGCCGCGGAAGCGTCTGCCGGAGAGGCAGAAACGGAAAAAGGATAAAGAAACGCCCGGTGCACTTGTCATGGCGCACCGGGCGGCTCTATGTATCTGACTATCAGAGGAGAAGTCCTTTTCATCCAGCTTTTCCAGCGCGCGGGTGTCCCGGCGGGCCGGTACGCGCTTGAGCGGATCGTAGCGGAACCGGCGGCAGCGATGCTCGGCAGGAACGATGCCGCACTTCTGACAGATCATCGTATGATCGTCCACCCGTCCGGCAAACTGACAATAGGTACAATAACGATCGATTTTCTTGCGGAAGAGCAACGCGGACACCGCCTTTCGAGAATTGCACGGCGAGGCCGCGCTTTTTGCTTTCAGTGCCCACTATTATACACGCTTTTGCGCTGAATTTCCAGAGCTCAGTTTGCGGAATCTCAGGCAAATTATCCCGAGCAGGAGCCAGCCGGGCAAAATGAGCGGCAAAAGCGGAAGCGAGGCCGGAAAAGCGCCCGCTGCCGCTGCCTCCGGCAGCAGATGAAGGGCGGAGAGCAGCAGCGCCAGCAGTGCAGACAGTGTGCCGTGCAGGAGCTTCGCGGGCAGATACCGTCCGAGGCCAAGCCCGGCTGGCGCAAGCAGCGACTGCGCCTGTGCGCAGACGCTCAGCCCGGAAAAGCCGAGCAGAAACGCGGCGATCGGGAAGGCAGCCCGGCATCCGCCCAGAAGCAGCACGCCGTTGCTCAGCTCCAGCATTCCGACCAGCAGCGCCCGCACCTCCGGCGGCAGCCCTTCCGGCAGCAGGCACAGTAGAAAGGCGGAGAGGACAGAAAATGCGACGACGAACATGCAGACCTGAAGCGCGGTCGTACCGGCGCGCTTGACGCTTGTGATGAACGCGGCGGCAAAGCCGGGTGTTTTCCCGGTTAAAGTGCGCTCTGAGGACGGCGCTGCGTCCGGAAGCGGCCCTCTGAGAAGGACACCGGTCAGCAGTGCGCAGAAAGCATGGACGGCATAGAGCAGAAGCCCGGCCTTTGCGCTTCCGAGTACGCACACGCCGCAGACGCCGGTCACGAACGCAGGCCCAGCGTTGTTGCAGAAGAGCAGCAGCCGTCCGGCCTCCTCCTGAGATATACTGCCGCTTTCATAAAGCTGCGCGACGGTGGAAGCGCCCGGCGGGATATCCGCCGACAAGCCCCAGCACGAGCGCGGCGGAGCCTGCGCCGCCGAGATGGAAAAACCGGGCGCATCAGTCTCCCTAGAAGCCTTTGCGGGGATGCGCGTCAGAGACAGCTCGGTAATCAGGTTTGCACAGATGAAAACGGAAAAAGCGACGGCAGAATGGCCGCTCCGCACTGCCGCAGTCCGCGCACGACCGCCGCCGAGGCGGTCTCCGAAGAACAGCAGCGCGCAGGCCGCGGCGGATAAGATCAAAAGCTCCAGCCCCCTCGCGCAGGAGCAGGCGTTTCTGCATACACATCACCTCATCGAAAGCCTATGCGCCGCCGGAAAGATTTATCCGGCGCGGCATAGGATAGAAGCAGGACAGGCGGAGGGCCTGATGCGGCGGCGCGGGCCGGAAAATGGGAAATGAGGTGGAAGCATGAAACGTGGGCGGGAAATGCTGACGAAGCTGTCGCAGAAGCTGGAGCTGCCTCTGGATATTGCGGCGGGCGTGCCGCACATCGAGATAAACGGCTTCGGCGAATGCAGTCTCGACTGCCATACGGGAATTCTGGAATATGAGAAGCATGAGATCGTTGTAGCGGTCAATATCGGCGTCGTGACGATCCAGGGCTGCGGTCTGGAACTGCGGCTGATGCAGAAGGAGCGCCTGACGGTCACAGGGCGAGATCCACGCGGTCTTTTTTCAGCGGAGGGACGCGCTGATGTGGCGGCTCGTATTTTTCCTTGCCGGGTGGTGCCGCATCCGCATCACGGGCGCCAGCCCGCAGTGGATCCTCAGCGCGCTGGCGACGCGCCGCGTCGCGTTCCGGGAGTTTCGCAAGACGGATGATTTTACGGCGGAGCTTCGATCTTGAAGCGCGACCTTCCGGCGGCATACGCGGCGGCGCAGCGCTCAATGTGCGATCTGGAGCTGATGCAGTGCGGCGGCTTTGCCGCCACATTTGCGTGGGTGAAGAAGCGGCCGCTGTTTCCGCCTGCTGGCGCTCGCCATTCTGATGGGAACGTCGCTGCCGCGCTTTGTCTGGTTTTTATGAGGTCACCGGAAATGAGCGCGTGCCGGCGCAAAAAATCCTCCGGGAGCTGGACGCGCTTGGCGTCGGCTTCGGGACCTACGGAAGTCGATCCAGCCGCAGTGGGTCAAAAACCACATGCTCTTCCGCATCCCGGAGCTGCAATGGCTGACCGTGACGCAGAACGGCGCCTGCGCGACAGTCGTCGTCCGCGAACGGCCGGAGGCGGAGCCGGTGGACGACCGGAAAACGGCGCGGAATGTCGTCGCGGCGCGTGCGGGCCTTGTCACAAGGGTCAGTGTCCTTGCCGGAAGCAGCCTCTGCAAGCCCGGCGACGTTGTGCGGGAAGGACAGCTGCTCGTCTCCGCGTATGCCGACTTCGGCTATAAAACGCAGGTCAGCGGCGCGCTGGCGGAGATCTACGCGAAAACATGGCACCGGGCCTGCACGGTGCTGCCGGAGACGGCGGAGCGCAAGCAGTACACCGGGACGCAGAGCCGCTGCGTCAGTCTCGTGCTCGGGAGAAAAAGATGGAAGCTTTTTCGGGGACAGCGGATTTTTTACGGAAACGGTGATAAAATGAAAATAACGCACACATGACGCTTCCCGGTGGATTTTCTCTTCCGGTAGCTATTGAAATCACGACAAAAACCGATTATGATACAGTAGAAGCACAGGCGGATGCCGGCGCAGCGCAGGAAACGATGGAGCGCCTGGCGCGTGAGCGCGCACAGGCGGACATGATCGCTGGGACGATCTGCTCCGAACGCTATCTGCTCGAACGGCGCGGCGGTCAGCTGCGGCTGTACAGCACGCTGGAGTGCGAAGAAATGATCGCCCGCATGGTTCGGGCGGAGCTTTTTAAGGATGATGCGAATGCAAATGATTGAAAAGACTGTCAATGCCGAGCGGATCGAGCAGCTGATCGACGTGTTCGGCTCCTTGATGAAAATATCAAGCGGATCGAATCGGAGTTCGGCGTCGGATCACGAACCGCGGCACCGAGCTGAAGGTGCAGGGCGATATCGAGGCGGCGGATCAGGGTGCGCGGGCGCTGGAAGCGCTGCTGGCGCTGGCCGCGAAGGGCGAGGAGATCGACGAGCAGAAGGTGCGCTATATCCTGAGCCTTGTCCGCACGGGCAATGAGGACGAGGTCAGCAAAATGGCGAAGGACGTTGTCTGCGTCAGCGCGAAGGGCCGTCCGATCAAGGCAAAGACCATCGGCCAGCAGAAATATCTCAAGGCCATCGAGAAAAATACCGTGACCATCGGCGTCGGCCCCGCCGGTACAGGCAAGACCTATCTGGCCGTCGCGGAGGCGGTCGCGGCCTTCCGCGCGAAGGAGGTCAACCGCATCATTCTGACGCGGCCCGCCGTGGAGGCCGGTGAACGCCTCGGCTTCCTGCCGGGCGACCTTCAGAACAAGGTCGATCCGTATCTCCGGCCGCTCTATGACGCGCTGTTCGATATGCTCGGCGCGGAGACCTATAACAAATACCTCGAACGCGGCAACATCGAGGTCGCGCCGCTTGCCTATATGCGCGGCCGGACCCTCGACGACAGCTTCATCATTCTCGACGAGGCGCAGAACACGACGCGCGAGCAAATGAAGATGTTCCTGACGCGCCTCGGCTTCGGCTCGAAGATCGTCATTACCGGCGACGTGACGCAGATCGATCTTCCAGCGGATAAGGTCAGCGGCCTCAAAGGAGGCCGTGCGTGTGCTGGAGGGCATCGAGGATATCGCCATCTGCCGTCTGACGGCAAGCGACGTGGTGCGCCATGCGCTGGTGCAGAAGATCGTCGCCGCCTATGATAAATTTGAACAGGACCGCGCGCCGTTTGTGCCGCGGAACCATACAGAGAGGGAAAAATCATGGAACACCGGATCGCCGTCACGTTTGAAAAGCATGCGCTGTCCAATTTTGCCGTCAAGCGTCACATCCAGAAGTGTATTCTCGCCGCGCTCAAGGCGCAGGGCGTGAACGTCCCATGCGAGATCAACGTTTTTGTCTGCGGCGACGAGACTATCCGCGCCATCAACCAGTCCAGCCGGAAGATCGACAAGGCGACGGACGTGCTGTCCTTCCCGATGTTCAATTTGACGCCGGGCGTGCTGCCGGAAAGCTGGGAGAAATACGAGGACCCCGGAACGGGCCTTGTGCCGCTGGGCGATATGGCCATTTCGCTGGAACGCGCGGGCAGCAGGCAAAGGAATTCGGCCACTCCACAAAGCGCGAGGTCGGCTATCTGACGATCCACTCGGTGCTGCACCTGCTTGGCTATGACCACGTGGACGAGGGCGAGATGAAGCGGCAGATGCGCGAGAGGGAGGAAGCCATTCTCGCGGAGATCGAGCTTACAAGATAGAGAGGATGCACTTATGAAAATAAATCCGCCATGATCACGATCGCTGGCCGCCCGAACGTCGGCAAATCCACGCTGACAAACGCGCTTGTCGGCGAAAAGATCGCGATCGTTTCCCATAAGCCGCAGACGACGCGCAACCGCATCTGCGGCATCGTCAACCGCAAGGACTGTCAGCTCGTTTTCGTCGATACGCCGGGCTTCCACAAGCCCCGGACGAAGCTCGGAGACTATATGGTGAACGTCGTCAAAAGCTCCATCGCGGACGTGGACGCCGTGATTTTGATGGTCGAGCCGATCGCAAACGTCGGCATTCAGGAAAAGGAGCTGATCGCTCAGATCAAGGCGGCGGACGTGCCGTGCATTCTGGTCATCAACAAGATCGACACGGTCGAGAAGGAGTCCCTTTTGTCTGTGATCGCGGCGTATCAGGATGAGATGGACTTTGAGGCGGTCATTCCCGTCAGCGCCAAGTGGCATGACGGCGTGGCGGAGCTTTTGACGGAGTGCGAAAAATTCGCCGTCGAGGGGCCGCTCTTCTTCCCGGAGGACATGGTCACAGACCAGCCGGAGAAGCAGGTCATGGCGGAGATCATCCGCGAAAAAGCTCCTGTGGAATCTGGAACGCGAGATCCCGCACGGAACAGCCGTCGAGATCGCGAAATTCTCGGAGCGCGACGACGGGATCATCGATCTGGAAGCGACGATCTACTGTGAAAAGCCGAGCCACAAAGGGCATCATCATCGGCAAGAACGGCCAGATGCTCAAGAAGATCAGCACGATGGCCCGCGAGGACTGCGAAAAATTCATGGGAACGAAGGTCTATCTCCAGACGTGGGTCAAGGTCAAGGAGAACTGGCGCGACAGCCAGTATCTGATCGGCAATTTCGGCTACACGAACGACAATTGAACGACATTCTCCGCGAATTGAATTCGTCATTTGTCGTTTTGGCTCTTGCATTGTCGCGGAGGATTGGGTATAATAGCATCAGAACGAAGGTTAGGAGGCCAAAAAATATGGCTGCTAAAATTGAAAAGTCCACCATCATCGGCGACGTTCTCGACATCGCTCCGCAGACCGCTCCGCTGTTCATGGCGATCGGTATGCACTGCCTCGGCTGCCCGGCATCCCGCGGCGAGACTGTAGAAGAGGGCCTGCATGGTCCACGGCGTTGATCCGGATGCATTCCTCGAGCAGGTCAACCGTTTCCTCGAGGCCAGTGAGGAAGCCGGACTGTAATCCAGAAAACAAACCAGAAGGGAAGGCTCCGGCCTTCCTTTTTGGAGTCAGGGGTAAGGATGAAAATTCCAATTTCAAAGCGCCTGCTCTGCTGCGCAGGCTTTGTGGAGCCGGGCGCGCGCGTCGCGGACATCGGAACCGACCATGGATATCTGGGCATTTATCTGCTGAAAAACGGGATCGCGCGGCAGGTGACCGCGTGCGATCTGCGCCCGCTTCCGCTCCGGAACGCGCAGGAAAATGCGGAGCGCTTCGGCGTCGGCGCGCAGATGGAATTTCTGCTGTCAGACGGGCTGGAACGGGTCACGCCGGACAGGATCGATACCGTCGTATGCGCCGGCATGGGCGGTGATCTGATCGTGCGCATTCTCGAAGCGTGCGCATGGATCCGGGACCCGGGCTACCGGCTCGTTTTGCAGCCGCAGAGCGCCGGACAGGCCCCTGCGGCTCTGGCTGGCGGAAAACGGCTATGAGATGCAGCGGGAGACGCTGGTGCAGGACGGGAGCTTTCTGTATACCGTTTTAACGGCGTGGTGGGACGGCGAAAAGCGCACACTTTCTCCGGGAGAACAGTTTGTTTCGCCGCAGCTGCGGGCGGAGAACAGCCCGCTGCTGGACGCTTACATACAGCGCGTGGAAAACGCGCTCCGCGCGACGGTCGAGGGCCTTCGCGGCGCGGGAGCATCCGCGGCCGGAACGCCTTGCCTATCACGAAGCGGCGCTGCGCGAGATCGAAGAAATGAGGGAGCATGATGCCGAAGGTCAATGAAATTCGCACGGCGCTGTTTGAGGCTGCGCCGGAGTATATGAAAATGGAGTGGGACAACGTGGGGCTGATGTGCGGCCATGCCGCGCAGGAGGTCACGCGCGTGCTGGTAGCGCTGGATGCATCCTACCGCGTCCTCAACGAGGCGCAGGCGGCACACTGTGAGCTGGTCGTCTGCCATCATCCGCTGATCTTCGGCGGAACCAAGACCGTCACGGACGAGACGCCGTTGGGGCGGAGCCTGCTGTTTGCCATCGAGAACGGCATTTCGGTGCTGAGCTTCCATACGAATCTGGACTGCGCGCCGGAGGGCGTCAATGACGTTCTGGCGCGAAGCCTCGGCCTTTCGGAGGTCACGGTGATGGAGCCTGCCGGAACGGACGAGCAGGGGCAGGGCATACGGCCTGATCCGCACGGGAACAGTCCCGAGACGGACGTTCGCAGCTTCGCGGCGCAGGTCAAACAGGCGCTCGGCTGCGAGGGACTGCGCTATGCGGACGGCGGACGGCCTGTCCACCGCGTCGCGGTCGGCGGCGGCAGCTGCGGCGGTGCGATCGGCGATGTACTGGCGCATGGGTGCGATACGCTCGTGACGGCCGACCTCAAGTACCACGAATTTGCCGACGCGCCCTATCTCGGGATCAACCTGATCGACGCGGGCCATTTCCAGACGGAAAACCCGGTCTGCGCGCGGCTGGAGGCGCTTCTGCGCGGCGCATTCCCGGAGCTGACCGTGCTTCGGTCGCAAGATCACCGCGACGAGACGCATTTTCTGTAAAAACAGTTGATTTTCACCGGATACCTGTGATAAACTGGTGAGAGAAATTTTTTGAAGGGAAGATACTTCATGTCAGGACATTCCAAGTGGCATAACATTCAGAAAACCAAGGGCGCGCAGGACGCCAAGCGTGCAGCCGCCTTCACGAAGATTTCCAAGGAAATGATCGTCGCGGTCAAAGAGGGCGGCGGCGTCGCCGATCCGCGTACAATTCCCGCCTTGCCACGGTCATCACCAAGGCCAAGGCTGCGAACATGCCGAACGACAACATCAAGCGCGTGCTGGAAAAGGCCGCTGCTGCCGGCTCCGGCGATTCCTACGAATCCATCACCTACGAAGGCTACGGCCCTGCTGGCATCGCGGTCATCGTCGAGACCATGACCGACAGCCGCAACCGCACGGCAGGCAACGTCCGCCACCATTTCGACAAGTACGGCGGCAGCCTCGGCACCACCGGCTGCGTGAGCTGGTCCTTCGACAAGAAGGGCGTGATCGTCATCGACAACGAGGAAGAGGAGCTGGACGAGGACACCGTCATGATGGACGCGCTCGACGCGGGCGCTGCCGACTTCCAGCCGGAAGAGGGCTGCTTCACCATCTATACCGATCCCGCAGACTTCAACGCCGTCGCCAAGGCGCTCGAGGAGAAAGGCTACAAGTTCGAGTCCGCGCAGATCGAAATGGTCCCGCAGACCTACCAGAAGCTCGAAAAAGCCAGAGGATATCGCCAACATGGAAAAAATGCTCGATATCTTTGAGGACGACGACGACGTCCAGAACGTCTGGCACAACTGGGATAACGAGGAATAAGCACATAAATAGATCGCCCGCAGGAAAGATCCTGCGGGCGTTTTTCGTTATGTATTGAGAGCGTCTGACTGCCATCACACCACGCTGGCGCCAAAGGGCATCAGTGAAAGCTTGGCCAGCTTGAAGCACTGCTTGCCGAACGGAATGCCGACGATCGTGATGCACCAAAGGCATCCGAGGACGACATAGCCGATCGCAAGCTCCAGTCCGGAGAGCAGCAGCCAGATGATATTGACGAGTACGGAAAATGTGCCGCAGCCATAGACGATCTCCTTTCCGAACGGGAAGAAGGCGAGTCCTGCAAATTTGAAGCATTGCAGGCCGACGGGAATGCCGACAATGGTGATGCACCACAGGCACCCGGCCAGCGTCCAGCCAAGCCCGCCGATCAGTCCTCCAAAGAGGAACCAAAGCAGATTACCCAGAAACGTCATAGAAAAACCTCATTTCCGGCGCGAGACTCGGGCGGAAGCGTCCGTGCCGTCAGGATGCGCCTTTTGCTGCATTATACCGTTTGTTTCCTTACGCGTCAATGCAGGTGCCGAAAAATGTCATTTCCGTATGCGGGAGGGTGTTCACGCAGCCGTTTGGAAGGCGCTGCGGCGCATCTCCGTGTTCTTTCCATTTCCTCTTTACAGAATTGGTTTTTCGGGTATAATAGGCGCGATCAACGTGGAAGTGTGGTTTTGATTATGAGTATGATTGAATTTGACGAGTATAAGGTGAAGCTCAATACCATCCGGCCGAAGCTGGACGATCTGGCGCTTTCCCTGAATATCGAGAGTGCGAAGGAGGATCTTGACCGGCTCCATGCGCAGATCGAATCGGACGGCTTCTGGGACAATCAGGAGCTTTCGCAGAAGGTCATGAAGCAGACGCGCCAGCTGGAGGACAAGGTCGAGCGCTACGGCAAGATGTGCACCACATGGGACGATCTCATGACCATCTGCGAGATGGCACTGGAGGAAAACGACGAGTCGATGCTGGAGGAACTGAAGGACGGCTACCACAAGCTCGAGGAGCAGATGGAGACGGCGCGTCTGGAAACGCTTCTTTCCGGCGAGTATGACAGCCTGAACGCCATTGTTTCCTTCCAGGCGGGCGCTGGCGGCACCGAGGCCCAGGACTGGGCGCAGATGCTCTACCGGATGTATACGCATTGGGCCGAGTCTCACGGCTTCACCTATAAAATTCTGGACTATCTCGACGGCGACGAGGCCGGTATCAAGTCCGCCAGCATCATGGTCGAGGGCGTCAACGCCTACGGCCTGCTGAAGAGCGAAAACGGCGTCCACCGTCTGGTGCGCGTTTCGCCGTTCGATGCGAACGCCCGCCGTCAGACCTCCTTTGCGGCAGTCGAGGTCATTCCGGAGATCACCGACGACTCCAAGGACGTCGATATCCGTCCGGAGGATATCGAAATGCAGGTCTACCGCTCCTCCGGCGCGGGCGGTCAGCACATCAACAAGACCTCGTCCGCAGTCCGCCTCATCCACAAGCCGACCGGCATCGTGGTCTCCTGCCAGACCCAGCGCGACCAGTTCCAGAACCGCGAGACCTGTATGCGGATGCTGCGTTCAAAGCTCATTGAGATCAAGGAGCGTGAGCATCTGGACAAGATCTCCGACATCAAGGGCGCGCAGCTCAAGATCGAGTGGGGCAGCCAGATCCGCAACTACGTTTTCATGCCGTATACTCTTGCGAAGGATACGCGGACGGGCTATGAAATGACAAACATCAACGCCGTCATGGACGGCGACCTCGATGGCTTTATCAACGCCTATCTGACCTGCGCGGCAACAAACAGCTGGCCTACAAAATCCTGATTTTGTAGAAAAATCGCAAAAAAGCTACTTGCATCACAGAACGATCTGTGATATCATATATCCTGCTGTTCAGGCAAAGTGGATACGATTTCGGCTTGCCGTCTGCCGATGAAGAACGGCGTCATTTGTGATTTGGAGGAATTATGGAAGTTCTGCATACTATTCTGACGATCGTTCAGGTCATTCTGGCCGTCGGCCTCGTAGTCATCGTGACCGTTCAGTCCGGCAAGAGCGCGGGCCTGTCCGCAGCCATCGGCGGCGGCGACGGCTTTGCAGCCAAGGGCGGCAGCAAGGCTCTGGATGCCAAGCTTGCAAAGGCCACCAAGTGGGTCGGCGCTGTGTTCCTGATTCTGACGCTCGTCCTCAACCTGATCTGATTTTCATAGCTTATCCGGCTGTCTCAGACATTGTCTGAGACAGCTTTTTTTATTTCTGCGCCGCGATAGTAATACTGTAGGATCGTCCGGTAGTCAAAGCCCTGTGCGGCCATATAGTTGGCTCCGTACTGGCTCATGCCGACGCGGTGGCCGTAGCCGCGGACGGAGAAGGTGACCGTATCGCCCGCGCAGAAAACCGTAAAGCACGTTGAGTTGAGGCCAAGAAGGCTCGAAGCTCCGTGCCGGAATAGGTTTTGCCGCCGATCTCCATGGTGGCGACGCCGCCGCCGTCCGTATAGGAAACGGCTCCGAACCAACCCTCCGGCGCGCCGTCCAGTTTTGCGCCGGAAAGCTTTCCCGAAGCTGCGCGGCAGTACAGACGACCTCGGATTCATAGCGGAGCGCCGACTCCTCTCCGAAGCTCTCCACCGATTGGAGATACGGCACGTCCGTGCCCCAGACGGCGACCGCCGCTTCTGTTTTCCCGTTTGAACAGGAAAAGTAAGTCGCATCAATGAGCGCCCCGTCGTAGAAGAGCGCCTCGTCCCGCGTCGCCTCGACGGCGGCGCGTGCTTTTTTCTTCGTACACATCAAAATCCGCGCCGAATTTTTCCCGCAGCGCCGCCTCGCTCTGCCACGCCTGACAGCAGGCGCTGTCGGAGCAGACGTCGGCGTTTTCGTGCTTTGCGGAGAGACGGCGCTTTTCCGTAAAGGTACGCGCGGCGACGGCCCTGCGCCTTCAGCGCCTCCGATTCGAATTCCGGCGGCATTTCCGACAGCACGACGCAGGTCAGATAATCGTCCATCGGGAGCAGCTGCACCGTGCCGCCGTCCAGCAGGCGAACCGTTTCCAAACCGGCGGTCTCCGGCTCCGAGACGGTTTCCTTCCAATGTTTTCCGGCCCGGCGTCCTCGATCCAGAGCACAGTATCCTCCGGCACAGCAGGAACCGGCTCGTCCGGCCGCAGCTGCGACGGGATCAGCAGGATCGCCAGCGCGGAAAATACGGCGCTGACCAATCTTTGTTTCATAGCATGTCCTCCTGTAAGCTGGCGCTTCGTTTTTCCAGCATATGAGGGAGGGCATTTTTCTATGCCGCGCAAGGCGGAAGGAAAACGCGGCATATCTTCGCCGGCCTGTCCATAGACTGTAGCATCTGAGACAGGCGGGGGATACGGATGGACATGAAGCCGGTGCTGGCCATTTTGCCTCCGAAGCTTCGGGAGAGCACCGAAGGGCTGCGGACGGGAGCTTTGGAAGAACTGCGCCTGCGCGCGGGTCGGCCGCCGACCGCCGTTCTGGACGGAAAGGAGCGCATACTTCCGGGCTGCGCGGAGGCGGTGACAAGCCGGATGCTCGAGGAGATCGTCTCGGCGGCGACCAACCGCTCCTGCTACAGCGCGGAGGCCAGCCTGCGGGAGGGCTACGTCACGCTTCCCGGCGGTCACCGCATCGGCATCTGCGGGACGGCGGCGCTCCGCGAGAGCCGCATCCAGTCGCTGCGGGAGCTTTCGTCGGTCTCCATCCGCATCGCAAGACAGGTCTCCTGTGCGCCGCCGGAGCTTCTGCGGCGGCTGGATGCCTCAACACTGATCTTAGGCCCGCCCGGCTCTGGAAAGACGACGCTGCTGCGCGAATGCGTCCGCAGCCTCTCCGACGGCGGCAGCCGCGTAGGGCTGGTCGATGAGCGCGGTGAGCTTGCGGCCTGCCGCCTCGGGGTGCCTCAGTTGGATGTGGGCGCACAGACCGACGTGCTGACCGGCTGCGGAAAAAGCGAGGGCATCTACCTGCTCCTGCGCGCGATGAATCCGCAGTGGATCGCGGTCGATGAGATCACGGCGGAGGAGGATATCCGCGCCATGGAGGAGGCCAGCTACTGCGGCGTGCGTTTTCTTGCGACGGCGCACGCATTTTCTCCGGACGAGCTGCGGCGCAGGCCGCTTTATCGCAGGCTCCGCGAACTGGAGCTGTTTCAGCGGCTCCTGATCCTCTCGCCGGACAAACACGTTACGATGGAAAGGATGGCTTGAATGCTGAAGATGCTCGGCGCGGCCTGCGTCATATTCAGCGCCTCTGCCGTAGGCTTCGGATTTTCGGGAAACGTCCGGCGGCAGTGCGCACAGCTCACGGCGCTGATCGAAGCGCTGACCTATCTGAAAAGCGAGATGCTTTATCGCCGGACGCCGCTGCCGCAGGCGCTGGGGATGCTTGCGGAGCATTCGGCGGACGCGGCGGTCGGAGGACTTTTTCGCCAAGGCGGCGGAAAAGCTTGAGGAAAGCTGCATGCTGAGCGTACACGCGGCCTTCCGCGCGGCACTCGGCACGGCGGACGGGCTCGTCCTTTCCGCGCAGACGCGGCAGGCGCTGCTTTCGCTCAGCCTCTCGCTCGGACAGCTGGATCTGGACGGGCAGGAGCGCGCGCTGGAGCTGGCCTCGGAGCGACTTTCCGCGCAGCTCCGGCTGCTGGAGCAGGGAAGAAGCGCACGGTGCCGGAGCTATGCGACCATTGGGATCTGCGCGGGAATGGCCCCTGGCGGTGATCTTACTGTAAACGATGGAAATTGATCTGATCTTCAAAATTGCGGCGGTGGGAATCATCGTTTCCATCCTCAATCAGGTGCTCGTCCGCTCCGGACGGGAGGAGCAGGCGACCATGACCTCGCTTGCCGGGCTGGTCGTTGTGCTGATGATCGTTGTGCAGCGCATCTCCGACCTGTTTGAGCTTGTGAAGTCGCTCTTTCATTTTTAGAAATGGAGCTGTTTGGAAAGACGGCGGCGCTTTGCATCGTCTGCGCGGTGCTGGCGCTCCTGATCCGGAAAAAGAAGCCCGAATTCGCGTTCTGCGCCGTGACGGCCTGCTGCGCCGTATGCCTGCTGGCGGCGGCGGAGCTGATCGCGCCGGTCCTGTCGTTCCTCGGGACGCTGCAAAAGCTGGCGGGGCTGGACGACGCCGTTATGGCGCCGCTTCTCAAGACCGTCGGGATCGGCCTTCTGACGCAGGCGGCCTGCGCCTTCTGTCAGGACGCCGGGCAAAGCTCACTGGCAAAAAAACAGTGGAGCTTTGCGGGACGTTTCTGGCCGTCTATGTGTCGCTGCCGCTGGCGGAAGCGGTGCTGGAGCTGCTGCGGAAGCTGATCGGAGGGTGAATTGAGAAAGATCGTTCTGATATTGACCCTTCTTGCGCTGCTGACGCTGCGGGTATCCGCGCAGGAGCTGCTGGAGCAGGAGGCGGAGATCCTTGGGACGCAGACGCTGGAGGACGGGCTTGACGGCGAAGCGCGGTCGATGCTCGACGGCGTATCGCCATCCGGCACGGCAGACTTCGGAAAGGAGCTGACGAGGATGCTCGGCAGGGCGGTCTCCGGACTGGAAACGCCGCTCCACGCGGCGCTTCGGACGGGCTGTATGCTGCTGGCGGTCGTGCTGCTCTGCGCGGTCTGCGGGAATTTTGAACCGGAGCTGCCGGTGCGGAGCGTGACCCTTGGCGGCGCGCTCGGGATCACGGCGGTCTGCACGGCGAGCCTTCGGAGCATGATCGGCCTCGCGGCGGATACACTCGACCGGGTGGGGACGTTTACGACGATGCTCTTGCCGGTGATGTCTGCTGCGCTGACGGCCTCCGGCGGAATGTCGAGCGGCTCCGCGCTCTATGTCGGCTCGAAGCTGTTCATGGACGTGCTGGTGCGCCTGATCCGAAGCGTGCTGATCCCGATGACGTATGCCTTTGCCGCAGTGAGCACGGCGGAATGTGCGGCGGGCGACGGCAGGCTGTCCCAGCTGCGCGAGTGCATCGGCTGGTTCATCCGCCTTGCGCTGAAGGGCGTCGTCGCCCTGTTTACGGCGTATCTCGCCATTACCGGCCTTGCCAGCGGCAGTGTGGACGCGGCTGCGGTCAAGGCAGCCGGGAGCGCGCTCGAGCCGCCGTTCCGGTCGTGGGCGGGATGCTGTCCGACGCGGCGGGATCCATCCTCGCCGGGGCGAATTTTCTGAAACCCACTGCGGGCGTATTCGGAATGCTGGCTCTCGCGGCGATCGGCTTGATGCCCTTTTTGCAGATCGGCGTCCACTATCTCGTGCTGAAGCTGACGGCGGCGGTCGGCGGGACGGTCGCCACCGGCGCGCAGGCAAAGCTTTTGGAGAATCTCGCCTCCGCGATGGGATATATGCTGGCCATGACGGGAAGCAGCATCCTGATGGCGATGATCAGCTGCTGCTGCTTTATGAAGGCGGTGAACGTATGACGCAGGCGCTGCGAAGCTATCTTCTGGCCATTGTGGCCGGTTCGCTGCTGACGGCGATCCTGCTGGGGATGCTCCCAAAGGGCGGCGTGCGGCGGGCCGCAGGGCTGACATGCGCGATGGCGCTGGCCGTTGTCGTACTGCGGCCTGTGGCGGCGCTGGATGGGGAATCACTTGCGCGGGCCATCGCGCGGCTCGAAATGGAGTCCGAGCAGCTCCGCACGGGCGTGGAGGTTAAAAACCGAGAGCTTGTCGCGGCCATCATAAAGCAGAACGCGGAGACATATATATTGGACAAAGCCGCTTCGATGGGTTTGGAGCTTCGGGCGGAGGTGACGGTCGAGAGCGGCTCCGGCTATCCGTATCCAACCGCCGTCACCCTCACCGGAAGCCCGACCTTGGAGCAGCGGCAGGCGCTGAGCGCCTGCATTGCAGAAAACCTCGCCATACCGGCAGAAAGGCAGACATGGAAGCAGACAGACATTCCCCGGCATCCTGAAAAAGCTCCAGCCGGCGCTTGGACGCATCGGAAAATACAAATACGCGCTGATCGTGCTGCTGGCGGGCGTTTTTCTGATGCTCCTGCCCTCCCGGCAGGAGCGGACGCCGGCGGCGGAGCCGTCCGCCGGGGCGCCGGCGTCGGAGATCTCGGAAATGCAGGATGCGCTTGCGAAGCTTCTGTCCAAGATCGACGGCGCGGGCCGGGTAGAGGTGCTTTTGAGTCTGGAATACGGCGCGGAGAGTTACTACCAGTCCGACGAAAAAATAAGCGCGTCCGGCGACACGGAGAGCCGCGAGCAGACGATCGTCCTGTATCAGCCGGACAGCACGCAGCGCCTGCCGGCCGTCCGGAAAACGCGGTATCCTGTCTACCGGGGCGCCGTCGTCGTCTGCGAGGGCGCCGGAAGTCCAAGCGTGGAGCTTGCCATCGTGCAGGCCGTCTCCCGGCTGACGGGGCTTGGCAGCGATAAGATCAGCGTCATCAAAATGAAACGATCATAGGAGGCTATCAGATGAAAATTTGGAAACGGAACGCCATCATTGCGACGGTACTGCTGTTTGTCTGCGCGGGGATCTATCTCAACTGGTCCTATAACAACAAGCAGCCCGCCGCCGCGGAGCTGACAGACACGCTGGACGCGGAGCAGGTCATGGGCGAAGGGCTTGTGATCTCCGACCCGTCGGACGCGGCGGTGGAGGAGGCCTCCGCGCAGGCAGGAGCGCAGATGGAGGACTATTTCGCGCAGGTGCGCCTGAGCCGTCAGGAGTCGCGCGACAGCGCCGTGGAGCTACTGGAGCAGACCATCGCCTACGACGAGGGCACCGAGGTCGGCACCGCTGCGACGCAGACGCTCAATGAGCTGGTCTCAACCGCGCTCAGCGAAGCGCAGATCGAGAGCCTCGTCATTGCCAAGGGCTACGCGGACTGCGTGACCTACATCCATGACGACACGGTCTGCGTGGCGGTCGCGGCTCCGGCAGAGGGGCTTGACCAGACGGACGTGGCGCTCATCTCCGATGTTGTGACGGCACAGACGGACTATCCGCTCTCGCAGGTGCGCATCATCGAGGTCAAGGGCTGAAAAACCGGCGGCGGCGGATATTTCCGCCGCCGCTGCTTGCATATGCGGCGGTTCTGTAGTATAATCTGCAAAACAGGGCGGGAGCGGAACGATTTCTGCGAATTGCAGTTGAAATTCCTGCCTTTTGTGGTACAATATACGATATTGAATCATGTCTGCGGCTTATCCATCGGATACGGAGGAATCATTATGGCAGAAAATAAGGAATATTACACGCAGAAAGTGGAAAACGGCTCGATCCAGATCTCCGAGGATGTGGTGGCTTCTGTGGCGGCGATGGCCGTGATGGAGCAGGAGGGCGTCTGCGGCCTCAGCACCGGTATCGGCTCCGACATTGCGGAGATGCTCGGCATGAAGAGCGCCGCCAAGGGCGTGCGCATCGTGAGCGACAAGGAAGGCCGCCTGTTTGTGGAATGCAACGTCGTGGCCAATTTCGGCTATTCCGTTTTGAGCTGGCGAAGAACGTGCAGGACGCTGTGCGCTCCAGTCTGGAATCCGTTACGGGCCTGAACGTCGCAAAGGTCAACGTGAACGTCTGCGGCATTGCGCTTCCGCGCGAATCCAGAAAGTAAGCGTTTTTCAGAAAGAGAATGAGGAGAAAGCTATGACCAGAACAAACGCCAGAGAGATCGTGGCGCAGCTCGTCTACGAGATGGGCTTCCGCGACGACGATGCCGCGGCCGTCGTGCGGGAGCATCTTGACCCGGACTACTATGCGACGCTGAAGGACGAGTCCGACGCCTATCAGGACCGGCCGACGGGCAAGCAGGCGGAGTATATCCAATCCACGCTCTGCGGCATCCGGGAGCGTCAGGAGGAGCTGGACGGCTACATTTCAAAGTACGCCATCGGCTGGAATCTCAGCCGTATTTCCAGAACGGCCCGCGCCATCATGCAGCTTGCCATGTACGAGTGCCTGTATGTGCATGACGTTCCGGTCAGCGCCGCCATCAACGAGGCGGTCGAGCTGACGAGAAAAAATATGAGGATGAGGACGTTGTGGCGTTTGTCAACGGCATTCTCGGCGCTTTTGCGCGCGAGGTGGCAGCACAATGAGGACGCTGGGCTTTGATACCAGCAATTACACCACGTCTGTGGCGGTATTCAACGGCGTGAGCGGCGAAAACTGCTCACGCCTTTTGGACGTGCGGCCCGGTGAGCTTGGCCTGCGGCAGTCCGACGCGCTGTTTGCGCACGTCAAGCGCCTGCCGGAAATGACGGACGAACTGTTTGCCGCGCTTCCGAAGGATACGATCCGCGCCGTCGGCGCCAGCACGCGCCCGCGCGCGGTCGATGGCTCCTATATGCCGTGCTTCCTCGCGGGAAGCTCGCAGGCGCAGACGCTGGCGCGTATCCTGGACGTTCCGTTTTATGCGTTTTCGCACCAGCAAGGGGCATATCGCGGCGGCGCTGTGGTCGGAGGGACGGATGGAGCTGATGCATACGCCGCATCTGGCGTGGCACCTCTCCGGCGGCACGACGGAGCTGCTGCTGTCGAGCCGGACGGAAAAAACGTCCGCGCAGAAAAAAGATCGGCGGCACGAGCGATATTTCCGCCGGTCAGCTGATCGACCGGACGGGGAAGCTTCTGGAGCTTCCGTTTCCGGCGGGTAAGGGCATCGACGCACTCAGCCGCGGCAGCGACAAAAAGGAGCATTTCCGCGTGAAGTGCAGCGGCCTTTCATTTTCGCTTTCCGGCGTGGAGAACAAGGTCATGCAGTACCGCGCCTCTGGCGCGTCGGCGGAGGAGACCGCGCGCTATGCGCTGCTGTCGGTGATCTCTGCCGTCACGGCGGCGACAGAGGCGCTCAAGCAGTATCCGGGCCTTGCGGTCGTGTTTTCCGGCGGCGTTTCGGGGAATTCACTCCTGCGGGAGCGCTGCCGCGAGTTTGACGCAGCGTTTGCCGAGCCGCGCTTTTCGCTCGGACAACGCCTTCGGCATCGCGCTTCTCACATGGTCTCGATCACCGAAACATACCTGTCTAACAACAATCCGGAATAATCGGGTACGCCGACTTCCTTCTGCGGAATAATCACGGCCGACTCATCATTCAAAAACTCGACCTTCCCGTCTCGTAAGCAAAATGCGCGTACCAAATCGGAATCCCCGATCTGCCCCGTCAGCGTGTTCAAACAAAACGCACTAACGGCAACTCACCGTCATCCAACAACAAGTAATCGGTAAAGTGGAAGAAACGCACGTCTGTCAATGACCGCAATTCCGTATTGGCAAATCCCCCACCCATCACCACCGCTGACTTCCGGGTAAGTAACGCTTGATCCACTCCCGCAACGCAAAGCACTATAAAAGATTCCCGGGGAACGGGACAGTGATAGCCACCACCTCCGGACGATATTCTTTCATCCGGCCCGCAAAGTAGCCGTATCAGGTAATGATCGTGAAAGTCAAAGGCTTTTGCCAGCTCTGCATTCAACTCATCAAAGAAGAGGCCGAGCG
>VOFG01003783.1_pt1 | contig 25041 bp, 39 predicted proteins | sample 5384171 | NCBI WGS metagenome assembly VOFG01 (sample SAMN12384726, study PRJNA508395) | human gut metagenome | isolation source: healthy gut F | host: Homo sapiens | reverse complement strand
TTTTACAAACATGCCTGCGATAAAAACAGATTCGGCATTAGGTCCTTCAGATGGTCCAAAGGTCTGGAAGGACTCGCCAGGCTCCTCGGAGAAGCAGTTTAAGTTCAGACAATCGTTCCAGTCAGCACGTCCAATCTGTGGCAGACCATGAGGTCCGAGATGATTGCAGGTGAACCGTTGAAGCTGCGGCGAAGATGCTCCATGAAGGGCGTTGCCTTTGAAGGATCGCGCAGTCAAATGTGACGACTCGTCAAGAATAGAGTAGTCGCCTGTCTCCTTGAGTAAGCAGCGGCAGCAGCGATAAGCCACAGAGGGTCATCGTTGAAGCCTGAGCCTATGTCGGCATTGCCCTTTTTGGTGAGCGGCTGGTACTGATGATACGCGCTGCCGTCCGGGAACTGCGTGGCGGCGATGTCGAGAATGCGCCTCTTGCGCGCTCCCGGGAATGATATGGACGAAGCCAAGTAAGTCCTGACACGAGTCCCGGAAGCCCATGCCGCGGCCCATGCCGCTTTCAAAATAGGGAAGCAGACCTGCTCATATTGAACGTTACCATGCACTGGTACTGGTTCCAGATGTGGTAAAGGAAAGAAGTTCATCCCAGTAGGTGCCAAGCGCGTCCATTGCTGCGTCAAACTGCTCGTTTGTGCGGTATTTTTGGCGATCATTTGCGGCACGGTTTGTTGATGATGCCGGGAGCGGAGAATTTTTCGTCCTCCGGGTTTTCAATATAGCCGAGCCCCAGCAAAGCGTCTTTCTTCGCCGGGCGCGAGCGTCAGGTGGAACTGCATCGCGCCGATCGGCGCCCAGCCGTGCGCAACAGAAACCCGTGCAGCGCCCGTTCTGAACGGCTTTCGGGAAGCGCGGGGCGAGCGCCGTATACGCCGACAAACGCGTCTCGTCGGTATCGAAGCCGTCATACGGGCGGTTCGACCAGAAGACGGCATAGTGGTTTCGGCGCTCGCGGTATTCAGTTTTGTGGTAGATGGCGTCCGGCTCGAGCTCGACCTCGCCGATGGAGAAGTTTCGCTGGAAGTTAGAGCTGTCATCCATCGCGTCCCAGAGGCAGAACTCCACATATGGGAACACATCGAGCGTCTTTTTTCCGCGGCAGTTTGTTTTTCAGCGTCAGCCGGATGAGCAGGCAACTGTCGCCCCTGCGGAACCAGCAGCGTCTGTGCAGCTGAAACACCGTTTTTCTGCCCTCGATCACGCTGTAGCCGAGGCCGTGGCGGCAGGTATAGCGGTCCAGCTCCGTTTTCGTAGGCTGCCATCCGGGGTTCCAGACGGTATTGCCGTCTTTGATGTAGATATGGAACCCCTCCTGATCGAGCGGGCAATTATTGTAGCGGTAGCGGTGAGCCTGCGCAGCCGCGCGTCGCGGTAGAAGCAGTAGCCCCCGCAGTGTTGGACACGAGCGCGAAAAAGTCCTCGCTTCCCAGATAATTGATCCATGGCAGCGGCGTGCGGGGCTGGTGATCACGTATTCACGTCTGTGATCGTCGAAGAAACCAAATTGCATCCGAAAACCCCCTCCTTCACCGAAATACAATCTCATTTCGGCGGAATCGAAATCGTTTAAGTCATCAATATGACAGAATCATAGCTTTACAATAGCGGCTTTTTGCGCAAAAATGCAAGACGTATTTTGAATTTTCTGCGCCAAAAGCGCTATTTTTTTATTTTACGGACAAAAAGACTCACGGGAGAAGGAAACGGTTTCGGAACTGTTAAGCTGGCAAAAGCACTAAATTTACGTGAGCGAACTGGGCAGAACAGCCAAACTTCGTGGAGAGCACCAAAAACGAAAAAAATCCCTTGCATTTTTGCGTCAAATCCGCTATTTTGAAATTACGAAAACGATTAAGAAATACTTGCGGACGAAACGGAGGGAACGTAACATGGTTCTATGAAGGATATCGCGAAGGCCTGCGGCGTTTCGGTCGCGACGGTCAGCAAGGCGCTCTCCGGCCAGCCGGATATCGGCGAGCAGACGAGAGAGCTCATCTGCAAAACGGCAGACTCGCTCGGCTACATGACAAATTCCGCCGCGAGGGCGCTCAAGACAAACCGCACTTATAATATCGGCGTTCTGTTCGTCGACGAGCGAAGAAGCGGCCTTTGCGCATGAGTATTTTTCCGCCGTTCTGGAGAGCCTCAAGGTCGAAGCCGAGGCGAATGGGTACGACATTACGTTTATTAACCGCAACGTCGGCAAGAAGGCGACGACGTATTTGCAGCACTGCCAGTACCGGGGTGTCGACGGCGTGGTCATTGCCTGCGTCGATTTTGATGATCCGCAGGTTCTCGAGCTTGTAAACTCCCCGGCTCCCGGTCGTGACGATCGACCACGTGTTCAACAATCGCGCTGCCGTCGTGTCCGATAACGTGCGCGGCTTGGAAGAGCTCGTGCGCTATGTATATTCCACGGGCCACGCCGCATCGCGTTCATCCACGGCGAGCGGACCTCTGTCACGGAAAACCGCCTGACGGGCTTTTACCGGGCGTGACGAGCTGGGGCTGGAGATCCCGGAGGAATACGTCCGCGAGGGCGTGTACCATGACCCCGACCGGTGCGCCGAGCTGACGCAGGAGCTTTTAAAGCTCGAGGTGCCGCCGACGTGTATTCTGATGCCCGACGATATCTCCAGCATCGGCGGCGGAAACGCCATCCGGCGCATGGGCCTCCGGCTCCCCGGAGACGTCAGTGCGGCGGGCTACGACGGCATTCAGCTCTCAAGCGTCATGAATCCGCCGCTCACTACTTACCGACAGGACACGCAGGCGCTTGGAAAACCGCGGCGGCCAAGCTCATCGAGCTCATCGAAAAGCCGCGCACGGCGCTGGTCGACCGGATTTTAATCCCGGAAGACTCGTGGAAGGCGCGTCTGTTCAAGCCATCGAGCCGCAGGAATAGGGTGATATCTGCTATTTGCAGAACACATAGATCGGTAACACTATCTACAATTTCAACAGGAGGAATTCACATGAAAAAGTATCTTGCACTGCTTCTGGCGGTTCTGATGCTCACAGCCATGTTTGCAGGCTGCGCCAGCAAGGAAACGACCACCGACACCCCCCCGCCGCTTCTACCGAAACGGCAGAGCCCGCCAAGACTGAAGAGACCAAAACCGAAGAGCCGGCCGCCGAAGAAGCCCCCGCTTCCGAGGAAGGAAAGGTCTTCAACATCTACGCATGGAACGAGGAGTTCAAGGGCTTCTTTGAGAAGTACTACACCGTTCCCGAGGGCGTGACTGTCAACTGGATCATCACCCCGAGTGCGGACGGTGCGTATCAGGATAAGCTCGACGAGGCGCTTCTCAATCAGGAGAGTGCTTCCGCCGACGACAAGGTCGACCTGTTCCTGGCCGAGGCCGACTACATTCTCAAGTACACGCAGTCTCCCGTGACGCAGGACATCACTGCCCTCGGCGTGACCGACTTCTCCAATACCTATGCCTACACCGTGCAGGCTGCATCTGACGCTTCCGGCGTTGTCAAGGGCGTCTCCTTCCAGTGCTGCCCGGCAGCTCTCATCTACCGCCGCTCGATCGCCAAGGACGTTCTGGGCACCGATGATCCCGCCGAGGTGCAGGAAAAGCTCAACAGCTGGGAGAAGTTCAACGCCGTCGCAGCCGAGGCCAAGGCCAAGGGCTATCTGATGACTGCCTCCGAGGCTGCCACCTACCGCGTCTTCTCCAACAACGTCACCTCCCCGTGGGTTGACGAAAACAACAACCTCCAGATCGACTCCGCCATCCAGACCTGGATGCAGCAGGCCAAGGATTTCTCCGACAACGGCTACACGCAGGACTGCGACATCTGGTCCGACGAGTGCACCGCGCAGATGTTCAAAGACGGCAAGGCCATGTGCTACTTCGGCCCGGCCTGGTACTTCAACTTCTCCATGGGCAACGCGCAGGACGCGGAAAAGGGCTGCTTCGGCGACTGGGCGATCTGCGAAGGCCCGCAGGCACACTTCTGGGGCGGCACGTGGCTCCTGGCGCCTGCCGGTACGGATAACCCCACCATGGTTGCCGACATCATGAACACCTTCATCAACAACGAAGAGGTCTGCACGAACCTTTGTCAAGAACGAAGCGCAGTTCTCCAACAACCAGAAGGTCAACGAGCTCGTGGCGCAGGACGAGAGCTACGGCAGCGACTTCCTCGGCGGCCAGAACGATATTGCGCTCTTCTGCGATCTTGCCAAGAACATCAAGTTTGAGAACAACACGATTTATGACCAGCTTCTAAACGAAGGTCTGCAGGCCAACTGGAGAGAGTACTGCAAGGGCACCGTCACCGAGGACGAGGCGATGAGCAACTTCTATAAGTACATCAACGAAAAGTATCCGACCATCGTCACGCCGTAATTTCATACACATGCTTCCGGGGCAGGGCCGTTGCTCTGCCCCGGAAGGGCAATTCAGACGCGGTTTCGAACAGATCAGCCATGATCTGCTGGCAACTGAGTCCGAAACAGAAAGGAGAGGTCTTATGCAGTCGACAAAAAGCACCGAAGCTCAAAACAAAACGCTCGAAGATCAGCTACGCGAAATGGGGCTATATTTTATCGCGCCGTTCTTTCTGGCCTACGCGCTGTTCCATTTTGCGCCGCAGATGCTGACGATCTACAACAGCTTTTTTTGAAAACTACCGCGAGGGTCTGACGCAGGTGGGGCCGAATTTCGTTGGCCTGAAGAACTACATCACGCTCTTTCACGCCGGATAAAAACGGCACGATCGACATTTTAAAATACGCGGGAAATACGATTGTGCTCTGGCTCGGCTGCGCGGTTCCGCAGGTTGTGATCTCTTTGATGCTTGCGTGCTTTTTACAAGCTATCGCCTGAAAATCCGCGGCCAGCAGTTTTTTCAAGACCGTGATCTACATGCCGAACCTCATCATGGCCTCGGCGTTCTCGATGCTCTTTTTACATGCTGTTTTCAAACGTCGGTCCTGTCAATCAGCTGCTCACGCAGGCGGGATGGATCGACGCGCCAATCGACTTTTTCAACATCCGCTTCACCGTGCGGAGCTTAATTAGCCTCATGAACTTCCTCATGTGGTTCGGCAACACGACAATTTTGCTCATGGCCGGTATCATGGGCATTGACCAGAGCCTGTTTGAGGCGGCGAACATTGACGGTGCGACGTCCCTGCAGGTATTTTTCAAGGTGACGCTGCCGCTTCTGATGCCGATTCTCGTTTACACGGTCATCACTGCGCTCATCGGCGGCCTTCAGATGTTCGATGTGCCGCAGGTTCTAACGAACGGCCTCGGTACGCCGAACCGCAGCTCGACGACGCTTGTCATGTACCTCAACAACTACCTCAAGACGAGCAAGAACTATGGCATGTCCGGCGCGATCTCCGTCGTGATCTTTATCATTACGGGCCTTCTGAGCCTTGTGGTGTTCAAGTCGCTGACGAAGCAGGAAGAAAACTAAGGGGGCGCTTGCAATGAAGAAAAATTCCGCAGACAGCCGCAAGGCGCGGGTGATGCTGATCCTCAGTCGGGTGCTTGTGTATGCGCTTCTGATTTTCCTCTCGATTCTCTGCCTGTTTTCCTTCTACATGCTGATTATCAACGCATCCCGGACGAACGCAGACCTGCAGGGCGGCTTCAAGCGCTGCCGCAGGGGCATTTTCTGGAGAATCTCAAAAACGCGTGGAACGACAGCTCGATCAACATCCCGCGCGGCATGCTCAACAGCTTTGTGATTGCCGCCGCAACGGCAATTCTCTCCACGTATTTTTCCGCGCTGACCGCCTACGGCCTGCATGCCTACCAGTTTAAGCTCAAGCGCATTGCGTTCCTCTTTATCATGGCTGTCATGGTCATCCCGAAGCAGGTTTCCGCCGCGGGCTTTGTCCAGCTGTGCTACAAGCTGAAGCTGACGAACAGCTATCTGCCGCTGATCCTTCCCGGCATTGCCGCGCCGGTCGTGTTTTTCATATGATCCAGTACATGAAGAGCGTCCTTCCCATGGAGATCGTGGAGGCGGCGCGCGTGGATGGCTCGGGCGAATTTTTTACCTTCAACCGCATTGTGCTCCCCATGCTCAAGCCTGCCATTTCTGTGCAGCTGATCTTCACGTTCGTCGAGTCGTGGAACAACTACTTCCTGCCAGCGCTTCTCCTTGATAAAGCGGAAATGAAGACCGTCCCCATCATGATTGCGCAGCTGCGCGCGGCGGACTACTCGAAGTTTGACCTCGGCAAGGTGTATATGTTCATTCTGCTGGCGATTCTGCCGGTGCTGCTTGTGTACATCTTCCTCTCTCGCTATATCGTCAAGGGAGTCACTGCCGGCTCTGTCAAGGGCTGAGGCGCCGATTGTTGCCTAGGGTGTATCTGAAAACTCCCAACGCACCCGGACGGCGGGTCTTTTAGCGGTGCGCCGCGTCATTTTTCCTGAAATACGTCAGTATTCCTGCAAAAAAATGTCTTGCGCAACGCAAAAATCCCTCGCTGCCGGTCACATCGTGAGTTTTCAGATACACCCGCCCGCCCGCAGGATATTCCTGCGGGCGGGCATGTTACAGGCTGCTTTTTTGAGACTCAGAAAAGCCCGTCCGGGCAGCAAAAAGCCCCCATCTGCCGGACGGCCGGACAAATGGGGCGCTGTTCATCGATCTGTATGGGGAGGGATTTTTGTTCAGGCAAGCCGCTTTTCGAGCGCATCGATCCGCTCCGACTGCGAGCGGACAACCGCCTTCAGAAGCTGCATATCGTCCTCCAGCTCCTCGACCCGCGTCTTCGGCGCCATGGTTTCCAGAAGTGTCCGCTGGCCCTCTGCCAGAAGCTTGAGGCTTGGCATGATCGTATTTTCAATGATCACCTGCATATCATGTACAGCGCCGCGCCGCGCTTCGTCTGCCATCTCTGTCATGCGCGCGTCTATGCGCTTTTCCATTTCTGCGAGATACTGTAAATCTTTTTTTCATCCAACATTTTATCATCCCTCCTGCTTTTATTATACGCGCGATCCTACACTTGTCAATTGCAAAAGAAGCGGACTGCGCGTGCGGGCCGGGGTTGAAATTTTGCGGAATTATGCTAAACTGCGGAAGAACCGGGCTGATATCGAAAGGCCCGGAGGTACGGAAAAAGTCTGGAAAGGATGCAGAGGCAATGACAAAAATCTTATTCGTTTGCCACGGCAACATCTGCCGCAGTCCGATGGCGGAGTTTATTTTGAAGCATATGGTGCGTCAGGCGGGTTGGGAGAAGCAGTTTCTCATCGACTCGGCGGCTGTGAGCCGCGAAGAGATCGGAAACCCGGTCTACCCACCGGCCAGACGTGTGCTCATGGCGCACGGTATTGCCTGTGGGGCGCACGCGGCGCGGCAGATCACAAAGGCGGACTACAGCGCCTACGATCTTCTCATCGGCATGGACCGGAGCAATCTTTCCGGCATGCGCCGCATATTTGGAGGCGATGCGGAGGGGAAGCCCGGCTGCTGCTGGATTTTACGGGCGCGCCGCGCGATGTGGCGGACCCGTGGTACACCGACGATTTTGAGGCGGCCTACCGGGATATCGAAGCCGGTTGCCGGGCGCTTCTTGCGCAGCTGAGCAATTGAAACTGAAAAATGAGCCGCCGCAGGTGCAAAAACGCATCTGCGGCGGCTGTTTTATGCAGTATGAAGCGACTCCTTGCAGAGGGGAAGGTCGATGAAAAAGCGGTTTTCGTGGTCCGCGCCCTCTGCCCGGATTTTTCCGCCGTGGCGCGAGACAATGCTTTCGGCGATGGACAGGCCGAGACCGTAGCTTCCGTCCCGGTGCCTTGCGCCATCCAGCCTTGCAAAGCGCTCGAAAATTTTCCGGCAGTCGGCGGAGGAGAGGGGCTCTCCGGTTGATGAGACGCACAGCCGGCAGCGAGCTTTGCCGCAGCGGGAAAGGGCCAGTTGAACGTCGCCGCCGGGCTCGGTGTATTTCTGCGCGTTGTCGAGCAGAATGTCCACGCAGCGGGAAAGCTGCGCCGCGTCTCCCAGCACGAAAAGGCCGGGTTCTACGTCGTAGGAAAACGTCAGTCCGCGCTCAAAAAAGACCGGCTCAAACGGCAGGCACGCGTCCAGCACCGTCTTGCTCCAGTCCAGCCGCTCGCGCGCGGAAGAAAGCCCGGCCTGATCGCTTCTGGCAAGGTCGAGAAGGCCGGAGACCAGCGCGCGCATCTGCGTGGCCGCCGTGAGGACGTTTGCGGAAAAGCGCTGCCTTGTTTCTTCACCCTGCGCCGATTGCAGAAGCTCTGCGTTTGTGAGGATGACGGAAAGGGGCGTTTTGAGCTCGTGCGACGCGTCGGCCACAAACTGCTTTTGCTGCCGCCACGCGAGCTCCACCGGCCGCACCGCCCATCTCGCCAGCAGCACGCTCAGCGCGAAGAATACCGCAAGGCTTCCAAGGCCAAGGAGGACGCTCGTGCGGATGAGGCTTTTGAGCGTCGCCTGCTCGGCGCTTGTGTCGGCAAAGACGTATTTTTCTCCGTCCGGCGTGACAGCCCTGAAAAAAGCGCAGATGGTAGGAGGACAGAAGACCGTCGTTTTTCCCGTCTGCCTGCGCCGCAAGCACCAGCTCGCGCAAAAAAATCTTCGTCGGAAAGATCATAGAGGTCGCTGCCAGCGGCAGTGATCGCGCCGGTTTTGGAGACCTCCACCGTGAAAAACGGCAGACGGACTGAATCCGGCGCACTGCCCGGACGCTCCGGGCGCGATGGACGCAGGGCGACGGCCTGCATCATCTCGAAGCTGCTCTGCGCGAGGTCGGCTGCGGTAAAGTGATAGATGAGGCCGAAGATGCTGCCGAGCAGCAAAATGGTAAAGCTCATCATCATGAGGATGAACTTGACACGCAGCTTTTTTCAGCATTCCTCCGAGACCTCCAGATGGTAGCCGAGGCGGCGCACGGCCTCGATGCGGACATTGGAGCCGATGGCCGCGAGCTTCTTGCGCAGAAAACCCACGTAGACCTCCACGTGATTTTCCACCGCGTTCGAGTCAAAGCCCCAAACCTTGGCAAGAAGCGCTTCCTTGAAAGATTATTGCGCCCCGATTGGAGCAAAAAGCGCATCACGTCAAACTCCCGGGCAGACAGGCGGACACTGTTTTTCCCGCACACAAGCGTGCAGGAGGCAAGGTCGAGGGCGGTATTGCCGAATGTCAGCTCGTCGATTTGAGAACCCTGACGGCGCAGAAGCGCATTGATGCAGGCCAGCAGCTCGCGCGTGTCAAATGGTTTCGTCAGGTAATAGTCGGCTCCGGCGTTCAGGCCCTCGATGCGGTCTTCGAGCTCAGACTTTGCCGTGAGCATCAGAATCGGCGTTGTACAGCGGCTCCGGCGCACCTGCCGGCCAGGTCGTAGCCGTTGAGCTTCGGCATCATGACGTCGAGAATCAGAAGGTCGTAGACCCCGAGCTCGGCGTATTCCTTGCCGGTTTCGCCGTCGTACGCGGTTTCTACCGTGAAGCCCTTCTGCTCAAGCGGCTGTTTTGAGGGAATCTGCCAGCAGCACCTCGTCTTCTACAATCAGGATTTTCATCACAAGGCCTTCCTTTCTGTTTTCGTTCAGCGTTCTTTCAGTATACTACCACGCGAAGCTGAAAGAAAGCTGAAATTCCGGCAGTTTACAGTTTGTTTACAGCCGGGTACGCGAATTTTCAGACTCCTTTCAGCGTTCGGTGCTATGCTTACAACCAGAAATCCCGAGCGAAACGCAGAAAGGAGAACATGCCATGACGGATTATCGCCACGAGTGGAAGATCGAGCTCTCGCCGCTTGATCTTCCTCATTTTACGGCAGAGATTGCGGCGGGTCTTGCAGCCGGACGCACATGCGGTGGATGGCCGGTACCGCATTCGAAGCTTGTATTTTGACACGCCGGAGGATCGGGCGCTGCGCGAAAAGCTCGACGGCGTGAGCTGGCGGGAAAAGTTCCGCATCCGGTATTATAACGGCGACGTATCGTGCATCCATCTGGAGAAGAAGTCGAAAATCGCGGGGCTGGGGCGCAAGGACATGCGCTGTTTTGCAACCGTGGCAGGCGCAGGCGATTGTGGACGGCAGGCTCTCGTGGATGGCGGAAAGCGGAATGCCGCTTGTGACGGAGCTCTACGGCAAAATGTGCGCCGAGCGGCTGCGGCCAAAGACAATCGTCGACTACACGCGCGAGCCCTTTGTCTATGCCCCGGTAAATGTCCGCGTGACGCTGGACTATAACATCCGGACCGGGCTCAGCTGTACTGATTTCCTGAACACCGGCTGTCCCACGATCCCGGTTCCGGAGAACCCGGCGATTCTGGAGGTCAAATGGGACGCGTTCCTGCCGGACGTGGTGCGCGATATCGTCCAGCTGCCGGGCAGACGCGCGGGCGCGTTTTCCAAATATGCGGCGTGCCGGATGTACGACTGATGCTTATTGAAAAGCAAGTGCTTTTTGCGGCATGATGAATGTAATTAAGAATAAAAGGAGAAAACTATGACATTCAATGACATTTTCAAATCGAGCTTTCTCGAGAACGTGACGGCAGTGAGCTTACTGATATGGTGCTGGCCTTGGCGCTGGCGTTCGGGCTCGGTATGTTTATCTTTCTGGTCTATAAGAAGACCTATCAGGGCGTGATGTATTCGAGCGGCTTTGGTGTGACGCTGGTCGCGCTGACGATGATCACGACGCTTGTCATCCTCGCGGTGACATCGAACGTCGTTTTGTCCCTTTGGCATGGTGGGCGCGCTTTCTATCGTCCGCTTCCGCACGGCGATCAAGGAGCCGCTGGACATTGCGTTTTTGTTCTGGGCAATTGCGGTCGGTCATCGTGCTGGCCGCGGGGTTTATTCCGCTGGCGGTGTTCGGAAGCGTGATCATCGGGGTGATGCTCCTTGTGTTTGTGAACCATAAGAGCCACCAGAATCCCTACATGCTTGTGCTGCAATGCGCGGACGCGCAGGCGGAGCAGGCGGCGCTCAGCTACCTGACGGCGGAAACGAAGCGCTGCGTCATTAAGAGCAAAGCCGCGCAGGCGGGGAACATCGAGCTGAACGTTGAGGTGCGGCTCAAGAGCGAGGACACGTCGTTTGTAAACGGGCTTGCCGGCGACGCACGGCGTATCGAGCGCGGTGCTCGTCAGCTACAACGGCGACTACATGGGCTAAAACCATGGCGGCGCACAAAAAAATAGACATCTGGATTTGTGCGCCGTGCTGATTCTGTCTTTGATTCTGACGATTTTATTCATGAACGGCGAGGCCCTCGGCTGCAGGCGAGCGCGGCGGCTCTCGGTTATGAGACGCGGCTTGTTCGACACGACGAGGGTACACACGATCGATATCGTGATGGACGACTGGGACACGTTCATCGAGGGCTGCGAGGACGAGGAATATGAGCGCGTGCGCAGTGGTCATCGACGGCGAATCCTATAAAAATGTTGCCATTCGCGCGAAGGGAAATACGTCCCTTTCGAGCGTCCGGCAATTCGGCAGCCAGCGCTACAGCTTCAAAATCGAGTTTGACCACTACGACAGCGGAAAAAACCTATCACGGGCTCGACAAGCTCTGCCTCAATAACCTCATTCAGGACAACACCATGATGAAGGACTATCTGGCCTACCGGTTGATGGGGAACTTCGGCGTTGCTAGTCCTCTTTGCAGCTACGTCTATATCACCGTCAACGGTGAAGACTGGGGACTTTATCTTAGCGGTCGAGGGCGTGGAGGACGCGTTTTTGGAGCGGAACTATGGCAAAGAGGCGGGCGAGCTCTATAAGCCGGATTCGATGTCTTTTGGCGGCGGGCGCGGCAACGGCCGGGACTTCGACATGGAGGATTTTGACTTTGACGCAGACGGATTTGAACCGCCCGAGCAAGGGAATTTCACACCGGCGATTTTCCGGGCAGCCCGCCGGGAGACCGCAGTGCCGGACAATGCGGATGGTACGCCGCCCGAGATGCCGGATGCAGCGGCAGATGAAGAAGCTTCGGCGGCAGCAGATGAGACCGGGACCGATGCGGAGGCTTCCGCAGACAGGCGAAATGCCGGACCGTCCTGAAATGCCGGGCGGCGGCTTTGGCGGCGGAAGCGGGTCGAGGATGTGAAGCTGCAATACATCGACGATGATGCGAACAGCTATCCGAATATTTTCGACAACGCGAAGACCGATGTGTCCGGCAAGGACGAAAAGCGGCTGATCGCGCGTCCTCAGGAAGCTGTCTTCGTATGAGGATCTGGAGGACGTTCTGGACATGGACGAGGTGCTGCGCTATTTCGTCGTCCACAATTTTGTGGTCAACGGGGATAGCTACACGGGCTCGATGATCCACAACTATTACCTCTATGAGCAGGACGGGAAGCTCTCGATGATCCCGTGGGACTACAATCTGGCCTTCGGCGGCTTTCAGGGAAGCGACGCGGCTTCGCGCCGTCAACGACCCCATCGACGATGTGCTCTCCGACCGGCCGATGCAGGCGTGGATCTTCTCGAGCGAGGAGTATACCGAGCTGTACCATATTACGAGGACTGAAAAATTTCTGCTGTCTTCGGGCGCAGAGCGTGACGGGGCAGCTGGACGGCTCGATTCCATCGACCAGCGAGGCGCAGAAGGGAAAGCAGCGAAAGCCTCGTGGACGCGTCGGCCATTACGATCTCCGACATGGGCAGCATGGGAAACACGATGGGCGGCAAGGGCGGCTTCGGCGGCAGGCAGAACGATGACGCGGATAAATCGGACGCCGCGGATACGGAGGGCTTCACTCCGCCCCAGCGGCCAGGATTCCAGCGCGGATGCCGGAACAGATTTTGAGGCGGATACGCAGGGAGGTCCGCCCCAGAGCCCGCCGGACAGTCAAAATGGTACGTCTCCCGGACAAACAGATGGGCAGGGGAGCAGCCGTACAAGCGGCACGCAGACGGTTCTGCTCGCGGCCTGCGCGCTGGTCCTCGCACTGGGACTCGGGTTTGCGGTTTTCTACAAGCGAAGATAGAAAACAGGACGGTTCCGGGCGGACCGTCCTGTTTTTACAGAATTTCAAAGCCTGCGTAGGGGACGATGTCCACACATCGTCCTGTGCGGAAGCCGGTATTTTGACGCAGATCGGTTTCTGCGTTAAGGGAGATACTTGTCCATGGCCTGCTTGGCGGCGCGGACGATGTCTGTCAGAATCTGTGTCTGCTCCGGCGTGGCCTGATCGAGCAGCGCCGCGATTTCCCGCACACAGACGGGCTTCACGGACGGCGGCGCGTCAAAAGAGCAGGTCATCGGCGCTGACATGAAGCGCGGCGGCCAGGTCCGCAAAGACCTGCAGACTCAGCTTCGTGTTGCCGGTCTCAATGTGGCTAATATGCGTCGTGGAGATATTTGCCTGCCCGGCAAGTGCCTCCTGCGAGAGATTCTGCGCCTTGCGAAATTTCCGGATGCGCTGACCGATTGCGTAGTAGTCCATAATTAACCGCCCATACAAGTTTGATATACTTGAATTGTATAGGCAATTATGTTATGATTTAATAAATTACATAGGCTAAAATATAGCTATATAATTAAAATGTGGAGGAAGCTATGGAATATGTAGAGAGAGTGCCGCTGCCGGAGGTTTGCTTAGGCTGCGAGGACCGGGCGGGTGTCTTGCGCGCGGGGAGGGAGAGTGGTGCTGCGAGGAGTGCGAGCATCTGCTGGAGCGGTTCGTCTGCGTGGAGAGCAGAGCGGAAACAGACACGTGACAGACGCGCGGACGGAAAAGCTTGTGCGCTTTCACAGCTTATTCCGATTTTCAGATGATGCTATGTAAAAATCGACATAATATACAGGAAAATGATATTTGTATTTGTGCGATTTTGTGCTATAATAACAGCAATTAAATATCGGGTAGTTCGCGTAAGCCATGTGCTTGCAGGTGGAATGGGGTGAGAAGCTCTCGCGAGTCGGTCACTGTGATGTCTGCTTGGTCAGAATAAGTCAGGTCTTCCGAGAGCTGCCCGGTGTCCTGCCATGACCGGGACCGAAAGGATATGTTCTTATTCTTTGTTGGGAATAGGGCTTCGTTTCCGTACGGCCATGCAGGCTGTGCGGATTTTTTGTTTGCAGCGCATCCTGCGTCAGCTGACGCTTGCGTCTGTATAGATGGGATGAGCATCATCCTGCCTCTTTCTGACGGCGGTTCCCAATCGCCATCCTCCCGCCGGGCGTCCGCACCCCTCTTACCGGGCGCCCGGCACCTCCTCCAAGCGCAGCGGGGCTGCCTGCCATCAAAATTCTGATCACGCGCACGAAGTTGCGCAGGAAGGATATTCTGTTATGCTTTGTCTCGATCATACCATTACCAAAAAGATGCGTGAGCCGGCATTTGCCGCCGAGTGGGATTCGCTGGAGCCGGAGGAGCAGATCGTCCGGGCCATCATCGAAGGGCGCGAGAGCGGCACCTGACACAGAACCAGCTGGCCGATGCGACCGGCATCCACCAGACGAATATCAGCAAGCTCGAAAGCGGGAACGGCAAACCCGTCGCTTCGCACGCTCAAGAACGTTTGGCGCGGGGATGGGAATGCGGCTCAAGCTGGATTTGTTCCGGTGCAGCCCAAGAACCGGACAAGATAGGACAAAACGGCAAAATACCGTTGTCCGCATAAGAAAAACGCCAATGAAATGCTCCGGCGGCTTGACTTTTGAGATGCTGCTAGCTATGCTTGGTTAGAAAACTAACTAAGTATAAAGCAAGCTTTCATATCGCTTGAGACAGGAGATTTGAATATAGAAGATTCTGGTGTTTGGCGCGGGCGTTCTGGGCTGTAATCTGGCGAGAAATCTTTTCCGCGCCGGGAAGGACGTAACGCTGCTTGCGCGAGGAAAATGGGCGGAGGAAATCCGGGAAAACGGGCTTCGGATCAAGGACAAATTTTCGCCCCGCGTGTCGGTCAGCCGGGTTCCGGTCGTGACAGAGCTGAAGCCCGAGGACAGCTACGACGTGGTCTTTGTCGTCCTGCGCTATACGCAGCTGGACTCGATTCTCGACACGCTGCGCGAAAGCCGGGCGAAGAATCTCGTCTTTGTGGGAAACAATGTGCGCGCAAGGGCGCTTTCCGAGGCTTTGCCGGATAAGAATGTGCTGTTTGCCTTCGCGCTTTCGGCGGGACACCGCGAGCAGGATAAGGTCTGCTCGATCGACCTCAAGAAGATCACCATCGGCCAGATTCCGGGCGCAAGCGCCAACGAGCCGCTCATCCGGCAAATTTTTGACGGCACAAAGTACAAGGTGGTCTACGAGCCCAATATGGAGGACTATCTGCTCTGCCACGCGGCGTTCGTGATGCCGGCGGCCTTCGCGTGCTACAAAACGGACGGCGAGCTCAAAAAGCTCAAGGGGAATACGGACTACTTAAGCCGCCTGATTGACGCGAACATCGAGGGCTACCGCGCCATCCGTGACGCCGGACACGAGATTCTGCCGAAGGCGGATGCGGAGTTTGAAGGGCGCAGCATACCGCAAGACCTGCTTGCGCTTTTTTAAGCTCATGTGCGCAACGAGTCTCGGGGAACTCTGCGCGTCCGACCACGCGATGAATGCGGTCGATGAAATGGACGCGCTCAACCGGGACTTAAAGCGCTTTTTTGACGCGCAGGGGCAAAGTATCCGGTCTGGCAGGCGCTGGGCGGGAGTGCGGGAAGGTACCTCAGCGGGACGTAAAAAGCTTGCAGACCTTCTCGCAGGACATATTTGACAATTGCATCCTTTTTTGGTATAATGCGCGATACGCATCAAGCGATGTATACTGCTTAAAAAGGCCAGACGCTCAGACGCAGTGCAATCCGGGAAAGACCGGGTCGCGCTGCGTTTTTGCTTTTGAAAAAGGAAGGGGAACCAACCATGAAAATTCTCGTCTTGCAGGGAGTCCCAAGAAGGAGAAAAAGCGACACGCTGCACATCACGCGCGCGTTTCTAGGGTGTATCTGAAAACTCACGATGTGACCGGCAGCGAGGGATTTTTACGTTGCGCAAGACATTTTTTCGCAGGAATACTGACGTATTTCAGGAAAAATGACGCGGCGCACCGCAAAAGACCCGCTGTCCGGGTGCGTTAAGGGAGGTTTCAGATACCCTAAGCGGTATGAACGAGTTAGCGCCGCAGGGTATAACGCGCGTTGACGTGATCGACCGGCAGATTGCGTTCTGCCGGGGGGTGCTTCGCCTGCAAGTTGGGCGGCGGGCGGTGCGTGATCGACGACGATATGCGTGAGATTCTGGAGGAGATTTTACAAAGCGATCTTCTGCTGTTCAGCTTCCCGCTCCCATAGGCTACGCAATGCCCGCACCGCTCAAAAATTTCGTCGACCGGCTGCTTCCACTTTCCTCCATGGCGATGACGGACTAAATGGGCGCTATGTCCACGTCGGGCAGCGGGACGTTTCGCACCTCAGGTACCTCGCATGATCTGTGGCTGCGGGTTCCCCGAACAGCAGGCGCAACTTTGAACCGCGGTCCGGCAGTTTGAGCTGCTGTTCCCAACGAAGACCACACAATTCTGACTGTGCCGGAGAGCCCGATGTTCAGCGCGCCGGAGGCTGTCAGCGTGACCGCGCCCCGGCTGGAGCAGATACGAAGGGCCGGGCGGCAGTATGCGGAATGCGGTGCAATTGACGAGGCGCTTCTGGCGTCGGCTCCCCATGATTCCGGAGGGAGACCTACGCCAAAATCGTGAATGGAGCGGTTTGATTTTAAGGAGTATCTAAGATGAAGCACATTATGATCTATGTTCACGGCAAGGGCGGTTCGGCGGCGGAAGCGGAGCATTATAAAGGCGCTCTTTCCGGAAGCGGAGGTGCTCGGCTTTGACTACGGGCGCAGACGCCGTGGGAAGCAAAGCGGAATTTCCGCAGTTTTCGAGAAACAGCGAAAGCAATGCGACAGGCTTACGCTCGCGGCAAACAGCATCGGTGCGTTTTTCTCCATGTCTTCGCTGGATGAAACGCTGATCGACAGGGCGTATTTCATCTCAACGGTTGTGGATATGGAAAGAACCTGATTGAAAATATAATGCTGTGGACAGGCGTGAGTGAGCGGGAGCTTGCGGAAAAGCAGGAGATTCCTACGCAGTTCGGCGAAACGCTGTCATGGGCGTATCTTACCTATGTGCGCAAGCATCCGGTTTTATGGCAGGTCCCGACGCGCATTTTGTATGGCGCGCATGACAATTTGACCTCGCTTGAAACCATCAGGGCTTTTTGCAGAGAAAAACTGGCGCAGAGCTGACCGTTATGCCGGACGGCGAGCACTGGTTCCATACAGAGTGGCAGATGCAGTTTTTGGATCAATGGTTGTTACATGATAAGAAAAGGGGCGAAACAGAGATAAGTTAAGCATACGGGATCGGCAGCGACGAGGTGACCGGATCAAGCTGCACATAACAGGAAAAGCGAGGCTTCCCGCGGGTGGAGTCTCGCTCTTTTGTCGTATCCTGCCGTCGCTTGCCATACAGGCCGTCAGCTCTTCGTACGCTCGATGGGGAACGGCGGCTCGCACAGGGCTTCATGGCAATCGACATGGAGCTTCATGGGGTTGTCATCCGCCGCGACGCGGTTGGAGTGGAAGCACGCCGCCCAGCGTTGCAGCGGTGGATGATCGCCCCACTCGCCGCCCTTTCGCACCAGACGGCCAGGGTTCCATGATCCCGCCGCAGTCGGACAGCGCGGTCGCCGGGGTCAATATCGACATGCAGGCTCGAGGCAATTGGGGCAATGGTTCCGGTGGTCAGCGCCGGCGTTTTCCGGATGACGGTCCGGACGCAGACCTTGCAGACGCAGGTGTCACGGCAGGCGTGGGTTTATAGTAGCCTTTTTCAAAAGATTTTGCGTTTGTTTTTCGCGGTTCATTTAAAATCCTCCTGAAGATGTGGACCAGGACTTCGGGAGGAATGGCGTGTAGCAGATTTGACCAGACCTCCCGGTCAGGCCACACGCTCCAGTGATAATGTTGTAAAGGTTCAAACAGTTCTCCTTAAAATTAGTTGTTCGCCGACAGGTTGAAGGTGCGGAAGAAGAGACCCACATGCGCGCGCAGCTTCTCTTAAGCACGCGGCCTCCCTGTTCGGGCTCGCGGTCGCAGATGCCAAGGAGGGTGATGACTGGTGAGACATACAAAAGCGCCAGCGTCTGCGGATTTTCGTGCCGGATTTCGCCCGCCGCAATGAGGGCTTTCGAAAAGCACGGCATGATAGCGCACGACGCGCGTGATGTAGCGCTCGGTGTAGAGCCGGGAGAGCTCCGGGGGAGCGGAACTGCTCGATGGTCATCATGCGGCGGAAGCGGCGGATGGTCTCGTTGTGGAGCGAATACTCGAAAATTTGCCGGACCTTTTCATAGAGCGCGTCTTCGGTAATCGCAGTGGAAACAGGGGATATCCTGCGGTGCGTTCTGGACGTGGATGGAGATTTGATCGGTGTCGCGTGTACTGCGCGGCGACGGACTCCACGAGCGCATCGAAAAATCGCCTGCTTGCTCGGGAAATGGTTGTAAAGCGACGGCGCCTTGATGCCGACAGCCTGCGCGATTTCGCCGACGCTGACCGCATCGTAGCCCCGGCTCGAGAACAGCGCCAGCGCCTTGTCGAGAATTTTTCTGCTTTGTGTCTCCCTGTTTCATCCGGCCTCCTAAGGACGACTAACGAACGTTCGTTAACTAATATAGCGCGCATGGGTGTGTTTGTCAAGCGGCGTAAAATTTTTTTTGCTCCCTTTGCCTTTTTTCTTTCCGGTTGATATAATCTTGGCATACATGCCAAGCACGAAAAATCCGGGGAAGGGAGGATCCTATCGCAATCACAAGCGCGAGCCTGCCATCGAAAAAGCGCATCCTGACGGTCTGCGTCAAGCTCTTTTGGAGCAGGGATACAAGAAGACGACGGTCGCACAGATCGTCCACGAGGCGGGCGTTTCCAACAGCACGTTTCAGAATATTTTCCCGCGCCAAAGACGGCGTTCTGACAGAGCTCGTCGAGTTCATGTTCGGCAACCAGTTTGCCATGGCGCGCCAGACGGCGGGGCAGACGCTGCCGCCCATCTATGTCTACGCGGTCGAGACAGCCATTCAGATGACGCTCACAGAGCTCAACGAGAATTTGCGGGAAATTTATCTTGAGGCCTATACGCAGAAGGAAGCGTCCGAGTATATCTTCCGCGAGACGGCCAAGGAGATCCAGCAGATTTTCGGCGCGTACCAGCCGGGGTTCACGGCGGCCGATTTTTACGCGATGGAGCTCGGCTCGGCGGGCATCATGCGCGCGTATATGGCGCAGCCGTGCGATGAAGCGCTGACGCTCGAGCGGAAGATCCAGCTGTTTCTGACGATGAGCCTGCGCGCCTACCGCGTGCCGGAGGAGGAGATCGAGAAGACGCTGGCGTATATCGCGGGGCGGGATATCCGCGCGGTCTCGGAGCGGGTCATGCACATCCTGTTTCAGACGCTCGCCATGCGCTACGAATTTTCCTCAGCGATCTGACCCAGCCGGGTCTGGAATAGGAAGCCAAGGGGTACTCCCTTGCATGTGGATGATATCCACATGCAACGCTCTTGACATGCTCTTTCGCGGGGTACGGAAGAGCGCGAGAGGAAAGGAAGGACACGATGAAAAACGACTGCTCTGCCTGATGCTGCTTTGCAGTATGGTGTTGAGTATGCTGCCGGTTCCGGTTCTGGCGGAGGATGCAGAGCGAAGCTTTCGTCTGCATCTGCGACACCGCCTGTACAGAAAGCAGCCCGGAACCCGGACTGCCCGGTCTGCGGCACGCCCGGCGCGCATCTGCGACTGCGCGTTGTATGAGGATGCGCACGAACCGGAAGCGGAGGACGAGGAGCCCTTCGAAGAGGAGGAACCCGAAGAAGAGGAAGAACCTTCGGAGGAGGATCCTCGGAAGAAGAGGAGCAGGAACCCGAAGAAGAGAAGCCTGGGGAGGAGCCTTCGGAAGAGGACCCCACGGAGGGCCCGAAAATCCGGAACAACCGCAGGACGAGTCCGAGAATGAGGGCGAAGACGGCGAACCCGAGGACGAAGAAGGTCTTGACAATGCGGTGGATACGCTCGAGCTGACCGGGAGGACATGATCCGCGTGTACAGCGGCGAGACGATGTCTGATGAGCTCTATGATTCTTTGTCCCGCGTTACATTTACGCTGTCCGCAAGCGAGTATCAGTGCGGCGAGGCGGGACATACCGGAAGCATAACGGATATCTGCATCAACAGCGTCGACCTTTCGGACTGGGACGCAAACAGAAAGATCAAGGTAAATTTCGATATTTCGTTTCAATGCGATACGCCGGGCTGCCCGCGCGCGAGGGAATGGATTCGGTATGACAAAACGAGGACATTTACCGACTCGATTCCTGCCACACGCCGGTCTCGGCCACGGCAAACACCGGAAGGCTTGCAGCTCCAACAATGACGATCTGATCGTGCTCACGCTCACCTCCGACAAGAGCATCGCGTACAAAGATTTCTCCGAAAAGGAAGCCACCTGCACGGAAGCGGGCTATGAAGAATATTGATGTGCGGCGGTGATTCGATAACAACAAGTGCCGGAAAATCTTCTCGGACGAGGAATGCACGCAGGAGCTCACAGCACCGGTTACGCTTCCTGCGAAGGGACATGATTTAACAGTATGTACGCGCACCACGAAGCAAAGTCTGCCACATGCCTCGAGGAAGGAAACGTTGAATACTGGCAGTGCTACCAGTGCCAAAAGCTTTTGACGATGATCAGGGGCACGACGGAGCGCACAACCGTAAGGCTTCCGGTCGACCCCCGACAACCACGCGCAGAAGCCGGTATACAGGGTAGACGAGCTGTCACATGTGGCGGATTACGCCTGCTGCAACAAAACAACTTCCGCCAGGCACACCTTTGAAGGCGGCGTATGCGAATGCGGCTTTGAAGCGCCGTTTCTGGTGTATGGCGGGGGCGGCAGTACCTATTACGGCTCTGCGGATGAGGGCGATCGCCGCGCTGAACGCGGGTGGGGCTACGTCGCTCGAAATTGTAAAAGCCACAGCGGCACGATCAATGTCAACATAAGCGGCAGCTGCATCATATGGATTGGCGGCGGCCAGAACACAGCGGTTTCTGTAGGCGGCATCCGTGTAAGCGGCGGCAGCGTCAGCATTCGCAATTACGGCACGGTTGGGCAAGGTGCATCAAACCTCCGGAACCGTTGCGCTCATAGGCTACAAAAAGGCGGCATATACGAAACAATCGAGACGGACACGGCACGGTCGGTGAGATGCTAGGAGTCCAGAATGGTACGCCGCTTCTATATAAAACCGAAGACGGAGAATATCTTCGCGCGGACAACGAAGCGTGCAAGGCTTCGACGATCAGCAACGTTCAGGGTCATGTTCCCGCCGCTCATATATGTTGAAATTACCGGAGCGGGCAATTCCAGCGGAGAAAGACATGACTACAAGTACGCCCTCACGGCGAAAGCCGGGGAGACTGTAACGCTGAAGTCAGGGGCATACGAGCTTGGCCCAACGGATCAAGGGTCGGTTACGACAGAATGGAACTGCGGAAGAATACCCGAAGAAAACATCGCTGTGCAGTCCCAGGCAGGCGGAGCAAGATCTGTGCTGACGCTTACGAATCTGGAGGCAGACGAATATATGCTTGTCTGCACCGCAACGAAGCATGTCGGCGCGGGCTACTCCGTGCGGGCGACGGTTAAGCTCACGGTGGAGTCGGATGAAGAAGATACGCGGACGGTGCTGGTGCGCGATACAACGTACACGACCAAGGTCTCCAGATTGTACAACGGCACGAACATATGTAACGAGCTGCATGAGGTGACCTATCTGGACGGCGAAACCGAGGTCGTGCTGACCAATCAGGAAGAAAGAGCGAACTGCACGATTACAGCCTTCTACGATTCGCCGGATGTGGGAGAGAACAAAACGGTGAGCGTCACCGTGACGCTCTCGGACGAGCTGGCGAAGCAGTATAAGTTCGCAAACGGCACGACGACGGATACCTTCACCATCGCCGGAACCATCAACAAGGCATTCCCCGACGTGAAGCTCAACTTGTTGAAGACCGAATTCATGACAGGCGAGAAGCTTTGCGATACGCTTACCATCAGCGGCGTGATGGAAGAGGCTGCGGTTACATACCGCTATGCGGTGTTCCCGGGGGCAGTCAGCGAGGATTATGACGAATTCAACACGCCGATTACCGAAGAAACGGTCATAAATGAAGCGGGAAGCTACGGGTCTACGCCACGACGGCGGAAACCGCGAATTACAAGCCGGAGTTCACACCGTCAGTCAAGATCACGGTTCTCTACCGTCACGTTTGATACAAACGGCGGCACGCTGGCTTCGGAGGATAGCACCAAAGCCGTGGGCTATGGCGTGGAAGTGACCTACGGCGAGCTGCCAACCCCGACGCGCCCGGACTACCGGTTTGACGGCTGGTTTACCGAAAAAGACGGCGGTAAACCGGTCGATGCGGATACCTTGGTAATGCAGGCCTACCGACCATACGCTCTACGCGCACTGGACGGCAAATCAGAAGATGATTCATGTCGACGAGACTTCCCTACATACCAAGTCCTATGACGGCATGACCGGCGTTGATCTCAACAGGCTTGCGGGTGACCTGATTTTCAGGGACGAGAGCGGGAACGATGTGACGCAGGACGTTCAGGGAAAGTTCACAGTTACGGAAGCAAGCTTCAACGAACCCGGCTTCTTTCAGGCCTATAGCATCACCGGCAAGATCGCGATCAAGGACGAGTACGCGTCGGAGCTTCAGCTGAACAAGGAGAGCTTCACGATCGATGGCAAAATCGAGAAGGCCAAGCCTGTCTTGACGGGTCTGGAGTTCAAGCCCAAAAACAGCTTTACGCCGGCGACTCGTTTGGCTGGAACTTTGACAACAACAACCTTTCGGGCGGCACGGCCACGATCACCGCTTACGACGGAAGCGCCATAACGGTTCTCGGCACGTTCTCCTTTGACGAGGGCGAGCTGCGTCGGGGAAGCCCGCTGAAGGGCGGGGAGAACCGTCTTCCGGTGCGATTTTGACCCAAAGGACGTTGCAAACGTCGAAGAGGCAGCCTGCGAAGTGGTTGTCAATGTGCTCTACCGCAATTATGACTGCGTCAGCGCGTCGTATCTCTATCCCGCATATGGCACGGCCTTTAAAGATCTGAACCTGCCGGATTCCGTGACCGTCAACGCCCGGTATGACGCAAGCGACGGCGGCGTGGGCTTCAACTATTACGCAGACATCACGTGGGATGCTTCCCAAATACGACCCGACAAACCTCGACGAACAGATCATGTACGGCACATTTGACAGGTCGTATTGGGAGGACTATATCGCGTTCCCGGAGGGCGCGGATGTTCGGGCCAAGCTTGTGATCAAGGTGCAGCCTCCCGTACAGGCTGAGACGGAAATCACAGAGCTTCCTACCTTCCAGTGGACAAAAAGACTGGACAATGGCGGCATGTTCAAGCTTCCGGTAAACACCATTTTCCTGTTTACCAAGTTTAAAGTTGGAACCTACTCCGGGCAAACCGGCGCGCTGACCGGCGGCAAGGCCAGAATTAAGGGCACGGATACCGAGCTTTCCGGTACATTCGCCCTCGAGTTCCCCTACGGGCAGACGGAAACGTTCTACAGCGAAGCGGGCACGAAGGAAGTAACCGTGGTCTTCAAGCCGGAAAATAGCCTGTTCTATGCCGAAGCAAGAGCGACGCTTTCCGTTGAGGCAATCAAGCTCACGCTGGCGAAGATGTACAACACAGTCTCCATCACGGACAAGGACGTGGGAACGCAGTTCGCAGATCTGGGGGCTTCCGACATCTGTAGGCTTCGAGACGGAGGACGGCACGGTGAAGTTCATCTCTGTGGAATGGAATGCGGAGGGATATAACAGGAATTCTTCTGCGGAGCAGACCATTACGGGAACGCTGAAATACGACTCGTTTGACGAACGCGAACTCAATCCCACTACGCTCACCGCGACAGCAACGGTCAAGCTCATTCCGCCGGCGCATGTGCACGCCTACACGCAGAAGGTTCAGAAGGCGGAGACCCTGAAAACGCCCGCAAGCTGTACGGAAGACGCGGTGTACTACCTGTCGTGCGAATGCGGCGAGATCAGCCCGAACGAGGCCGATGTGTTCATCGCCGAAAATACCGCCCTAGACCATGACTTTGGCGACTGGACGACAAACGGCGACGGCGCGCATACGCGCACCTGCAAACGCTACAACTGCACGGCCTCCGAAACCGACAGCTGCTCCGGCGGCACAGCAACCTGCGTGGAAAGAGCGGTCTGCAAGGCCTGCAAGGCGGTCTACGGCGAGCTCGGCGCGCATGTGTTCAGCGACGAATGGACAATCGACAGATATCAGCATTGGCACGTCTGCACAGTTTGCAGGGCGAAAGAGACCGAGCGGCTGAATCACTTCGACCAGGATGACGATCATCTCTGTGACGCCTGCTACGCGAACCACACGTTCGGTACCGACTTCCGACCACGGGACGCATAAAAAATCAACGGACCACGCGAACAAGGACCATGCTTGCGACGTCTGCGGCAAGACAATTTCGAATCATGTTGACACGGACAAGGACCACATCTGCGACTACTGCGAGAAGAAAATCTCGAACCATGTAGATGCGAACAAGGACCACGTTTGTGACTACTGCGAGAAGACAATCTCGAACCATGTAGATGCGAACAAAGACCACATCTGCGACTACTGCGACGATCTCAACCATGTAGATGCGAACAAGGACCACGTCTGTGACTACTGCGAGAAGACGATCTCGAATCACGAAGACGCGAACAAGGACCACGTTTGCGACTACTGCGAGAAGACGATTTCGAACCACGGAAGACACGGCGACAACTGCGACCAACCATGTCTGCGAACAAGAATACGTTTGTGCGAGAAGACGATCTCGAACCATGTAGATGCTGACAACGACCACAGGTGCGACTTCTGTGAGCGGCTGATTACGAATCATGCGGACGAGAAACCGTGACCACATCTGTGA
>VOFG01001937.1_pt1 | contig 25044 bp, 32 predicted proteins | sample 5384171 | NCBI WGS metagenome assembly VOFG01 (sample SAMN12384726, study PRJNA508395) | human gut metagenome | isolation source: healthy gut F | host: Homo sapiens | reverse complement strand
TTTATGGCTGCGATTGGAATTATCGGAACAATTCTATTTATTCGAGGACTTGCAAGAATTTTGAGTATATGGGCAGCTTCTATAAAACACAAAGCCACAAGAGGACTTTATGTATTTACTTTACGGCAGTTGCATGAAAATGTCGTTAATAAATATATTTCAATCAGCGTAGCGTCCATTCTGATGATGCTTACTATTATGTTAATTACCGACGGCTCAGTGCGCATAATGTCATATGGAAGTGAATTGACACGAGGTACTTCTGTTTATGACTTTACTGTAATGGGCAACGACCAAATTGTTGAGAAGTATCTTTCCAACGAACAAATTCGTCCTTATGTATCAAATCTGAACCGTATGGAAATAGGAAATATAAAATCCACTGCTTCGGATGGGATAAGTTCTCCTGTTGATTGGTCGAAATTTAGGAAACAAATCGTGCAGCATTTACCTCAAGATGTAGTAGACCCTGCCACACAAGAAGATGGTATGTATAGTTTTGGCTCCGACCAACCTGCTGCCTTAAACCTTTTAGGTCTTATTGATACTGGTAGTTCTTCTCCTTATTTGCTTCCTGTATCTTCCTATAATCGGTTATTGGATGCCGCGGGAGAAAACAGATTAGCCTTTGGGAACAATGAAGTTGTCTATTATCTCAACCCAGATTTTTTAGGTAATGCTCAAGATGAAACGGTTACACTGTTAAATCAAATTGCAGCAGACGCACAGGCGAATAATGAAGCGTTGCTTTCTATCAACGAAAGACCATTTTATCTTGTTCCCTCTGTACCGATGAAAGGGTTGACCGCAGATGAAAATATCAAGATTATAACTGCATTGATTGTTTCAGATGAGATATATTCAGAATTTGTAAATTCAGACACTTGTATGGTTTATTGGAACTTTTGTATTCCTAATGAACTTGTTGAAACAAAAGGTTTAGTGTTACCGATTATGGAAGCTCGTGATTTGTTAAAACCATCTGGTCTATATTACGAAAGCTATCTTAATAATTTTGGGCGACAATTATTTTATGTTATTTCCGGAAGTTATACAACACTATACATGGGATTTATGTTTTTGATTATTGCGTGTGCATTACTTGCCCTGCAATTCTTGACGCAAATGCAAACTACAAAATCAAGGTATCTAACACTCTCTATTTTAGGAGCACGACGTGAACAAATTAAGCGTTCTATCAACCAACAAGTATTATGGTATTTCCTGCTTCCTCTTATATTAGCGTGTATCAGCGGAGCAGTAGGGATATATGCCATGCAGCTATATTTATATTCAGGAGCGGCACACCTTGAACAGTCCTATCCTCTTTTAATTGCTATGGCTGTTATTGTTGTTCTTGTTATGGTAATTTACGGTGTGGCTGTTGCTCGAACAGCTAATCGTGAAATCGGAAAAATAAATTACAAGCCCAATTCATAACAGGCTTATAAATATTATGGGAAAGGAGGCGGTCATATTGGCAAAATTAGTGGTAGTTGAAGATGATGTTTATATGCGGAAGAACTGACGGATTTATTGAGAAAGTCGGGGTATGAAACAGCCTCGTTATTTGATTTTGAAAACGCAATACCGAAATTACAGAGTATTCCCCCGATTTGGTTTTACTTGACATAAATCTTCCATTTCATTCCGGCTTTGAAATCTGCAAAGAATTAAAAGCAAAACAGCTTGGAACAGTGTTGGTATTGACTGCAAGAGATAAATTGCAGGACGAACTGCACGCATTAGACTTGGGGGCTGATGACTACTTAACAAAGACCGTGTAATATAGAGCGCCTGCTTGCCCGCATTAAAAATTTATTACGACGTAAAGAAGAACAGGTACAGCAAGGGTTACTTGATGGAGGTGGTTTTTACTTGACCCGAATACCTTTACAATTTATGTAGGGAATAGCTCTTACCTTATGCCACCGAACGAAGGAAAAATATTACTTGCTTTTGAAAAAAAAGCCCTAATCTTGTTTCCAAAAATGAGCTGTGCAACGTGACTTTGGGGAACAGAAGAATTTATAGACGAAAATGCATTACAAGTAAATTTTACTCGGCTGCGAAAAAACGCTTCGTGAATTTGGTCTTGAAGAACGTATAGAAACAGTGCGCGGTCAAGGCTACCGCTTGAAAGAGCAGGTGCGCTTATGAATAAGTTGAAAATATTTTAATCCTATATTTCCTCTAACCGGGTATGGATTATTACACTTGCCTGTTTGGACTTGTTCTTTATATTTCTTGCTTGGTTGGCTAACCCTGATTATTTTATAAATTATGCTGCATTGATAATTTTTGTGTCATTTGCCGCACTTGCTATTCCTCTTGCTATATCAATCAGAAAACGTAACAAGGCAGACGCTATTTTTCGGCGTTTTCTATTAGAGCCGGACGATACCAACGAATACTTACTGTGTGAAGCTGTTCCCGCTGTAATACGCCCTCTTATCTGTGAATTGGGGCAGCATTTGAGGACGCAGCAGGAATATATCAACGAACAGAAAATTACAGTTACAGACTATGAACACTATGTTGAAAATTGGGTGCATGAAATCAAAAAACCACTATCCCTTATGACCTTGCTACTGGATAATCGAAAAGATGAAATGTCCCCTTTGGTTCATACTCGTATGCTTTATGTACGCGACCATACCCGACAGGATATAGAACAAATTCTATACTTTTCAAGGCTTGGGGCTACACATAAGGATTACTCTTTTGAGTCGCTTTCAATTCTTGAAATTTGTCGTGAAGCAGTTGAAGATAATTTAACGCTTCTTGAAGAAGCTGGATTTTCTGTTGAATATACCGAAAATGATGCTCAAGTGATTTCTGACAAAAAGGTTTGATGTTCATTTTAGGACAGATAATCAGTAATAGTGTGAAATATGTGGGAACAACCTGCCCCTCGGCTCATATTTTCCATAGCTGATAGTATGAATAGTGAACAGATTTCTTTATCTATCAAAGACAACGGCACAAGCATACCATTGTCTGACTTACCCTTTGTTTTCGACAAGGGGTTTACCGGAGATACGGGCAGTTACCTTAGTCGTTCTACAGGTATGGGCTTATACCTTGTTCAGAAAATGGCAACTGACTTATTTATCACGGTGGAGCTTAAAAACAATTCATACGGTGGAACAACCGTAACCTTGACGTTTCCAAAAAGTGTAACGTCTATTTGGGAGGTAGTGAAATGCAGTTACAAAACGAAACAATAAAAAGCACACACCAATAAAAGGCTTGCTCATTGATTGGTTAATTATATTTGGAACGTATCTTTTTATCCGCATATTCTTTGCCCTCTTTGGGCTTCATCAGAATATTGTCCTCTTGGGCTGTTGCCTTGCGGTATTGCCATATCTTTTGGGGGCAGTATATTTACAGAAATCCCACAAGCAATGTCCATTATGGCTTTCTGCATCGGCTATTTTAATACCGTCGGTCGTTGAAAAAAGCAGCAATATATTTATTTGGTGCGTACTTATACAATTTAAGCCCGATAAATGTTTTAGGAGTTATGGAAGCGATTAAGAGTAACGCATCATACACAAACTTCATTAAAAAATCAATCAGCACAGAATTTAATCAATCTATCATATTTTAATTGGACATATATTCTATGCAGTATAGCTATTTCTGTTTTGGTTATCCTGCTTTTACATAAGACAAAACAAAAAAGTAATAAAGGATAATGAGAAATTTTTGAAATTGACATAGTATAGAACATCTGCCGGACGACGGCAAAGAAAAAAAGCCGTCGCAGAGCAGACATATTTTCACGCGCCTACTCGATTCCGGCGGCTTTGATTTTCAGAGCCGCCGTTTCTTTTATCCATCTAAATTCCAACGATAACTCTCCTACTAGATAAAGACATGGCGGTATCAAGGAGGTATCGTCATGTCCTTTTTCCTATGCCCTAATAGACTGTTATCAAAAAAAGCCATTACCCGCCAACGGGTTATTCTGGCTACATAGATGAACTCACAAATCATACATATACTTTTTGATAATTCCTTTGCGCCTGTCTGCAATTTGCAGACGGGCGCATTTTTTGTATTTTATCAAAAAACTTTTTCAAAAATTTCTAAAACCAACGTCCATTTTGAAGTGCGTTGGTTTGAGGGTTTACGAAAGGGACATTTCAAACTCCACCGCTTTCGCGGCAGCGAAAGGAGGTGAGAACATGAACGAACCTATTCGTACCCAATGGCAAATCCGTTGTGCTTTTAACGGCTTTGCAAACTGGCGTTAAGGCGGGAAGCTATGAACGCCCACAGGGACACGAAGCAGCGGCAATTACGCGAAATTCCTTTTTCCTGATTTGTCGCCACAGGAAGAAAAACAGCTTTACGTTTGCGACGAATATTTTACAGACGATAAAGCGCAACAGTCTTTCGTTGTCGGCGGCAAAGAGATAACTGCGGAGCTGCTTGCCGAAGCCCTACACAGTTTGCCGGACGAAAAGCGGGAAACCGTACTGCTCTATTATTTCTTTGATATGAGCGAACGGGAAATTGCGAAATACTGCAATATTCCGAGGACAACAGTACAGTCCCGCCGGAAAAGCTCTATGAAGCTGTTAAAACGCTATTTGGAGGAAAAAAGCCTATGACTGCACAGATTAGTAAATCAGAACAGGACGAACGCGGCTTGTTGCCTTACCCGGTAATCATAGCCGCTACTAAGGGGCGACCCGGAAGCTATGAACATTGTCGTACAGCATTACGAAAGCTACATAAAGGTCCCTGTTCATGCGGGAAAGCTGAAACAACCGCTCCATCATCCGGTTTGGTTTGCGCAGCATTTCCGATGCTGCCATGACATTTATCATACTGTTTGGAATATCATACCGCTCCAGATAGGTATATACGTCTTCCGGTGTTTCTGCAAGCTGCTGATACTGCGCAAGCTGTTCCTGCCGATAGCTTTTTTCCGCTTCCTGTTCCCCAACGGATTCATCCATCTGCCGGAGTGCCTCTGCCAGTTGTTCCGGAGACATATTCTGCCACTTTTCTTCTCCCAGACGGGAAAGTTTTTCCGGTGAAATATGTTCCATCACATCGCGCAGACAATTCTGCTGGAACGCAGCCGAGATCTGCTCGTCAATTTTCGAACCTTCTGCTGTGCTGTCAACTCCGTCAAAATCATCGTCCACCTGATAATCCAGACCACTCTTTTTTTCTGAACGCACAGCACGCAAAAGGTTTCGCATCGTCACGTCCGATCCCTGATTCATCAGAAATCCAAGTGCTGCCCCATCTCCTTTTTCCACCTGTGCGATCAGACGGTAAATACCGATATAACTGCTGCGCTCTTCCTCAGAAATCTCATGATTCTGCTCCAGTTTCCACAGATATTTGCTGAACCGTTCCTGCTCCTGTGTTCCATTCTCCTGCTGAATCTCCTGTGCCGCCTGATTCAGCTGCTCCATAGTCATATCCAGTGGATTTTCCCCACGGCGGATCATTTCCAGCGTTACTGCCGGTTTCATATTAGAAAACGCACGCTGCATCTGCTCATCCAGTGCTTTTTACTTCCATAATATTTTCCGGTGTAATTTCGGTATTGTTATATGCCAGTATCCGCACTGCACGGCGGTTTGTTTCACTTGTATCCAGCTGCAGATCCTGTAAAATATCGTCCACATTGGAAAATGCCTTTGTTATGGAATCCCCCATGTCACTGCGCGGAGCAGTCATCAGTGTTTCATAACTTTCATTTGCCTGTGCAAATGCACGCTGCATCTGCGCTCCGGCATCATGAATCTCCTGAACGGAATCATCCGCATCCACCTGCCCGATTACATATGCCGGCTGCTGTTTCAGTTCGGCAAACACATCCATGGTTTCTGCCATAAGATCCACATTTTTTTCACTTGGCTCAACTCCGGCACCGGCAAGCAGGTCTTTATAGTATTCTCTCTCCTGGGATTTTAAATCCTCGACCAGATCCGCCAGCGGTGTCAGATCCATCTCTACGCCTGCTTTTCCATCGCCACGGATGCCTCACTGGTCATTACCAGACGCGCTTCCTCCATCTGTCTGCGTGCAGTAATCATGGAAGCATCTGACGGACGTTTTCCTGCCGCAATTGCCTTCGCCATGGAATCCACGATCTGATTCCAGTCTATATGATCGGCCTGCAGATCGTCCGATAATCCCTTGCAGATCTGTCAGATACTGCAGATTTTCCGGTGTAAGGGGGAATCTGGTTTGCCACCAGCCACTTGCTGTTGTCCACCGCATGTTCGTCATCGGAAAGGCCTGCTTCTGCAATAATCTCACGAATCTGCGGCATCAGGGACTCAAAATCAATTCCACTCTGCCCGGCTCCACAATATTTTCTGCGCTGCTGCTGTAATTGGACAGATACAGATTGCGGATGGTCGGCTCCATATCATTTTTCAGAAGATAACTCATCGCCTGTTTCGTGATTTCCGGAATCGAGGCAGCCTGTGCCAGTGCCTCCGCACTGTCCTGCACATTTTCCTCCGTCGCCGGCAGGTCGTTTGCCGCAAGAGAGTCCATGATCTGCTGCGTCACAACCGGACTTCCGGTGATCTCCTCTAACTGTTCCTTTGTGAGTGTTCCGCCCATGGAAGACACATCCACTCCGGCTTTGCCAGAGCCGCTTTAATCTTGTCTGTCACGGTAATAATGGTATGGCTGTCTGCATCGGAAATGGAAAATCCGTCCTCTTCCATCTTCTTTAAATCTTCTGTGGAAGTGGTATTTGCCACTACAGCGATTTCGTTGCTGCGCGCCTGTCCCGAAGAAATCTCCTGCCCTGCAATTTTTTCCGCTACTGTCTTTTCTTCCTGCCCCTGCTTTGCCGGGTTGGAATACGTTGCCATATCGATATTTCCAGCCTCGGACACCGCAGTTTTCTGCTGCACATAGGCTTCCTGTCCGCCAAAAGCTGCAACCGCTCCGGCATCCGGCATATTTGCCTGATAAGCCGCAATTGCCCTGTTACTGTTATCACGTTTTGCATTCCGCGTTACATCTTCCCATATATTTTTCTGCTCAACCTGCATGTATTGCCTCCGTACCATTACATTTTACGCTATAACATGTATCGGCAGGTTATCCCGAAGCTAAAGGGAAGATCCATATAAAAAGATCCGGAGTTTTCACCAGATCTTTTCCTGATTCACGATTGTTTCATTGCCTCTTCATATTCTGCTAATGTATATTTGATAAGAATTTTTTCTTTTGGCACGCCAAGTTCGACCATGTTTCGAATGGATGATATGCGCTCTTCACGCCGGCCTGTTTCCCGACCTTCACGCAATCCTGTTTCCCGATGCTCTTCCCATGCTTTACACAAATCTACCACCTCTTTCTCATCCTCACATGCTATTTCAATCCCGGTAAAAAGACAGATCGCCGCCACAGTTTCTGAATCCAGCCGGGAAAACTTTTCCGGATATTTGCCAAGCAGTTTCTGCACTTCCTGCTCACTTTCGGATGCCCGGATAAACTGCAGCAACTGTCCAACTTCTGTCCGAATACGGAAAAATCTTCGATTTCCTGTGGCGCCAGCAGATTGATCCGGTAATCCGGTATCCACGGCTTTAATTCTTCATCTAATGTGCCAAACATCTCGTGCAGGCTTCGCGGTCATCCCATGCTTCTGCTCCAAGATACACCGTAATCGTAATAACCGGAGTCAGGGTGTCATTCCTGTGAAACCCTGACAAAAATTCTGGTTTTGTTCCCCATTTCTTTTCCTTTTTGTGTCGTTTTCCAGCCTCCTGACCTGTGCCCCATAATTTAACCCAGCATAAACCATGTCCTTTACCGGCATTGCATAATGAATATCGCTTTGCAGCTCTGCCCCAATCAAAACCAGATAGACATTTTGATTTTTTCTTGATTATAACACGTTTTAATAAATCTCTCCACTTCTGAAACGAAATTTCTTTTCCATCCATTCCAAGCACCGATAACAACTCCGTTGTGTCAGTTGCTTCAAGTGCTTCTGGCAGGATGACCGTTCTACCTCCAAACAGTACCGCATTACACATATCTGCAAAACGTCTGTTATCGGCAAAATACTCGTTTGCCTTTCGGTCTTTTGCCCCCATACATCTTCTCCTTTGTGATGTCCTGCTATTTAATTTTCTGTTACACTGGGTATATCGGGATGAAACTCCCATGACTGATTCCGGTCATAAAATATACTTTCCTTTTATGACCGAAACCTATGTGATAAGATTACCGTATTTTCCTGCTGCTGTCAATCTTTTTAGCGTCTTTTATTTTCCAACAAATACAATTTTGTTATCCTGCCAATAGTTAATATCGTATTCCAGTTCAATATGTTAGGAGTCTTTCGGGACTTCAAAATAAACCGTTCCTTCCGTCTGTCTTCCTGCGGATAAGGTTGCGTCAAGACCACTGTCATCCCCGATCCACTGCTGGTCTGCCTTGCTGTTGTCTGCATAACATTCCCAGTCCATCATTGTCGACACATTCTGATCGGTATCCGATGTATTTTCAAACTTAAACTTGAACTGCCAGTATTCGTACCCTTTTTTTGGTGTGATGTATTCATTATCACTCTTATATTTTCCTGCCGAAACAAATGTAATTTTAAAATCTTCTGTTTCTACAACATCGCCCACCTGAAAAACATTGCTTTTGTCCTGAGTTTCTGTATCGTCTGTTTTCTTATTTTCAGAAGATGTCTGCTTGTCATCCGAAGGTGTCTGGCTGATCTTCTGTGGGTTCTTATCCCTTATCATCCCCACCCCCGCTGATTGCGGCAATGACAATGATCACAATGACTGCTATCACAATCCATTTTCCAATCCCTCCCTGCTTCTTCCGGCAGTTCGGACACACCTTCGCTTTCTTTGGGATTTCCGATTTGCAGTATTTGCACACTTTTTGTTTCCTTTTCTTCTGCCATATTCCTTCCTCCTCGTTTGTAATTAACTGACTCTATTATACCGTATCTGTCTTTCATCCATTCGGTTCTCAACCATAAAAAAATAGCTTCCGCATATGATTGGCATCCGTCATATGCCAATCGCTACCAGAAGCTGTTTTTTATGGTCTGCCCACAGCAGACATTTTCTATTTATTTTCCCACAATATGCATGACATCCACGCGCAAATAGTTCTCAATTGCATACCCTCCCACGAAAAATACAAGGCTAAGCACCAGTTCCAGAATAATTTTTGCTGCCACAGGCATTCTGGAAAACGGATAGATTTTTTGATTCCATGAGCCGTAATTGGTCAGCACAGCCATTGGAAGCCAGAGATAGATACCCAAAGACAAAGCTTCCAGCAGCATGGTCGCAGTATTTTTATGCACTCTGCGATACTGCCAATACTGTAAATTCCCCAAAGGCATATCCCAGACAGGCAGTCACCTTTTTCCATGTTTTTCCTGTGCGGAAACCGGGAAGCGGCAACAAAATCTCTGACAGTTTCTGCTTTCGCTTTTTTTGGCAAGTGCCCTTCGCATTTCATCTGCGGTCTGAAACCGCTGTTTTGCATCTATTGCCGTTGCTTTTAAAATAATTTTCTGCATATTCTGCGAACCATTGTATAAGCCGTCCCCGGTAATTTCCCGGTCAGCATTTCATTGCATAGTACCCCTACAGCATATAGGTCTGTCCTTGCATCCGACTGGTGAAATCCAAATTGTTCAGGTGCTGCATATCCAACGGTTCCAAGTACCACGGTATCTTTTCCCTGTTCTTTTTTTTGACTTCGCGGGCAATTCCAAAATCAATCAGTTTTACAATGCCGTCATCTGAAATCATGATATTCCCGGCAGTAATGTCCCTGTGGACAATGCCAAGCGCATGTACCTGTCCCAGTACTTCCAGAATATCCGCCATATAATCTTTCACACGTTCTTCTGCAAACACGCCATAATATTCCAGATACTGCTGCACGGAAATCCCCGAAATATAGCCGGTAATCAGAATTCCCTTTCCTCTCCTGCTGCAAAATCATATATGTTTTCCAGATGCTCATTGCGAATGGCAATTAGCTTTTCATAAACAGGGATTACAGAAGCTGCTACATATTTCTTTACAAAAATTCTTCCGTTATCACGGTTTTTTTTTTTTTTTTGCAAGAAAGATATCCTGTTCCCCAAACGGACAAATCGTTTCATACGTTTCATCCAGATACCCATATTTCATATCCTGATTCATATTTGACAGTTCCTCATAATTCTATATATAATGTCTGTTGTCATTATAGCAAAAAGGACAAACCATGTGATGAAAAAAACCGAAGAATTCCGCGACAAAGTGCTTTTTGTTATGCCTGGGAGCCGCTTTCTCTTTTGAGGAAGTACAGACCCTTTTAAAAAGCAAACCGGCTATCCCATGCTTTACGCACGGATAGCCAGGGATAGTGCCATCATATTTGCATTCCGGCATCATATGTCGCCAATAGATACCAACGAACTGCTGTATGAACTCCAATTTGACCTTCTTTCATAATAAGCAGTTATGTTATATTTTAAACTGTTCTATTATTTTTTCAAGTTCGCTGACAATTTCCCGGTTGTTCTCTGAAATCCGCTGCGCCGCAATCCCTGCTGAACTTTTCGCCATCTTTTTAGATTCTACGTAATTTTCGGACACGTATTCCATCCTATTTCTGTGCAAACGCAAGCAGTTCTTTTCTTACATCTGCCAGATATTTTCGTCCTGCCACAATCCGCGTTCCATCCGCCATGTAAATCAGACTTCCAACTATAGAATCCACGTACACGATATTTATAATATATGATTTATGACAACGAACAAATTGCGGAGGCAATCGTTTCTCCATCTCCCCAAGGGAAACTCTCTCCGCATATGCCATATTTTTCATGGGAGACCTTATTTTATGTCTCATCTTTTATCACATAGCCTATTTCACTATTTTTTACTATATTCTAACACTATCAAAACCACTCCGCAAAATAGTACTATTACAGAACCTATTAGAAATGGCCACAAACCATAATTTTTATAAATTCAATAAAATGATTTGTATCTTCATACATTACCCTGTCAAAAGTCGAAATTGCACTCAATACTATAATTTCCAAAAACCAAATATTAAAAAAATTGTTCCAAGATATTTTTTCATTCTCATTTTTCTCCTAATTCATCTCATTATACAGCTCTATCTTTTTTTCCGATTTATTAACAAATCTATTCCATATAAAAACTCGGCAGAAATTATCCCCATAAAAACAGCATTCCCTAATTTTACATTGCAAAGATTTAAAAATACCGCGCAAACTACTCCACCTGCTAATATAACAACACCGATTTTACAATAGTTTCTCTTATAACCTTTCAAGTTTTCATCATGAATGACAGGTCCTGTAAAAATATTAATCAATAACAGACCTCCACATACAATCAATTTTGCTGCCAGGGGAACAACCGCCAGCCAGATTATTCCATACATTGCTATAACTCCATAAACACTACTATACAAAATACATCGGAAATGCGTTTTTGCATGATATCCTCCAATATAATTCCGAAGCATTAAAAACATCACACACCAAATCAACATTGGGATCAACATTTTAAAATACCATGCACACACAAATATAACCATAAAGGGAATACTCATATTTATCATGCATTCGATGCCATACTGAAGTACCTGAACATCTTCATTTTTCTCATCAACTGCACAGGTAACATCTGCTTCAGAACACATAGATATTTTTTTGCCAAATAATACGAAATTTTCTCAATCATATTGATTTTCACCATTTTCTAATATATATACATAAAATGCTGCTTTCATTATATCATATATACAAATAAAAAGTATGGAATTAAATATATTTTTAAAAAAATTATGTTCTTAACTATCTATCAGATACCGAGTCATACACTATTAATGATTTATCAGATTGGATTTAATTTTGAGTTTTTTCGTTTGGTTCTAAAAGGATATACACAATATTTTGCAGTTCCACTTAAAATTGTGACAAGATTATCCGTTAATTTACGGTCACCAATTCTGATTTGATAATATTAGGAGCCGGGTTAGTGGAACTTGTTGAACGATAATTTTATTGCTGTGTTTGTCTATTGTGGTACAAATATACTAGTATGGAATTAAATATATTAAGAATGTAACCGGTGGTTATCATTACCATACGATTGAAGCTGAATCCGAAGAGATTTTAGATGATATTCAAAATGAACTCGCAGAAAAAGGTTTTCTAATGCAATCAAGGCGTCAAGTCCGTTTATATTTCCGGTATTTCCGAACTGACGCCTTTTAAGCATTGGAAATTGTCAATGCCACTGTTTTGTCTTACATATACTTCTTCACAATATTCTCCATTACTTTCCACTTATGTTCCATATCAGAAACAAGTTTAAACTGTGTCCTTGCCCGGTCCAAATTCTGCCCCGGTCTGTGAATTTTAAAATAAATGTCTCCCTGAATATAATCCATAAGAAACCTCATTCCACATTCATAGGTCATAAGCCTAGCGCCCATCGGAAGCAGCTTTATCTCTTCCTGTGAAAGTTTTCCACCACATCCCTCTATAAAGCCATTCGCACATGCTTCAAAAAGTTCTAAGTTGCACCACACTTTATCCAGATTTTGTTCATCCTCTAATGCTGTACTTGCTCCAATCCGCACCGCATCTCCAAAATCATTCATGGCTGCCCCAGGCATTACAGTGTCCAGGTCAATCACGCATATTCCTTTTTTGGTATCCTTATCCATGAGGACATTATTAATTTTTGTGTCGTTGTGTGTCACACGAAAGCTGATTTTTCCACTTCTCAACAAATCCTGAAAGCAGTCCACAATTTCTTCCCTGTCCAATACAAACTGAATTTCCTCCCGGACTAAATCCGCTCTACCGCACACATCCTCTTCCACTGCCTTTTTAAATCTCTCAAATCTTTCTCTGGTATCATGAAATCCCGGAATTGTCTCATGAAGTGTTTTCGCCGGATAATCCGCTAACATACTTTGAAATCTGCCAAATGCCAGACCGCCCTCATAAAGTATTTCAGGATTATCTATCAAATCATAGCTTACGGTATTTTCAATGAATACATAAGCTCTCCAATACTCACCTTCTGAGTCCACATAATAGGGTTTCCCGTCTTTTGCCGGAATGACATTTAATGTCTCCCGCTCTGGATTTCCACCGTTAGCTGAAATTTTTCTTTTTAAAAATTCAGTGACTCCAACGATATTTTCCATTAATTCAACCGGGTTTTTAAAAATACTCTTGTTCATCTGCTGTAAAATATAATGCCTTTTTACTCCCTTGTTCATTTTCAAATGTAACACGGTAAGTATTATTAATATGTCCATTTCCCCATGGAATTTCTTCTTTATATACACCTTCAAAACAGAAGTTTGCAGCCGCTTCTAATTTTCCGCAGAGCTGTTTTGGATAAAAATTATTCTCTTCCAGCTTTTTTCAATGCAGTCATAACCATTGGTTTGTCTTTCCTGTAGGTAACTCCATACCACTTTTCTGTTGTAAGAAGAACTTTTTACTTCTGCTTTATTGCTATCTAACAGTCTGCTGACGACCGACGGAAGATAATATTCACATTTCAGTGGATTATGTTGCAGACCCTCCTGCAGAAAATCACGAAATCCATACTCAACTTCTGACAAAAATCCCTTTGCTAAATCCCCATAAATTCATGGAAACAATCGTATCTCCTGCCAATTCCGTATAACTTTTTCCATCATCTTCCGTATATGCGGCATTCTCTCCACGTTTTACAATCGTTGTATGTTCTATTACACTGACAAGTTTTCCAGCACCATCAATCTCACAGACACCTCTTGCCACACTTCCATTCTCCGTCAAAGTATTTTTCAACTGATATCCTACCATTGCATACTGATACTTTTCATTATCTTCATGCACACTCAGATAATCATAAATCTGCTTAAATGCTTCTCTTCCATAATAGTCGTCTGCATTAATCACTGCAAATGGTCCGTCAATCATATCTTTACAGCTTAAAATTGCATGCGCAGTTCCCCATGGCTTTACTCTTCCGGCCGGAACTTCAAATCCCTCCGGCAGATTTTCCAGCTCCTGAAATGCATATCTTACTTTCATAATCTTTTTCTATACGATTCCCTATGACATTATGAAAATCTTCCCGCATTCTCTCTTTTTATTACAAAAATAACCTCTTCAAATCCTGCAAGATAAGCATCATAAATAGAAAAAAATCAACAATAATATGTCCATATTCATCTACTGGATCAATCTGTTTCATTCCACCGTAACGGCTTCCCATTCCGGCTGCCATAATTACAAGTACAGGTTTCTTCATATTCTTTATACCTCCTGATTAAACAGCGTACCATTTAATCTCATTTGCCTCTATTTTCAACGCAAAACTGCTTCCATCTCCGCGATAGATAACCGTATTCTGTGGCTCGTAGGTATTATTTACAACACAGAATTTGCCATTTTTTACATATGCATGTACTTCCACATTGAAATTTGTACTAAACCACTGATGTAATAAGTTTTCGCCATGTGTACTCCACAAAATGCTTCGATAAAGAATTCTGCTGTTCTCAAAGCTATATGGCAGTCCACTGATATAGACCGAACGGCCCTCACCAAATTCATGCACAGCCATCTGAACTTCTTTGTCCCTCTGTACCAGAATTTCTGTTCCCTCATACGCAAACATACTCTTCTTTCCCTCTCCAAAGTCTACCGGCTTTGTTGTATCGGCAAGAATGAAATGATCCTGATGTTCTTCCCAGTTATACTTATCGTAATTCAAAGTAAATCCGGTTTCTTTTTCCACACCAATTAAATCAGCAAGCTGCAGATAATGTCCCTGATACTGGTGTCCTGCCGGTTCCCCGACACCGATAAATCCACCGCCCCGGTAGACAAATTCACGAATGGCTGCGGAAATAACTGCATTCTCCCAGACTGCCCCGCCGGTGTGTGCCGTATCCCCGTCCCCGACATTGATAATGACATCAATATCCTTTAATATATCCTTATCCTTTAAAATATCATCAAATGAAATAAATTTCACATCAAACGGTGCGCCGCTTAATGCTTCGATAATTCCCGCATAACTGTAATTCTGTTTCTGATATAAGGCATGGTGTACCATATGGCAGCCCCAGCTTCTGATCTTACCCCAGCTGTTTAATACTGCTACTTTCTTCACGCAGTACGGTGTTGTGCCTTTTGTATTTTCATATAATTCACGGAACTCGTTGCAGACACTCTCCACATAGTCCAAAAACTCCGGGAAATCTAATGCAAGCTTTAAATATCCGCCATATCCGATACGGTCGATTGGTTTTCTTAAAATGGCACGGCGTGCTGTCACCCAGTTTTCCTTTGCTTCCTTGACAGGATCTCCGCCCTCATGGAAGGTATCCGGGAAAAAAAGTATGGAAGGAATCTTCCTTCTGTATATTTTACACCTTCAATATCAGAGATCAGACGAAGTGTACTTCCGTTTCCAACGCTTCCTACCACTGCGTCAAGACCGATCGTTGCAAACTCCTCCATGAATGGTTCTGTTCCGATCCAGTGATCCCCCAAAAACATCATTGCCTCTTTGCCGCATTCATGTGTGATGTCAACCATCTCTTTTGCAAGCTTTGCAACTTCCCTGCGCTGGAATGCCTGAAAATCCTTATATTCTTTACCAGGTACACGGTACTGATTGTTATAATATCCCTGGTCAATGATAAATTCCGGACGGAATTTATAACCGACCTCTCTTTCAAACTGCTCTAAAATATAAGGGCTTACTGACGCGGAATAACCATACCAGTCCACATATTTTTCCCGCTTTAACTCGTCAAACATCAATGTAAACTGATGGAAAAACGTCGTATAGCGAATGACATTGACATATGGATGCTCTGCACAGAACTTGCGCAGACGCTCCATGGAATATTTATGTGTTTTCGGCTGTCTTACGTCAAACGTAATCTGATGTTCGAAATCTTTCCAGTCATTTGTCACCGCATTGTACATATGTACCGGATCCCAGATAATATATGCCAGAAAGCTTACTGTATATTCATGAAACGGTTCTGCCTCATGAATACAGACGCACCCTGACTCCTCATTATATTCCCACTGTTTGGTCGATACCACCTGACCTGTGGAACGGTCAACAACCTCCCACCATCGTTTAATATCATCTCTGGTATTGACCTGCATTAACTCATCCGAAATCCCCTTCATCAGAGGAATTTGCAGTTCGCTTTCAACAGCCGTATAAAATCCACTCATAATATAACACTGCTGCACCTCATCCGGGTTTGCCTTCGCCCACTCATTATCTTTTCTCGTGGTGTAGTAAGTTGCATAAATCTTTGCCCCGGTCTTTGTCAGCTCTTCCGGGAATTCTGTTCCGTCACAATCGCGGATTGCATCTGCACCCCAGCGTTTCATTAACTCAATTGTCTCTGGAACCACATCCAGATTTGTAGGAATTGTGACACGGCCTGTATTTTTCTCACTCATTTTTCTTCCTCACTCTATTTCATCCATATAATTACTTTCTTTTCTTCTTTTCTGCAAAAGGGCAATTATAAATCCACAATGCCATTAATAAACAGATAATTCCAATAAGCATAATTCCTAAACCTGTCATTTTTCCTGTCATACCCCATCCAAAAACAGACAGGCTTATTCCGGCAATAAAAAGAGCTGCCATTAAAATTATTCTGCATTTTGTGTGCTTTTTCCAAAATTCCATTTTAATCTCCCTTCTCATCAACCCTTTAAACCACCAACAGTCATTCCCTGTGTCAGTTTATTCTGAACACATATATAAAAATTAATGTAGGAAGCATTACTATTACAAGTCCTGCATACATAATTCCATACTGTGCTGCTGACTGCTGTGCCTGCATCAGATTTAATAATCCTACCGGTAACGTTTTCGGTCCATTTGCCGAACTCATCAGTGTCATGGAAATGATATATTCATTTCAAAAAGAAAGAAAATTAAACAAGATTACTGTAATAATAGATGGTTTTGTCATTGGAAAATAATTTTTCACATCGTTGTACTATAACCTGCTCCATCAATATATGCCGCCTCTTCATAATCATGTGCCAATGTTGAAAAATACCCCGACAACAGATAAATTGTAAACGGAAGTGCTGTTGCAGCATATACGATTGCAAGTATGACCAGATTATTTAAAAGAAAACTTTTCCCAATTACTGATTTCAGCCAATTGTCTCCATCTCGCAGCATCAGAAAAATTGGAACAACAATATAATTCACGTTAATAAAAAGACCACCCATAAAAGCCGCATTTAAAGATTTGCTTCCTTTAAATTTAAAACGTGACAAACAGTAAGCTGCCGGCAGCGCAACAATTAAAAGAATTACAAGTGCCAAAGCTGTAACCAATACGGAGTTTAACATGTAATCTCCCATTTTTGCTGTATTCCAGGCATCAATAAAGTTCTGAAAATAAAAACCCTCCGGCAAAGTCCACGGATTTCCATAAAACTCTTTATTTTGCTTAATGGATGCCATAAACACCCATGCCACCGGAATAATAATACTGACTGCAAGCATTATTAAAACTAAATAGATAAAAAATTTATACAACCGTTCCGCAGAATTCGGATTTTTTTCTCTCTCATATTTTCTCTCCTTAAAACTCCAGTGGTTCACGCTCTGTAACTTTATTTACAAGTGCAGATAATGCAAATGAGAAAATGAATATCACAACACCTATTGACATACTATATCCATATAAACCCGCATCTTTTTGTCCATACATATAACTCAATGCCACTTCAGAAGCTCCGTTTGGCCACCTGAAGTCATAGCTTTTACAAAAAGAAATGCCATATTAATAGTAGAAATAATAAAGAAATGTCAGTGTTGTGCGAATATTTGTCCAAATCAGAGGAATTGTAATCTGAAAAAACTGAACCATTCTGCCAGCCCCATCTAATCCGGCACTTTCATAAAGGCTTTTCGGCACACTCGCCATAGATGCCATGTACATGACCATATAGTAACCAATCGCCTGCCAGATCATTGCAATAATAAGACTGACGATCACAAGCGATTCACCTTTCCACAAAATCGGGTTCTCCATTTTATGAAACAGTCCGATAATACTATTTAGCATTCCGTTCTCCGGCTTATAAATTGCAGAAAAATACCTGCAATTACTACAACCGATAAAATATTGGGAATATAAAAAATAATACGGAAAAAATTCTGTCCCCTGATTTGTTCTCTTGACAGAATGCCTGCAAAAACAAGTGCAAATGCAAAGGTAACTATTGTAACAACAACAATAAGTAAAATCATGTTTTGCATGGACCTTATAAAATTAGTATCCGATATTAATGTTTTAAAATTTTTCAGACCAACAAATGCTTCATTCGGTGAATATGCACCCTTTTCAAATAACGACATTCGGAATACATTTAAGGTAGGCAATATCATAAACACAAAAAATAAAATTACTGCGGGTGCTATGCATACCGCCAAAAAACCGCTTCGTCCTCTGGCTTTTTTCATACTTTCACGTTCCTTTCAAACAAACCGTACTATTTAAAATTCGGCGGACAAAAATCCTGTCCGCCGACTCATTTTTACCACTATAGCATTAAGGAAAACTAAAAACTCTTATTTCAAATTTGCCCGCATCTGGTCACTTGCCGAAATAATTCCATCAATCCACTCCTGCTCTGTCATATCTCCTGATACCAAAGAGTTTACAGGGTCAAAGAATACTGTTCGCACTTCCACGCCCGGAATTGCTTCAAATGCTGCGAAATTACCCATAGCTGCCTTTGCTCCATTATCATAAATAGAATAGAACATTACGTTATCACCACTTAATTTGTCTGCAATGCCTAATACTGGCTGGATAGCTCCTGCTTTTGCAAAAATTTCACATGCTTTATCACTGTATAAATATGAGATAAATAATTTTGCTGCATCCTGATGTTCTGCACCAGAAGGAATCCATGCCTGTTCAAACCATGTATAACTATATGCATCTCCTCCCGCTTTTACCGCCGGAAGAGCTGTCATACCCCACTTAAATCCATCTGCACGAGGAGCATCTGCCATTTCACCGACAATCCAGGTTCCATTTGGCATGAAAATTGCCTTATTATCAAGTACTAACTGCTGGTTCTGTGTAAAATCCTGATCATTTGCCTGTGCCGGTGTAATAGGATTTGTGTACTCAGCTAACTTTGCAACAATATCAAAACATGTCTGTGCTTCTGGTGTTTCCCAGATACCTTCTTCATAATTTGTAGCCTTATCAAAAATTCAGGTCCGCCTGCGGCATACATTAATGCATAGAAAAATGCATCAAAATATCCTGTTGTCGGATATGTAAATAAATAAATTCCCTCTTCTTTTGCTTTATCTCCAAGTTCCCACATTTCATCCCAGGTTGTTGGAACATCCCATCCTTTTTCTTCTAAAAGACCTGCATTATAAAACAGACCACATGGGGATAAAACATTGGTGCAAGATATGTCTTTCCATCACCATAAGGATTCGTCAATGATGTATCTGTAAATCCTCCTGCAATCTTCTCTGAAACAAGTTTATCTTCTCCCGGAACTTTCATAGATAAGACATCTGTAATGTCAGTAATCATATTTCCCTTAATAAACTGTTCCGTTAACGCAGCTTCACGTCCCGTGGCCAGATGAATAACATCCGGGTATTCGCCTCCCTGCATGGATGGTCCTATTACATCCTCCAATTTTTTATCTGTTGTAAGTTCTACCTGAATTCCGGTTTCTTCTGTAAATGCATCTGTCACTTCTGCCACTTTCTGCCACATTTGCGAACCATAACCTTGTCTCAATCGCAGCTACACTGATTGTTGTTCCAGTTTCTTCTGTCTTGCTGTTATCTGACGCAGAATTCTCCGTTCCTGAATCTGTACCGCACCCTGCAAATAAAGATGCTACCATTACCATACTCATCATTGTACATAAAATTTTTTTCTTCATAGTAACCTCCCATTTTTGTTATTTTTACTATAAGTTCTTATGTTTCCTTCCCTACATTTGTTATTATATAGTACGCCATCTCTTTTTTCTATCCATATATTGCTCTATATTTTATAATTCTTGCTTTATTTTAAAAAATCTTGTTATTTTGTTTTTTTCTATTGTATACTAAGTACAACATCGTTCCATTTTGACCAGGAAATCATTGCAATTATAACATGAAAGGACTGTATTTTCCATGAGCAACCGAAAGTTTAATCTGGATAATGAGGTACAGCCGGAAATCCATTTCCGCCTGCTTTCCATATCAGCATCCAAATTTGAAAATGACTGGACTTCGTTTCCCCACAGCCATCATTTTACGGAAATCTTCTTTATTAAAGACGGCACCGGACGCATGCTGATTGAAAATGAATCTCTTCCTGTCTCCTCAAACAGCCTTGTCGTGATCGGTGCACAGGTAACACACACAGAGTTTTCCGATCCGGAAAATCCACTGGATTATTATGTGCTCGGGGTGGAAGGATTAAAACTGAATACTGACAAAGAACCGGAATACATTCATGTCCCGGCTTTTGCAAACTCGCCTTTTATCCGCCAGTGTTTTGAAAATATCCTGCGGGAAATGCATAACAAACAGGACCGCTACGCAGAGATCTGCCAGCATTATCTGGATATTTTAATTTTATATTTCTGCCGGAAAGACCATGTATCCTATGAAGTGGTGGATGCGCAGAACAGCAGCCGCGAATGCCACAAGGTAAAACGCTTTATCGAGCACAATTACCAGAGCATGATCTCTCTGGATTCGCTTGCCGAAAACTGCAGTCTCTCAAAATATTACCTTTCACACCGTTTTGCAGAGCTGTACGGGAAATCTCCCATCGCTTACCTGAACGAAGTTCGGCTGGCGTCTGCGCGTGACCTGCTGCTCACAACCAATCACAGCATCGAAGAGATTGCCGGATGTATCGGGTTTTCCTCTACCAGCTATTTTTCGCAGTCCTTCCAGAAAAAATTTCATGAATCGCCACAGCAGTTCCGCAAATCCCACCGTGTCAGGACATGACCATGGAATGTCCCATCATGAATGCGTAACCCGCCATAAGGTTTTTAAACTTATCCCTTCAAGTCCCGGCATCTTGTTGAGCATGGAGCATTTCAGATGTACGACCTCATCATGGGATAATACCAGAATGTACTTCTCACTCTCATTGTAACTCATGGCAAAGGTCATCTTGTTGTGATTGTCCTTGCGGAAATACGGGTCAAGCTTCATATAGTCAAGGAAATCATGCATCCAGCCCATGTTCCACTTGTAGCTGAAATTAAGTCCGTCATCCTCTACCGTACCCGTTACTTTCGGCCATGCCGTTGATTCCTCTGCAATCATCACAGAACCCGGATTTCTTCCGAGAATCAGCGTATTGATGTGCTTGAAAAACTCAATGGCTTCAAGATTTTCATTTCCACCATAAATATTCGGAACCCACTGTCCATCTTCCTTACCGTAATCCAGATACAGCATGGATGCAACTGCATCCACACGAAGTCCGTCTACGTGATAATTCTCAATCCACATCAGTGCACTTCCGATCAGGAAGTTCTTGACCTCATTCTTTCCGTAATCAAAGATTTTGGTTCCCCAGTCCGGATGCTCTCCTTTGCGCGGGTCTGCATATTCATAAGTTGCAGTACCATCAAACTCAGCCAGTCCATGTGCATCTTTCGGGAAATGCGCCGGCACCCAGTCTAGGATCACGCCAATCTTGTTCTTATGGCATTCGTTGACCAGATGTGCAAAATCCTGCGGCGTTCCATAACGGGAAGTCGGTGCATAATAACCGGTTACCTGATATCCCCAGGAACCGTCAAACGGATACTCAGAAATACCCATCAGCTCAATATGTGTATATCCCATCTCCCTGACATAAGGAATCAATGTCTTTGCCAGATCGCGGTAGGAATAAAATCCATCATCGTCCCGCCCCGGATGGCGCATCCAGGAACCCGGATGTACCTCATAAATTGCCAGCGGCTGCTCATATACTTCCTCTTTGGAAAGTTTTTTCTGGCACTCATCCATTCGCTATCAGACCAGAGGAAATTGGAAATATCCGTGACAATGGAAGCTGTCTCCGGCCGCAGCTGTGCATAATTTGCATAAGGGTCTGCTTTGTACAGCTTTCTTCCGTCCTGCGCGATAATCAGGAACTTGTACATACAGCCAATCTGGACGCCCGGTACAAACAGTTCGTATACGCCCATCGTCTCCGGTGTCACACGTTTCATCTCGTGGGAAGTTTCATTCCATCCATTAAATTCCCCAATCACGTATACACGGTCCCTGCATGCGGTGCCCAGACATCGAAGCATACTCCCTCTTCTCCTTCAATTGTCATTTTGTGAGCACCCATTTTGCGATAAATATCATAATGTGTTGCCTGTCCAAACAGGTAACAATCCATCTCTGTAAAATTACTCATAAATACCCTCCCTGTCTTCTCTTATCTATCTTACTCGAAATCCTTTTCCGTTAGTACAATTCTGTCATCATCCGTATAACGGCTGGCGGTCAGAATACTGATAGCTTTCTTTAACCCTCCATGTGCCTCCCGATGAATTGCTTCATCCACAATGTCTTTCACCTCTGTCAGGGTTGTGGCCTGATCCAGTCTCTGAATATTGCTGATCCGGTTATACAATGCCAGAACCGCCATGTCGTCAATTTTGTATCCAAGTTCTCTGGAATAAGAGCGTGCAAACGTGACCAGCTCATCATTTGTAAAAAATCGGAACTGAGATCTGTTCACTGAATTTTTTGGCAAATGTTTCATTCTGCGCAAATAATCTCTTGATGCCCTTGGATGTGTCTTCGAGTATAACGAAAAGACCACTCTCATCTGCGTCCAGCAATCCGGATAACTCCGACACGGTCTTTTTCTCCATATCTCCTGCCTGTTCAATAATCAGGCATCCTCCTGCCACCTTATCCAGCAGCCCGCCGACATTTTCTGGTTCAATGCTTCCGCATGGATCTTTCCAATCTTTCCATCCAAAACCCCGGTCTCCTGCTGCAGGACTTTGATCATGCTGGTGGCAAGTGTTGTTTTTCCACTTCCCTGTCCGCCTTTAATTACGAGATTCCCCCCCTCGATGCAGTTTCCTTTTTTTCAGATGGGACGAAGCAACTGTCAACGCTTTGCAGAGCTGATCCTCCATGCCCTTCACCGGCATAAAATAAGAAAAATCGCTTTCTGTTCATCGGTCAGTTCTACAAGCGGAAGATTCTGTTTTCTTCTTTCGCCAGATCCACCGGTGTGTCTACCTGTGGAATATGTACTGTTTTTCCTTTCCAGGAAGAGCGATCTGTTTTTCTTCTTACAAAAAGCAAACTCTTCTTCCCTCTCCTGTGCAAGTGTTGGTTTCTGTGGCAGATCCTCGATCGGAACCTCCTCAAAATCCTTTTTTTCTTTGTTGTATCTGATTCTGTCTTTGTTTCCATTTCTTCTACACCACGATTCTCATTTAAGTTTTTGTCATCTTCTGTCACATCGGATGTCTCTTCTGCCGGTTTCTGTGCGGCAGCTTCCGTCTTCTTTTTCTGCTGGGAACGTACCATTTCTTCTAAAGATACTCCCTCTGGCCAAAGTTCTTCGGCATCTGTATCCCTGGCAGGCTGTTCCTCTTTTTTGTTCTCTTCCTCTTCTTCCTTTCGTTCCTCCGGCTCATTCGTTGCCAGCGGTGTTTCCCTTTCCGGCGTCTGTGGCGGTGTTTCCGTCGTTTCCTCCACAATATCCGCCTTCTCTGCCAGTACCGCATCCAGTTTTGGCAATACTCCTGTCAGGCGGTCCATAATATCGCCTGCCTCCTGCAGTGCACGCGCTTTGGCGGATTCGAGTTTCCGCTTTCTGGCATCTTCTAATGCAGCTTCCGCAGCCTTGCGCATTTTCTCCCACTCACTCAGCACTTCCTCAATTGTCATCTGGCCTGTAATCTGATGCTCAATCATGTTTTTCTCATTTGTCATCATGCTCATCTGACCATCGGAGTCTTCTCCCAACAACTCTTTGAAATTTGTCTTGAGTGAACCATCAATCTCCTCATCTGTCTCAATGTGCCGTGTATTCTGTTCCGGCTGTGCCTCAGGCTTTTCTTCCTCCATCTGCATTTTCAGATAAGGGACATCTTCCACCATACGGTTGATATTGTCCAGCGTATCCGTGACCGTCTCTTTTTCGGTTGCATCCATGATCTGCTGCATACCCTTGGCAATTTCCGCCTGAAGATTGACGGTATTAAACCGTTCTGTGTTTACTTCTACTTTTGGAATTGCGACCGGATCATGCACGGTCTCCCCAGCACGCGCCATCTCCTCCACATCAATGTGTGTCAAACCTGCTCTGTCATCTTTTGCCTGACAAAACGACCGATACTTTTCTTCCTGTGTTTTCGTCAATGGCTGATACAGCATTTTCAGTTCCAATGCACGCTCTACATATGGCCCGTCTCCAAACCAGAGAACCAGCTCATCACATGCATCAATACACTTCTCACTCATCCCTGCTTTGTGATACAGATAAGCAAGCTCATATGCCCACTCTTCCGTATATTCCTGCTCCTTGAGTTCTTCAAGAATCGGTATCAGTTCTTCATAAGAAGCCCCTGTGCCTTCTGTATATCATAGCGAAGCACATATTTTAAGGGTGTCATGAGGCGCAATCTCCACAAACTCATCGTAATAATCCTGTGCCGCCTGAAAATCTTTCATCTTGACCGCCACTTCCGCAAGACGGTAAATAATCATTCTTCCGATCGGCGAGCGATCATATGCCATCAGCAAAACTTCCCGGCTCTCCTCATAACGCTGTACTTTTTCGTACACTTCCCCAGCTTTTACCAGACCATTTACATTTTTAACCTTATTCCAATTGATGGTATCTGCAATATCTGCTGCCTCATCGTATTTCTCTTCCGCATAGCGGGATTTCATCTGATCAAGCTTCAGATTATATTCGTATTTG